>Ga0210082_1000125_pt1 | contig 16785 bp, 8 predicted proteins | sample White_ThreeSqA_D_2_FD_185592 | JGI IMG/M metagenome (GOLD analysis project Ga0210082, IMG submission 185592) | Wetland microbial communities from the San Francisco Bay, California, USA, that impact long-term carbon sequestration -... | ecosystem: Environmental > Aquatic > Marine > Wetlands ... | reverse complement strand
AAAGAGGAGAAAAAAGAGGAGAAAAAAGAGGAGAAAAAAGAGGAAGAATCGAAACGGCCAAACGAATGCTGATCGATGGCGTCTCCATAGAAAACATCATAAAATATACCGGACTCAAGGAAAAAGAGATTGAAAAATTGACTGAAACCGTCCATTAATTAAAATCGCACAATGATAATCACCGGACGGAGGGAATAAATCTCCCTTTCCCGTCCCTATCCTGTTTTTTTATTTTTTATCCGTGTTTATCCGTGTCAATCCGTGGCAGAGTTTATTTTCATGTTAGACAAAGAAAATTGCCCGAAGGGCACCGCTTCCATTGACAACAAACACAATGTCAATTATAATTTAGGCCAACGCATTTATGAAATTTTTTAAACGTAATACGGTGGTAAAACATGGCAATTACTAAACCGGCAATGCCCGGGCTTTATAACCCCGCAAGCCAGACCAAAGACGAACTGATCGCCAACTTCGTCGTCCGGCTGGATAAATTCCATACCATCTTCAATAACATAAAAAACGACGATTTCGACTCACCTCCACAACACTTCATCATCCAGGGACAACGGGGAATGGGAAAAACCACCCTCCTCCTCAGACTCTACCATGCCGTCGGCGACGATGAACAATTAAAACAATACTTAATACCCGTGCTCTTCGGAGAGGAACAGTACGGCATCCGCACCCTCTATAAACTCTGGGAAGAAGTCGCCCTCTACCTCGAAGAAAAATTCGGTCCCCTCTTCTCCGGCCTCTACGACGAAATGCAGGAGTACATGGAAGGCGTGGATTACGAAATGCTCGAAGACTACGAAGAACGGTGCTTCGACGTGCTCAGGACACGGCTGGTGGAAAAAGGGGCAAGCCTGGTCCTTCTTATCGATAATTTCGGCGACCTGCTGGACAAATTCACCCGCGAAGAACGAAACCGCCTCCAGGAAGCACTCCTCCAATACGGTGAAATCCGGCTCATCGCCGCCGCCGCGGAAGCCGTGGAATTCGATATCTTCGACGTTTTCTACCTCGACGGATTGGACAGGGAAGAAACCGCAAACTTACTCGTACAGTTGGGAAAAACCGGCGGAATCGATGCCGTAAACGATATTATCCGTCGAAACCCCGGCCGCGTGGAAGCCCTCAGACGCCTGACCGGCGGCATACCCCGCACCATCATCTTACTCTTCGACATCTTCCTGGACACCGGGACAGGCGATATCCTGCGCGATCTCGAACGCGTCCTGGACAACGTCACGCCACTGTACAAACACTACATGGACCACCTCCCCCCCAAAAAACAGGAAATCCTGGACACCGTGGCCCTCAACTGGGACGCCCTGGACACCGACGAAATCTCGAAACGAACACGGATTCCCGCGGACCAACTGACCACCCACCTGGATGAACTGGAAACCGACCGCACCCTTTCCAAAATCCCCACCTCCACCGGGGGCAGCCTCTACCAATTGACCGACCGCTTTTTCAATATCTGGTACCTCATGCGGAACGGCCGGAGACGTGAAAAACAAAAAGTATTGTGGCTGATGCGGTTCCTGGAAAACTGGTGCAGTAAAGAGGAGTTAAGCCATCTCGCCCAACAGCATATCGACGCCCTCAAAACCGGGAATGTACTCGAAAAATACGCCTTCTACATGACCGAAGCCCTGGTCATCGCCGACATCCCCTCGGAAATCCAGGACGAAATGGTAACCACCGCAAAGGAATTCCTCGCACAAAAGAAAAGCACCTTTGCCGGGCATTTGTCCCCCTCCTACAACGACCAATTGATCGACGCCCTGGCGTTTTACACCAACCGGGATTACGAAGCCGCGCTAAATGCTTTCCTGTCCATGGAAAATAAAAACCAGACCGTGTTCCGGTGGCTGGGTTTCCTGTACCACCGGAAATTCAACCAATTTGAAAACGCTGAAAAATACTATTTAATGGCCGCGGCCAAAGACGATATCAAGGCCATGGGCGGCCTGGCGGTACTCTACCTCCTGGAACGAAAAAATATATCCGCGGCCGTGGACCTGGCCCGGAAAGCCTATACCGTTAAACCCGATGCCTACACCTCCGGCGTTTACACCGTTATGCTGCTGTGGGACAAAAAGATCGAAGAGGCCGGCCGCACCCTGGAATTCTTCATGGAAAAGGAAGGACCGGTGAAGCTGGGCGATTTCTTCGAAACCCTGCTGCTGTTCCTCGCTGCCCGGGAACAATACGATACGGCATTAAAACTCTTCATGGAAGACAAACACGATATCAGGGAACGGTACAAGCCCATCTATTACGCGCTGATGGTCCTGATGAAAGACACTTACCCGGACGAACACAGGAAAATGGGCCCCGAGTTGACCCGGACCGTCGAGGAAATCCTCCGCCAGATCAAGAGGATTGCCGCCGATTACTCGTAACGTCGCCCTGCGGCTTGAGATTAGCCACAAAGGCACGAAGGCACAAAGGTTTAAAATATAAAAATACCTTTGTGCCTTTGTGCTTTTGTGGCTAAAATTAATAAATATCCTGATTGGTATTGAAAAATTGGTCAAAACATAGTAAAATAGTGGACTATGTTTTGAATTTTATTGTAGGAGAATAAACGATGGCTGACGAAACAAAAGAGACGAAAGCTGCCGAGGCCGAAGAGCAAAAAGCCGATAAAACGGACGCACCGGAAGAAAAAGTCGAAGCCAAAGAAACGGCTGAAGATAAAGTAGAAGAAAAAACTGAAGAAAGCGTTGAAGCTAAAGTTGAAGAAAAAGCTGAAGCGAAAGAAGACGTAAAGGAAAAAAAGAAAGAAGCAAAAAAGAAAGCTCCCAAAAAACAGGAAGCTCAAAAAGAAGAAAAAGTAAAAACCAAAGCCAGGAAACCGGAGATTCTAATGAATCTCAATTATTTTACGGAGGTCAGGAAAGACCTCCCGGAAATAAAACCCGGCGATGTGCTCAGGGTATCTTACAGGGTTATCGAAGGCGGTAAAGAACGCATCCAGGTGTTTGAAGGTACGGTCATCGCTATGAAAAACTCGGGTATCACAAAAACCGTTACCGTTAGAAAAACATCCTTCGGCATAGCGGTAGAGAGAATATTTCCGTTGAATTCCAAACTGGTCCAGGGCATCGAGGTCAAAAAACACTCAAAAGTCAGACGGGCAAAACTCTATTATCTAAGGAACCTTAAAGGTAAAGCCGCCAGGTTAAAAGAACTTCGATAATGTGCCGCTGCACCTTTGACATTGAACAAAATTTACTGGAACAAAATTACAAATTTATCTGCGGAATCGACGAAGTCGGAAGAGGGGCCTTATTCGGCCCCGTCGTCTCCGGCGCCGTCATCCTGCACCCGGACAAACGTAACGATCAAATCAGGGACTCTAAGAAATTGACCCCTAAAAAACGGGTGGAACTTTCCGGCTTTATCTATGAAAACGCCCTTGCCTATTCCATCGGGTGGTGCTGGAACGATGAGATCGATGATTGCAATATCCTGGAAGCCACAAAAAAATCCATAAAAATGGCGGTAAAGGGCTTGCAGTTTTCTCCGGATTATGTTTTACTAGACGGTATGAAACCGGATTTCTTGGATATCCACGGGCAGGGCATTGTTAAAGGGGACAATAAAAGTATGTCCATTGCCGCGGCGTCCATCATCGCCAAAGTGTTCAGGGACCAACTCATGGTGTCCTTCTCGACATATTTCCCCCGGTACCGATTTCAAAACAACAAGGGATACGGCACAAAAGAACATATCCGCGCCGTATCGATCAACGGGTTCACCGAGTTCCACAGGAAAAGTTTTAATATCACTATATAAAGGAGACATGCGGGGGGAGGAAAGAAAATGGCATCGGACAAACAACGGTTAGCACTTCTAAAGAAGGCCAATAAACTATTCCGCCAGGGAAAATCCGATGCCGCGATAAAAGAGTACCAGCAAATACTTTCCCTTAAACCCGACGACCTGGAAGTCAGACGTATCGTCGGCGACCTGCAGCTCCGGCAAAACAATATGCCGGAAGCCATCGAACAATTCGAATGGATTGCCGACTATTACCTCAAAGAAGGGTTTTTCGCCAAGGCCATCGCCATGTACAAGCGAATTACCCGCGTGGACCCCAATTACGAAGAAGCATTATTTAAACTGGCCGACCTCTATACACGCCAGGGACTGGTCATCGAAGCCAAACAGATTTACCTGGACATAGCCGAAGAGTGCAAAAGAAAGGGCAACCAGAAAAAAGCCCTGGGCATGTATAAAAAAATACTCGAATTCGACCGGCAAAACATTAAAATGCGGACCCTCCTGGCGGACAATTACCTGAAAGAAGGAATGATGGATAACGCCGTCGAAGAATATGCCATCGGCGCCGATATCTTACTAAATAAAAAAGATTATCGCCGGGCCGAAGAATTACTTCTCACCGTTACCCAAAAATTAAACGACCCCAGGCTCTTCGAAAAATTACTCTACTGCTACACCGCGCAAAACGACGACGAAAAAGCCATCCAACTGTTGAAAGGTATGGGAGAGAAATTATTCCAGCATGTGAACCTGTTGAAAATCCTCGGTGAACTGTACCTTAAAAAGAACATGATGAGCGAAGCGGAAAAAATCTTTATTCGCATCGCCGAGTTGGACCCCGAAGAAACCGAAGTCATCATGAGACTGGGCAAAGTCTACCTCCAGCGGGAAGAGTATGATAAAACCTATGAATTGTTCCTTCCCGTGGTGGATAAGAATGTAAAGATCAGTAAATTCGAGGAAGCCGCCTCGTTACTGCGTTTTATTATCGCCAGCAACAATTCCTATCTTCCCGCCCTTACCAAACTGGCCTCGCTGTTCAAATTAAGCGGGAAAACAAACAACCTCATCGCCCTGTACGAGTCCCTTATCCCCGTATATGAACGAAAAGGGATGAAAGACCAGTTGAAAAAAATACTCGAGGAACTCATCCACCTGTCCGATACCCCCTTTACCTATGAAGAACAACTGGAACGATTGGCCGGCCGCGTAAAGGAAGAAAAAGAAGAGGAAGACCAGGAGGAACGGGAAAGCGAGTTTGTCAGTTTTAACCTGCGGGTGGTGGATGAAGCGCTCCAGGAAAACGATGCCGACAAAGCCGCCAATATCCTGATAAAAGCCAAAACCACCTTTCCCAGGAACCTCGCAATCCGGTTAAGGCTCTTCCAACTCTATGAATCGCTGAACCGCGTCGAGGACGCCGTGGAAGAAGGAAAAGGACTCCTGGATATCTACAAATCCCTGGGCATGAAAGATGAACACGCAGACCTCTTCGATAAATTGTCCCAGTTAAAACCCGAGGATGCCAAATTGGTGGAAATATCCGGCGATGAAAAAACCAGCATAGACATCGATTTCCAGAAAGAAGAACTGGCCGAAGAGATCAGCGCCTTCGGCGCCTCCGATATGCAGGACGAAATCCAACTGGAAGAGAGCGGCGGTTCCGATGACCTCATGGTGCTCTCCGAAGATCAAAGCCTTCCACCGGGCGCGGTGCCGAGGATGGATGACTTTTCAAAAAGTCTATCCACCTACCTGTCGGAATTGGATTTTTATATCAACGACCGCTATTTCAGCGAAGCGGAAAAACTGCTGACGGAACTGCAGCAAAAATATCCCGGGAATGACGCCCTCAAGGAGCGACTCCAACGGTTCAAACAAGCCAGGGCCGCCGAAGCCGAACCCGGGCAAACCGACGGCGATACACTGGGTGGGGCCGTCGTGGAACGCGAACCCAGGATGACCCCCGAACGCGCGGCACCGGCATTTGCCGCCGATGACGGCTTCAAAGGTCATACCGAACCCATCCTTCAAAAAGAAGAATCCCACGGGTTTCTCGTCGAATCTTCAACCGGTGACCATTTCCCCCCCTTAGGGTTGGACTACGACGATTCCGGTGCCGAAATCGATCTCGGCGAAGCGGACCTGGAAACCGGGGAACCCATGGAACTGGGAGTACCGGAAGAAGAAGACATCCTGGCACAAGAACCGCTGGGACCAATGGAACCCATGGACCTGGGAATGCCGGAAGACGAACTTCCCCTGCAAGTAGACGTCGAAGAATCCCCGGGCATGGGGATGCCGGATTTGGAAGCCGCACCCCCGGCGTTCGAAAGCGATTCTCCCTTTGAAATTGAACGGGATATTTCCGAAGAGAGTCACTCCGCCCAGGAGTTTGAAGATTCGAAAATCGGGATGAAAATTGAAAGCATCCCTGCCCAGGAACCGGTAAAGGTAAAACAGGAAGCGTTTTCCGAACTTGAAGACGTCGATTTTGAGATCGAAGTCGAAGAGCCTCCCGCGGGGGCAGAACTCCCGGCATTTCAAATCGATAAAGAAGACATCATCCAATCCCCTTCCGCCGACCCCAGGGGAAAAAGCAGTACCGCCCTCCCCTCTTCGGGAGCGGATGAACTGGACCTGGACAGCATTATCGAACAAGACAGTTCCGCTCCCGTTTCCTCCGCGGAATCCGAGTCACCCTTCCGGGAGATCGGCGGTTCCGAACTCGGCTATGACAGCGATGAAGACCTGCTCGAAGGAGAAGAACTCTTCATCGAAGAAGCCTATCTCGAAATCGAACAAAATGTCGGCGAAGAACTCGAAGCCATCATTTTCTGGCTCCAGGAAGTCGAAAAGCAGCGCACCTCCACAATCGAAAAAAATATGATGGAAATCTTCGATGAATTCAAGAAAGGCGTGGATGAAAAAATCGGCCATGAAGATTACGACACCCGGTACAATCTCGGTATCGCCTATAAAGAGATGGGACTACTGGAAGAAGCCATCCACGAATTTCTTATCTCTTCCAAGCATCCCGTAAAATTCTTCGATTCCGCCGGTTTGCTCGGCATGTGCTTCAGGGAGAAGGGAATGTTCAGCGAAGCCGCCGCCTGGTTTGAAAAAGCCGCCGCCACGCCCGACAGGCAGCACGAAGAGTACCTGGCCGTTAAATTCGAACTGGTTATCACCTATAAATTACAAGAGAATTTCGATTCCGCAAAAAGGATGGCCGAAGATATCCTGAGAATCAACTCCGGTTACCGTAACATCGCAGACGTTTACGATGAAATCAAGAGAAGTATTAGTTCATAGACCATCGAACCGGTGCAACACATATATAAACCGCCATTACCGTTAACAAAAATTACCATCCCCTTTTCAGACGACAACCTGGAACATGTCGAGAGTATTTCAAACTTCCATTCCGCTTATTTTCAATCCGTCGCCAATTACACCCACAATAACTTCGAAATCGACCTATGGCTCGGGGAATCGTACCACGCCTACGACCAAAATAACGCCTACGACCAAAATAACGCCTACGACCATAACAACACCTACGACCATAACAACGCCTACGACCACTCCGACTCGCTGGCCGCCCTGGGTCCCGAGGCCGTGGAACGGGTGTTTCTTCAACAAGTCGCCCTCTTTAATATAACACGGACCGTGGGACCCGGGTTTATCGATTTCAGCCGCTTTCGTCTTCGCCCGCTTCCCGGACCCGCCGCGCCCGCCGCCCTTTACTCCCCGGAATTCCCCCTCCTCCTGCCTTCCAGCCGGAAAAAGGAAGTCGCCGCGGCACAGCTTATCGAACCCTTTCAAAAAAACGGGCACTTCAAGGATTTGAACGAAAAAAACCATACCGATATTTTCCACCGGTTGAGGGAAAAATACACATTCAACCCCCACCGGGTTTATTTCTACCGGTTCGACGAATTTGCCTCCACCCTTTTGAGTGCCTATCCCATCGATGAATTAAAAAGCGGTTCCAACATCAAGATAAAAATAAATACCGCCCACCCCGTCCAGGAAAAGATCGTTAAACTCAACCTCTATAAAAACCATATCGCCGGGGACACCTTTTTCCTGGACGTCGACGGCTATTCCGACAGCGATAACCTCACCGGTGTTTTTTCCCGCGTGCTGTCGGAAACACTCCGTTCCGAAGCCCATGAACCTACCGGTACCCACGGCATCGCAAGCCTTATAGACCGCTTTACCCGTTTCCTGAAAAAATCCCCCTACAAATCCGTGTTAATACTGATCCACCGGTTAAAATCCAAAGAAGACGCCGAATTTATCAACTACCTTCTTCATTCCCCCGGCATCTCCAATATCGTATTGATCGTTTTCAATACCCCCCCCGGCCCCGATCTTATCCAATTCGACCTCGAATTGAAAGAGTCACCGAAAAACCTGTTGGAAGACCATTTGAACATCCAAAAGCCCGGTGAAAAGGTCCTCCTGGACAACGAAGAAACCCAATGCCTCAAGATCATACAGACCCTTCCCTTCCCCATATCCGGCGAACCCGCGTCCCTGGCGGCAATATTTTCGCCCGCCCGCGTCCGCATCGTCCGGGACTTGATCGCCCGGGATATCCTGAAAACCGCCTGGGGAAAACTGGAACCCAATACCGGGCTTCCCGGTATGAACACCGCGCTCCCCGGGGATGAAGAAATAAAAATACTCGAATCCTACCGCCAGGGCGGCACCCTCGACGCCCCCTCCCGTTTTAACCTGGACCTCAAGTATTTTTTAAAAACCCGCCGGGCAACCGAAATCAATCGCCTGTTGGAAGAATACCTCCGCGAGAAACCCGGCAAAGCCCCGGACAATATAAAAGAACTCGTTGCCGGGAATCTCCCCGTCCTCGAGAACGACACCCAATCCCTTCGACTGGCCGTGGAAATCCTGATAAAAGAAGACCTTATCGATCTCGCCGAAACCACCGTTAGCCGGAACCTTACCAAAGACCCCGTCTTTTTGAAACTCAAATTGGCCCATATCTTTCGCCTGAAAAAAGACCATGTCCGGATGTTCCGGTTATTAAAGGAGGTCAAAGGGGAAATTCCCCCGGGACTGGCCGACGAGTTTTATTACCTTAACTATATTTATTATGAAAAAACCGCCGATGTCGCCAACGCCGACCGCTATTTAAAGAAAATAAAATCCCCCCCGTTCACTCACCTGGCAGGCATCAAGCAGAGCGACCGGTATATTTACGAAGGCAATCCGGATAAAGCCGAACACCTTTTAAAAGAAGCCGTCCTTTACCTTCGCGACAACGGGTATGGCAGGGACGAACTGGAAGCCGGGAACCAACTGGCCAAGGTATACAGGAAAAAGCAGTTGTTCGAAGAGGCTGAAACACTCTATAAAAATTTGTTTCTCGCCGCCGAGATGAAAAACTTCCGCCACTTCTCCGCCAATGTCGCTTCCGACCTGGGGAACCTCTATTACGAGAAGGATGATTTCAGCCGGGCCGAACCCTGGTACCAAAAGGCATTGAAAATATTTCAAGCGCTCAAGAATAAAAGCGGTATTGTCCTGGCCCAATCCAACCTGGTGGAAATTTATAAAATCAAGGGAGAGTGGCAGAAAACCGGTAAGTCGCTTAAAACCTTCCTTGCTTACGACAGGAAAAACCGGTTGGCCGATGCCGAAGCCGTCGATCTTTTCAATATCGCCCACCTGGAGTATTTGAAATACAATGAAACCAGGGCGCGGGATTTCCTTGAAAAAGCTTCCCGGCTTTTCCAAAAAAAGAACAACGTCGAGGCAGACATCGAATGCGCGCTGCTGAGTGCAAAACTATCGCTCTTATTTTCCCCTCATGACCATGAACAAAACCGAAGTATCGATTTGAGACCCCTGGAAAAACACCGGGACCGGCTCCCCCATGATTGGGCGCTCCTGTTGACTTTATTCGAGTTCGTCAACCAGCGGTCTACCCAACGGAAGCCCTTCAACCGGAACCTTTTGGACCACATCGACCGTATCCGATCCGACTCCCTCCGGTTTGAGATCATCGCCCTGTTGATCATGTCCGGCGAAAAGGGAAAGCTCGACGTATCCTCGCTGCTCCGGCGGCTCAGGTCCCTTTCCAAACAATTGAGTAACGAAACAAGGAATTATTATTATTACCAGTACTATTACGTTTATTTCGGTTGGCTCCTGGAAACCGGCGAAGCCGGTATCGACGGCAGTGAAAAAGATATCTTTTTCGATATGTATTATTTCTTCCTGGGAAACGGACGTAAACTCTCTCCTATATTGGTCGATTACAAGAATCGACTGGATGAGAAAGAGTCTGAAAACGACGTGTTCAGGAGTGCCGAACTGGTGGAGGAGTTCGTTAATTGGAAAATACCCGCCGACTTTTTTAACCATCTATTGACCGAATTACGAAAAACCGTCCCCGTCCATCTCGCGCAGTTGGCCATTTATGAAAACGGGGAACTTCTCTTTCATTTTTCCACCGGGACCAAATTTAAAGAGATAACCGGGGAGATCATCGCCAGGGCGCGTTACAGCCTTGAAAACCTTGCGCTCACCGCCGACGACGTCAAACGGTCTTTCAAGAACCATGAAAAGGCCTTTTATAATTTCCCCGCCACCCGGGTCATCCTGTGGAAGCTCTCCGACACCCTGTCCGGCGTACTATTGCTCGCGTTCCTCGATCTTCGTTACCTCGAGTACGATTTTTCCGGGCGCAGTCCCGGTTTATTCAAGAAGTTCGGTACCCTGATCCACAATTATTATGAAAAGGATTTCAAATTAAGCAAGAAGTTGAATTGGATCATCGGCGAATCCCCGCCCATGAAAGCGTTAAAGGAAAAAATCCTTACCGTGGGCAAAGTCCCTTTCGCCCTCTTGATCCGGGGTGAAAGCGGGAGCGGGAAAGACCTTGTGGCCCGGGGTGTTCACCTGTTGAGTCCCCGTGCCGGGAAGCCGTTCGTGCCCGTAAATGCCGCCGCCATCCCCGAGAATCTTTTGGAAGCCGAATTATTCGGTTACAAGAAGGGTGCTTTTACCGGTGCCAACGAGAACAAGCCCGGTCTTATCGAAACCGCCGACGGCGGGACATTGTTCCTCGATGAGATCGCCGATCTTCCTCTCAATTTGCAGGCCAAGATGCTGCGGGTGCTGCAGGACAATGAGATTCGGCGGTTGGGAGACACGAAGACCGTCACCGTTGATTTCCGTTTAATTTGCGCCACCAATAAAAATTTGAAGTCGTTGATCCGGGAGGGTCGATTCCGTGAGGACCTTTATTTCCGCATCCGTGACCTGACCCTCGACGTGCCGTCTTTGCGGGAGCGGACCGGTGATATCCCGTTATTGGTCCGGTTTTTTTTGGAGAAATACAAATTTCCTTTAGAGGATCAATCCGAGCTTCGGCGCGTTACCCGGTATTTCGAGAGTCGTCCCTGGACCGGCAATGTCCGTGAGTTGGAATCCGCCGTCAAGCGTTTGATCACCTTTTACCCTGATTTCGAGGTCGAAGATGAAGTGGAATATGATCTTTCCGACGTCGGTCCCGGTTTGATCGCCGTCCGTGATCACCTGGAGCGGACCATGGTCTACCGGGCCCTCAAGAAGCACAACTGGAAGAAACAAAAAGCCGCCGATTCCCTTTTGATCAGCCGTCAATACCTCGACACCCTGATGCAGAAACACGAGATAGTCCCCCCCGGTAGAGGAAACCGGTTATAAATAACCAATGCTGCATCAAACCTAAGCCGTTGGTCCCAGTTTTTTTTATAGGGGGTTCAGGGGGAGCCTCCCCCTGGCCCTCGGAGAGCCGCCGGAGGCACTATCTACAACGTTCGATCAGTGCATTGGTGGAACCGTCATGGGTCAGGATGCCGGTGTAATTCTTATCCAATTCCGGGAGTATTTTTTTGGCAAGCGTTTTCCCCAATTCCACGCCAAACTGGTCAAAGGAATAAATATTCCAGATGATACCCTGAACAAATACCTTGTGCTCATACATGGCAATCAACTGCCCTAATGTATAGGGAGTTAATTTTTCGATTAGAATCGTCGTCGTGGGTCGGTTCCCTTCAAAGGTCTTGTAAGGAATCAAATGGGCTGGCACCTTTTCCTGCTTCAACTCGTCACTGGTTTTCCCGAATGCCAGTGCTTCGGTTTGGGCGATAAAATTGGCCATTAGTTTCCGATGGTGATCGCCAAGAGGATTCAGGGATTCCACGAACCCGATAAAATCGCAAGGAATCAATTTCGTACCCTGGTGGACCAATTGAAAAAACGCATGCTGCCCATTGGTCCCCGGTTCACCCCAGATGATGGGCCCCGTTTCATAATCCACCGCATTCCCGTCCCGGTCCACCTGCTTGCCGTTAGACTCCATTTCCAATTGCTGAAGGTAAGCGGGGAAACGTGCCAGGTACTGATCGTATGGAATGACGGCATGAGTCTGGGCACCGAAAAAATTATTGTACCAGATGCCCAACATTCCCATTATGACCGGTATGTTTTCTTCAAAGTGAGCAAACCTGAAATGGTTATCCATGTCATGGAAACCTTTTAACATTTCCTCGAAATGATCGTATCCCAATGCTGTCATTATGGAAAACCCTATAGCCGACGTCAATGAATACCGTCCCCCAACCCAATCCCAGAACTCGAATATATTTTTTGCATCGATACCGAACCGGGTTACCGCATCCTTATTGGTGGACACAGCCAGGAAATGCATAGCAATGGCTTTTTCAGATCCAAAATGAGAAAGGACCCACTGCCTGGCAGTTTCCGCATTGGTCATCGTCTCAAGAGTGTTAAATACTTTGGAAGCAACAACAAAGAGTGTTTCTTCAAGATCGAGACCTCTCAATGTTTCCTCCATATCCGTGCCGTCTACATTGGAGATGAAAAATAAACTCAGGCCCCTCAACGAATAATATTTTAGCGCCTCCGTGACCATCCGCGGCCCCAGATCGGAACCGCCAATACCGATATTTACGACATTCTTTATCCTTTTTCCGGTAAATCCTCTCCATTCTCCGTTCCTGATTTTTTCCGACGTTTCTTTCATTCGCTTAAGAACGGAAAAAATTTTCGGCATTACATCTTCTTTCTTACCTGTTTCCTCATCTTCAACAATGATTGGATTACCACTGAAATTGCGAAGCGCTGTGTGTAAAACCGCCCGGTTTTCCGTACGGTTGATCTTTTCGCCAGTGAACATCTTCTCCATTTCTTCTTTCAAATTCCGGACGCGGGCCAGGTCCATCAGGTATCGAATGGTGGTTTCGGTAATCCTGTTCTTGGAATAATCAAAATAAATATCACCCAACCGAATTGATAATTTCTTCGTCCTCTCTCCGTCCGAATGAAATAAATCTCTCAAATGAGTACTTTCTATTTCCTTGTAATGGCTTGCCAATGCTTGCCATTCGCTGGTTTCCGTCAATTTCATAGAGTAATCGAATCTCCTTACATTTATTGAACCGAACATTATATCATTTTAGAAAGACACGTTCAATCTATTGGTGTTTACTTTTTGCCCCCGGCGGCCAAAAACCTTTTTATAAAAAGGTTTCTGGACTTCCAAAAATTTTTTATTAGCTACACGCTATGGGTGCTCGTAGACTACCTTGATGCCTTCAACCTCCTGACGGATGGGATAGATACCCAATAACACATACTCGTAATCAAGCTGCTTGGCAAATATCTTTACCTTTACACGACGCCAATCCCGCGGGTTCTGAACAAACGCCGCCTTGGACGCCGCCTGGTAACCCAAATCCGACTGGATCGTGATATCCTTGCAAATCTCACCGGGGGCAAGCGCTTCCTTCAACCCCACGCCCGTCCCCTCACTCAACTTCTCACCGGTGTCCTCGAACAAAAACTCACCCTTGAAAATCACATCCTCCATCGACTCGGTCCCCACATTCTTCACACGGAACGTGATTGAAGGCACAATGGTGACCTTCTTCGACGTCAACACCCGGGACCTTTCCACCCACACGGAATCCTGATCGAATATCTGCAACGTCTTACCGATCTTCTCGAAACTCCTCTTTTGAAGCTCCGTCATTTCTCCTTCTACCGCCGCACCCGCCGCGTCCGGGGTCTCCGTAAGACCCTCGATCTCCTTCTTTACGGTATAAATATCACCGATCACCGCCGGACCGGAACCCTTGGTCCGGGCATAAAGCGTAACCCGAACCTGTTTCCACTCTTTATTCTTCATGATGTTGGCTTTGGTACTGCCCGAATATCCGAAATTCGATTTAATAGAAATCTCACCGCTTTCCTCGCCCGGCCGCAAACCGTCCTTAAACTCCAGGGCACCCCCGCTGCCAAGCTCCTTGTCCGTCTCTTCAATCCTGAAAACCCCTTCGAAATGCACATATTCCAGGGTTTTCGGCCCGACGTTTTTAACCTTGAATCGAATCGACGGCACTACTTTTACTTCATTGGGAGTGCTTTCCTTCTCCAACCACACGGTGTCCTGCCAAATCACTTCGATGGATTTGCTCACTTCCTGCGGCGTCATGGTATCCATGATAACGGTCTTGATAAAGACCCCCAACAAAATAATACCCACAACCACAGTAAAAATGATCAGCCAGGATTTGGGCTGTTTTATAAAATGAGAAAAACCCCTTTCCTGGTTCAAATATTCTTTAAAGATCGGTTCATTTTCGCTCATAATTTCCTTCCTTTTCAAATTAATATCAAATGCACAATGTGCAATATTATATTATAGTATTAATTCATCTTTTTTCAACCCCTGCAATTCTAATTTTACCACGAAGGACACGAAGAGCACGAAGGGAGAGGAAGGCAAAAAAAAGGGGGAGTTTCGCACTCCCCCAATATAGTAGCATTGAAGATTAATTTTGGTTTCGTACCTTTTAGACAATGCCCATTGCGGTCATGGATTTTGCCACTTTGATGAAACCGGCAATATTGGCACCCAGCGGATAGTTCCCGGGATCACCGTAGGCCTGGGATGTCTCGTAGGCCGCTTTGTGGATGTCTTTCATGATCCTGTGCAGTTTGCTGTCTACCTCTTCGCGCGTCCAGGCATACCTCAAACTGTTCTGGCTCATTTCCAGACCGGACACGGCAACACCACCGGCATTGGCGGCTTTACCCAGACCGTACATGATCTTGTTCTCCAGGTAAATATTGATCCCGTCGGGGGTGGTAGGCATGTTGGCGCCTTCGGAAACCAGTTTTACACCGTTGTTGATCAGGTTCTGGGCATCCTTTGCATTGATCTCGTTCTGGGTGGCACTGGGGAATGCGCAGTCGGCTTTGTGGTTCCACAGCGGGTTGAAATCCTGGTTGGGGTCGATGGGCGTATAAACGGCACTGGAATATTTATCGGCATACTCTTTGATCCGGCCGCGGCGGACATTTTTGAGGTCCATCACAAAGGCCAGTTTATCACGGTCGATTCCCGCTTCGTCATAAATGTAACCACCGGAATCGGAGAAAGTCAACGGTTTGGCTCCCAGGTCGAGCAGCTTTTCAACAGTGTACTGTGCCACATTACCCGAACCCGAAACCAGCGCGGTTTTACCTTCCAGGGTACCGCCCTTTACATTCAACATTTCGGCTGCGAAGTAAACGGCACCGTAACCCGTGGCTTCCGGACGAATCAAACTTCCGCCCCACTCGATTCCTTTACCAGTCAAAACGCCGGTGTGCTCGTTTCTCAGCTTTTTGTAGTAGCCGTAGAGGAAACCGATCTCCCGTCCACCCACACCGATATCGCCGGCGGGAACATCGGTATCCGGTCCGATGTGACGGAACAACTCTCTCATAAAGGCCTGGCAGAATCTCATGACCTCGGCATCCGATTTACCCTTGGGATCGAAATCGGAACCACCTTTACCACCGCCCATGGGCAGGGTGGTCAGGGAATTCTTGAATACCTGTTCGAATCCGAGAAATTTGATGATTCCCAAATTCACCGACGGATGAAACCGTAAGCCGCCTTTGTAAGGGCCGATGGCATTATTAAACTGGACACGGTAACCTTTCTGGACATGAACGTTTCCTTTATCGTCCGTCCAGGGTACCCTGAAAAGAATCGCCCTGTCGGGTTCGACAATGCGATCATAGATACCGGCTTTCACAAATTCCGGGTGTTTCTCGACCGTGGGTTCCAACGTTTCCATTACCTCTTCAACTGCCTGATGAAACTCGGGTTCGGCAGGATTTTTTGCTTTTGTTTTTTCGATGATCTCTTTCGTTAAAGACATTGAATCTATCTCCTTAAAAATTTTTTTTTGTATTCCTAATTTCAGTTCCTTGTTTTTGTTCCACGTTTTGTTCCAATAAAGTTTTAATATATTTTTTATCAAAGATGTGTTAAAATGTCAATGGTTTTATTGATAAATAAAAAATTATTTCTGAATTCATTTCGGAATTCACAAGGAGGCCGACGTTGATTGACGATTTAAAACGGAAGATCGAGTCGCGAATAGACCGGCTTACCGCCCTTTTAGAGGAAAACACGGATTTGTCCGACGCCGTCGATGCAATGGAAACGGTTTTAAGAAAGGGAAATAAAATCCTGGTGTTCGGCAACGGCGGGTCAGCGGCCCAGGCATCGCACCTGGCCGCCGAACTGGTGAATAAATTTTATTTCGAGCGACCCGGGCTGCCGGCCGTGGCATTGACTACCGACATGGCCAATATTACGTCCATTGCCAACGATTCGGATTACAGGTATATTTTCTCGCGGCAGGTGGAGGCCCTGGGCCGGGAGGGTGACGCGGCGGTGGGAATCAGTACCAGCGGGACCTCGGCCAATGTCCTGGAGGGGTTCGAAGCGGCAAAGAAAAAAAATATGAAAACCATTGCCCTCTGCGGGAACCGTACCGGGGCGCTGCTGGAATCCGGGGTGGATGTCATCGTGGGAGTGAAGTCCGAAGATACGCCGGTAATACAGGAGATACATCTCTTTATGCTGCACATGATGGC
>Ga0210082_1000124_pt1 | contig 17077 bp, 3 predicted proteins | sample White_ThreeSqA_D_2_FD_185592 | JGI IMG/M metagenome (GOLD analysis project Ga0210082, IMG submission 185592) | Wetland microbial communities from the San Francisco Bay, California, USA, that impact long-term carbon sequestration -... | ecosystem: Environmental > Aquatic > Marine > Wetlands ... | reverse complement strand
GGCGTCGTACCGGAACTTGGTCAACTCGTTTTCGACCGTATAAATTTTCCCTGAAAATTCGACGTCCCGGACCCCGGGAATCTCCACCCTTAGATCCTCGAAAAATTGCCGTGAAACAAAGAGTTCCGTGGACCAATCGGTTTTGGTCTTGTAATCTTTATCCCTGTGGGTGCGTTTGAATTCGGTCAATTCGCGGATAAGGGCCTGTTTCAGGTCCCGGTCCATGACATCGCCAATGAATAAATACCCTTTTTCTCCCAACAGATCGACGGCCTTTCGAATCACTTTGCGCAAGTAGTTGTGCCCATGGAAACACTGGATAACGCTGTTGACGATGACCAGGTCGAAATCCCGCTCCTCGACGGTATCGATCTCGTGGGCCGGTAAACAGGCCAGGGCGATGTTCCGGTGCCCCTCTTCCCCGGCCCGTTCTCTATTCTTCTCGATGATCACCCCGGAAAGGTCGGTACCGTAATAAAGACCCACGCGGGGCGCAATGCGGTACATGGTGATACCGGAGGCGCAGCCGATCTCCAGTATCCGCATGCGGGGATGAAGGAGCGGGGTAAGTTTCTTTAGAATATTGTCGCCGTATTCATCCATCTCGAACTTCGGGATGGGTTCGCCGGTATAACTGCTCAACCACCCGCCGCCGGTCACTTCGTCGTCGGCGGTCTCGCCGACATATTCCCAGAGTTTCCGGCCCATTAATTCGCTCTTTTCGACTTCCTCGGCCAGGTACACGTCGGTACTGTCCATGCACAAAAAGGTGTGGAAGGAGGGGCATTCCCATTGGAGGCGGTTCAGGGTCTTGATATACCGGCTCTCGGAAATGACCACGCCGATACCGGCATCGTCGATCATGCTCCGGGTTCGTTCCTCGGGGAAAGAGGGATTGATCGGCACATACCCGCCCCCGGCCTCGAGGATACCCAGGACGGCGACGATACGTCCGGCGGACCGGTCCATCAAGGTGCCCACGGGCTCGCCGGGTTGAACCCGGTTTTCCAGGGACAAATAACCGGCCAGCCGTCCGGCGCTTTCTTCCAGGCAGCGGTAGGTCAGCCATTCCCGTTCAAAGACCACGGCGGCGGCATCGGGGGTCTTTGCGGCCTGTTCTTGGAACAATTCATGGATGGTCTTATCCGCGGGATACGCGGCGGCGGTATTGTTGAATCGAAGGAGTACCTGTTCTTTTTCCTCTTGCGAAAGGATGTCGATATCTTCCAGCTTTATACCGGGGTCACGGGTGACGGTTTCGATGATGTTCTTAAAATGGGATACCATCCGTTTTACGGTTTCCTCCCTGAATATACCGCTGTAATACTCGATGTCGATAAGAATATCGCCGTCCTTTTCATTTACGAAAAACGTCAGGTCGAACTTGGCGGTCACATTTTTATACAGGGCGGTGGAGGTGGGGGACGGTTTTTCCGCGGTCAGGGAAGCAATGGCCCCTTCGGATGCCCGGCTGAAATTCTGGACCACCATTAAAATGTCGAAGAGGGGGTTTCGCGAGGGGTCTCTCTCGGGTTCCAGCTTATCCACCAGTTCCTCGAACTGGAGGTCCTGGTTTTCAAAGGCTTTAAGGCTGTCGGCCACGACCTCTTCGAGGAAAGCCCCGTAGGTTTTCTCCCCGGCGGGATGGTTTCTCATGGCCAGGGTATTGACAAACATACCGATGGTGCGATGGATCTCGGAGTGCCGTCTCCCGGCGATGCCGCTGCCGATGATGATATCGGTTTGCCCGGTGTATTTGTAAAAAAGGGTATCCAGGGCGGCAAGCATATTCATATAGAGGGTGCCGCCGTACCCGCTGCCCAAAGCCTTGAATTCCCGGGCGATTTCACCTTCCAATGCAAATTCGTAATTCCCCCCCGCAAAGGTGAATATCTCGGGGCGTTTGAAGTCGGCGGGCAATTGCAGCCGGGGGATATCACCGGGGTCGGGGTACAACGCCAACCAGTAATTCTCCTGGTCTTTTATTTTTTTGCTTTGAAATAAACGGTTCTGCCAGTGGGAAAAATCTTTATACTGTACCCGGAGTCGTGACGGGTCCAATTCGCCGCCGTTGTACAGGGAGATGAAATCTTCGAGAAGGACCATGTGAGATGTCCCGTCGGATACGATATGGTGAACATCGACCACCCAGGCAAAATCGCCGGTAGGAAGCCCGATCAACGCGGATCGCACCAGGGGCGAACGGCCCAGGTCAAAGGGCCGGATGTAACGTTTAACGACTTCCTCGACGTTGCTCTCCCCGGCCTCGTCGTATTCCAGGGAAAAATCGATATCCCCGGCGTCGTGGACCCGCTGGAATGGCACGGACTCGATCTTTATGAAAGAGGTCCTCAATCCCTCGTGGGCGGCGATCAACTTCCTTAACGTACGCTCGATGCGGACGCCGTCGGCGTCTTTGCCCAGGGGGAGAACGGAAGGGATGTTGTAACCGACGCTGTCGATATCGAGGTGCTGGAGAAAGTACAACCGCTTCTGGGCGGATGACAATTCGTAATACTCTTTTTTTTCGACGGCCTCGATGCTCGCATGCCTGCTCCCGGTTTTGCCCCCGATGTACCGGGAAAGTCCCCTCACGGTGGGACGGTTGAATATTTCAGCCAGGGGGATATCCACGTTCAACTCTTTGTGTATCCGGGAGGCGAGTATGGTTGCCCTCAGGGAATGGCCGCCCAGATCGAAGAAACGGGCATCGACACTGATTCGGCCGGTTTCCATGCCCAGGACATCGGACCATATGTTTACGAGTTTTGTTTCTATGCTGCCGGTGGGAGGAATGACGGCGGTCCCGGCGCCCGCGGCGGCCGGTTCGGGCAGGGCGCGGCGATCGATTTTACCGTTCGGCGTTAAGGGAATATTTTCCAGTTGGACGAAGGTGGAGGGCACCATGTAACCGGGAAGAACGGCAGACAGCCGGTCCCGCAGTAAGGACGTATCGACGGCGGCATTTGTGTCCGGGACCACGTAGGCGACAAGTACGTTCTCCTCCCGGGCATCTCTCCTGTCGATAACGGCGGCGTCTTTTATATCGTGGAGGGAGGTAAGGTGTTGTTCGATCTCCATGGGTTCTATCCGGATGCCCCTGATCTTTACCTGGCGATCAATGCGGCCGAGGAATTCGAGATTATTGGATCCCTGCGCCGCAGGGTCGGGCATCCACCGGGCGAGATCGCCGGTTTTGTAAAAGCTGTGCCTTCGGCGACCAGGGGGGCTTTTTTGAAAAACCGCCCCCCTGGACCCCCCGAAAAACTTTTGGTTGGTCGACTCGGGGTTGTTTAGGTATCCTCTTGCAACGCCGTCGCCGCCGACGATCAATTCACCGGCCACACCCACGGGTTGAACGGTACCGCCTTTTCCTGCGACGTAGGCAAGGGAGTTCGAGATGGGCTTTCCAATGGGAATGGCGGTTTGAAATTCCCGGTCCACCGGGAAACAGGTGGAAAAGGTGGTGTTTTCGGTGGGACCGTACATGTGAAGGAGCTTTAAGTACGGGAAGGTGCTGCGCAGTCGGTTGACGTGTGCCGGTTTGACGAGGTCGCCCCCCACGAGGAAATACCGGAGCCGGGCAAAAACATGGATATCCGCGGCGGCAACCTGGTTAAACAACTGCGGGATGAGGTGCAGTACGGAGATGCGGTCCCGGGGGATGATCTTTTTCAATTTTCCAGGGTCCATGACCTCGGCCGGGTCGGCCAGGTGCAGGCGCACGCGGTTCAACAAAGACCCCCAGATCTCGAAAGTGGTAATATCGAAGGCCGCGGAACCGGCAAGGAGCAACCGGTCGTCTTCGGAAAACCGGATGTAATCGGAATTTTTTACCAGCCGGACGACGCTGCGGTGTTCGATGGCCACGCCTTTGGGCTTCCCCGTGGAACCGGAGGTATAAATAACGTAACATAGGCTGTTCGAGGATCGCGTGCCGGGGTCGGGGAACAGGCAAGCCTGTTCCCTACATCCTTTAATATCCCGCGCGGTGAGAAGGAGCGCCGCGCCGCTGTCGGCCAGCATGAAATCGATCCGTTCCTGCGGGTAACCGGGGTCGATGGGTAAATAGGCGCCGCCGGATTTCAGTATGCCCAGGAGTCCGACGATCAACTCGACGGAACGCTCCATTTTAATGGCCACGACGGATTCGGGGCCGACACCTTCGGATTGCAGCAAGCGGGCCAAGCGACCGGCTTGCCGGTCCAGTTCTTTATAGGTCATATGGGACCCATAGGACTTATAGGACCTATTAAGGATGACGGTGTCCGGTGCCCCCAGCGCCTGCTCCCCGAATAGTTGGTGGACGGTTTTTTCCTTCGGGTATGGGGTACCGGTGTTATTGAACTCGAAAAGTATCCGCTGCTTTTCGGGTTCGGTAATAATCTCGATATTGGCAATCTCACGGCGGATGTCACCGAGGGCGGAATCGACGGCCTTTTTGAAATAATTCACAAACCGCTTAACGGTTGCCCGTTTAAACAATGCCGTACTGTACTCGACGGTGAAATGAAGACGGTCCCCGCGCTCTTCACAGTTAAAGGTCAGGTCGAATCGCGATACCCGGATTTCATGGGAAACGGGGGTTAATTTCAAACCCGCGATGGTTTTTCCTGTAATATCTATGTTTTGGAGCGCCAGCATGACGTTGAAGAGTGGGTTCCTCCCGTCCTCCCTGTTGGCTGCGACCGTTTTCACGAGACTGTCGAAAGGGTATTCCTGGTTTTCGTGGGCTTCCAGGGTCTTTTCCCTGACTTCGCCGATAAAATCTTTTATGGTTCTCCCCGGGACGGGACGGTTCCGCAGGGCAAGGGTATTGACAAAGACCCCGATGATCCGTTCCAGATCGGCGTGCCTCCGGGCGGCGATGGGAGAGCCCACGACGATCTCTTCCTGCCCGCTTATTTTCGCCAGGAAGATATTAAAAAGGGACAACAACACCATGTAGAGCGTTGCGCCTTCGGCCAGGGCCAGGGCATTCAGCCTCCCGGTTTCCACGGGGTCTATTTCAAAGGTCAGGCCGCCGCCCTCGAAACTCCGCGCCGGGGGGGGAGGATAATCGAGGGGCAGGTCCAATACGGGAATGTCTCCCTCGAATTGATTGACCCAATAGGCTTCCTGCCTTTTCAACGACTCGTCTTCCCTCATTCGCCGATCCTGCCACCGGGAGAAATCTTTATACTGGAAGCGGAGGGGCGGTAACTCTTCCCCGGCGTACAGGGCAAAGAATTCTTCTATCAAGATGTCCAGGGAGGCGCCGTCGGATATGATATGGTGCATATCCACGAGCAATATATGTTCTCTCTTGCTTACGCCCGTTAATCCTACCCGCAGCAGGCATGGCCGGGACAGGTCGAAGGGACGGATAAAACGCTCGATGTTACGGTCCCCGGTCCCCGGGTATTCGATGGAGAAATCCACGGCGGGGTGTATGACCTGTACGGCCTCGTTCCCGATTATGTGAAAGGAGGTCCTTAAGCTTTCATGCCGTCGGATCAATTTCCTGAAGGCCCCTTCGAGTTTTTCTTCCCGGAGGTCCCCTTCGAGTTTCACGGCGAAAAACATATTATAAGTGATACCGGTGGTGTCGAGGCCCTGCAATACGTACAATCGTTCCTGGGCGGCGGACAGGGGGTAATATTCCTGTTCCGCGACGGGTTCGACGGCACGGTATTGCCGCGGCCCGGTTTCTTTGATATACCGGCGGAGTCCCCTCACGGTGGGGGATTTGAAGAATACGGAGAGGGGAATATCGAGATCGAAAGCCTTGTGTATATGGGCCGCCAGGCGGGTGGCTTTTAATGAATGCCCCCCCAAATGGAAAAAATTATCGTCGATACCGATGCGTTCTTTTTCGATTTCCAGTACGCCGGACCACAACTCGACCAATCGCTGTTCCTCGCTGTCCCGCGGGGCGGTGTACTCTCCCGGGAGGATTGCTCCGACCCCGGGAAACGGAAGGGCGTTGCGGTCGATCTTGCCGGATGGGGTCAGGGGCATTTTCTCGACCCGGACGAAAAGGGCGGGGACCATGTAATGGGGAAGCGTGGAGGATAAATAACGCGTTAATTCCCCGCTCTTCCCACCCACGGTATAGGCGCAGAGGTAAGCGTCCCCGTCATCGGACTTTCGGGCGGTCACGACGGCTTCCTTGACGGTGTGGTAGGCCAGGAGGCGGCTCTCGATCTCACCCAACTCGATGCGGAAACCCCTTATTTTGACCTGGTGATCAAGTCGCCCGAGGAAATCGATGTTGCCATTGGGGAACCAACGGGCAAGGTCGCCGGTGCGGTAGTGGATATTATAGGTCCTATAGGACTTATAAGACCTATTAACACTAAACCGCTGCACGGTTAATTCGGGGTTGTTTAGGTAACCGCGGGCAAGGCCGGTGCCGGATATGTGCAATTCACCGGGGATACCGGCGGGCTGTAAATTACCGGCTTTGTCCAGGATGGTGAGCGTCACGTTGGGCATGGGCCGCCCGATGGGCACCGGGCCGCCCCCACTCCATTGGCGCAGTGAATATCCGGCGGCGTATATGGCGGCTTCGGTGGGACCGTACAGGTTCTCCAACGGGATACCGGTCCCGAGACGCGTGAAACGTTCCACCAGTTCGGGTAAAAGCGCCTCCCCGGCTAAAAAGATATGCTTCAAGGTTGATAATTTATCCCGATGTTCCGGCGTTAATAATTCGACAAACATGTTGAACATGGAAGGCACAAAATTGATATGGGTCACCCGGTACGCTTGTATCGCGCGATATATCTCCCGGGGGTCCTTCTCGGCCCCCGTTTCCAGCAAGGCCAGGCGCCCGCCCCCCAAAAACCAGCCGAACAACTCGGCAACGGAGACATCGAAGACATAAGAGGTCTTAAAGAGGTAGGCGTCTGTCTCCAGGAGGGGATACTTTTCCTGTAACGCCCAAATTATATTGACCACGGAGGTATGCCCGACCAACACGCCCTTGGGTTTCCCGGTGGAACCGGATGTGTAGATGACATAACACGGTTGAGAGGGCCGGATGGGTTGAGTGAGATGGGTAAGTGGAGCGGGATGAGTGGGATGAGTAGAGATATCTTCAAAGATACGGTTCAATGCAATCACTTCGCACTCGCCGTTCCACTCGCTCAACCCTTCCGTCTCACTCAACAATATCCTTGCCCCACTGTCGGCAAGCATGTAACGGGTGCGTTCGCCGGGGTAACCGGGGTCGATGGGGAGATAGGCGCCGCCGGCTTTTAATATACCCAGGACGGCGATTATCATTTCAACGGAGCGTTCCATCGAAATCGCCGCGATACTGCCGCCCCGGACACCCCTTGCCCGCAGTGAAGAGGCCAGGCGATCGGCTTGACGGTTCAATTCGGAATAGGTCATATAGGTCCTATGGGACTTATAGGACCTATTAACGGCAATGGCCCCGGGTGTGCGCAGTGCCTGCTCCTCGAATAACCGGTGAACGGTTTTATCACGGGGATAGTCGGAGGCGGTGTCGTTAAAATCGTATAACAGCCGTTCTCTATCGCCTTCCGGCAAAATCTCTATTTCGGAAATCCGTGTCCCGGGTGCCCGGAGCACGGTGTGGACGATGCGCCTGAAATAATCGATAAAGCGGTACACCGCGTCTTCCTTGAATAATTCCGTGCTGTACTCGACAATAAAATGAAGACGGTCCCCGCGCTCTTCACAAATGAAGGTCATATCGAACCTGGATACCCTGCTTTCATAGGGAAGGGCCGTAAATTTCAAACCGGGGATATGGATTTCGGAAATATCCATGTTTTGCAGGGCGAACATAACGTTGAACAGGGGATTCCGCCCCGCGTCCCTGTTTACCACGACCTTCTCCACCAGGTCCTCGAAAGGGTAATCCCGGTTTTCCTGGGCGTTTAAAGTCCTTTCGGCGACCTCTTTTAAAAATGAACGATAGGTCCGGGTCCCGGCGGGACGGTTCCGCAGGGCAAGGGTATTGACGAACATCCCGATGAGCGGTTCCAGGTCCGTGTGCGGCCTGCCTGCGACGGGTGATCCCACGACGATATCGTCCTGTCCGCTTATTTTTGCCAGGAACACATCGACCAGGGACAACAGGACCGTATAAAGGGTCACCCCTTCACGCAAGGCCAGGTCCTTTAATCTCCCGGTCTCCTCTTTTTCGATTTCAAATTCCAGGCCGCGGCCGTCGAAACCCTGTACGGCGGATACGGGAAAATCAACGGGCAGGTTCAATACGGGGATATCCCCCCGGAATTCCCCGAGCCAATACTCCTCCTGTTTTTTTAACGACCGGTCCCCCTCACGTCCGGTATTCTCCCACCGGGAATAATCTTTATACTGGACGGGGAGAGGCGGTAACGTGTCCCCGGCGTACAGGGAGATAATCTCGTTGATGAATACGCCCAACGACGACCCGTCGGACACGATGTGGTGCATATCGATTTGAAGTATAAATCTCTCTTTGCCGGTCCCGGCTAATGCCACGCGCAGTAAAGGGGCCCGGGACAGATCGAAAGGCCGGACAAAGGATTTCATGAGTTCCGCGGGGTCCGGGTTTTCGACGCGGTGGTGCTCGAAGGCAAAATCGACGTTTTCGTGTACCACCTGGACGGGTTCACCGGTTAAGGTTTTAAAGGATGTCCGCAGGATTTCGTGTCTCCGGATTATGGTCCGGAAACAGTGCTCGAGTTTGGTTTTATCGAATTGGCCTTCAATGAGCATGAGCCCCGGGATATTGTAAACGACGCCGTGGGGGTCCATCCGGTACAGCAAGAACAGGCGCCGCTGGGCGGATGATAAGGGATAATATTCGCACTTTTCCACCGGGGCGATGGCCCGGTGGGCGCGTTTCTTCTTGTTCCCGATATATTCCGACAGCCCCCTTACGGTGCGGTTACTCAATATCTCCGCCAGGGGTACTTCCACGCCTAATTCTTTATGGACCCTGCCCGCCAGTTTGGTGGCTTTTAAGGAGTGACCGCCCAATTGGAAAAAGTCGGCATCGACACTGATGACCTCTTTTTCTAAATCCAGGAGCCGTGCCCAGATATCCACCAGTTTTTTTTCGGTTTCTCCGGCGGGGGCGGCATAACGTTTTGTTATCTCTTCGATACCCGGTTCGGGCAGGGCTTTGCGGTCCACTTTACCGTTGGAGTTCAGAGGGATGTTGTCTATGGGAATAAACGTCGCCGGGACCATGTAGTCCGGCAGGGTTTGGGAGAGCCATGACCTTAATTCCGCGTCGCCGGGAACGGTCTGCCCCGGCTCCCCGGCGGGAATACCGGGAATAAAATAGGCGCAAAGATACTTCTCCCCCGTTTCACCTTCCCGGTCGATGACGACGGCTTCTTTTACACGATCATGTTTCAGCAGGCGGTTCTCGATTTCACCCAACTCGATGCGGAAACCCCTGATCTTTACCTGGAAGTCGATCCTCCCCAGGAACTCGACATTGCCGTCGGACAGGCGCCGGCAGCGGTCGCCGGTTTTGTAGAGAGTATAAGTCTTATAGGTCCTATAGGACCTATCGAAGCGCTCCGCGGTTTTTTCGGGGTTGTTGAGGTAGCCGGGGGCAAGTCCGTCCCCGCCGATGTATAATTCGCCCGGGACATTTACTGGGCAAAGGTTCAAGTGCCTGTCCAATACGAGTAAACCGAGGTTGGCGATGGCCTTGCCGATGGGGACCCCGGATAAATCTTCGAACCGGGAAAACGCCTCCCGCTGTATTTCCAGTACGGCGGAAATAATGGTACATTCGGTGGGACCGTACATATTAAAAATCCGGCACCCTTCATTCACCAACGAAAAGCTGCGGCTCGCCAGTTCAAGGCTCAATTTCTCGGCACCGATAAATAAATAGTTCAAACTCCGGGGGGTATCGGTTGAATCCACGAGGTATTGCCACTGGGAAGGGGTGACGTGAAAAACGGTGATCCGGTTTTTATTCATATGAGCGATACACTTTTGGGCATTCAACGGGACGTCGCCGGGAACGATGTCCAGACCGGCGCCGGTGGTAAGGGTGATGAATATTTCCCACACGGACCAGTCAAAGTAATACGAAAGGTTCCGGAGGGTGCGGTCCCCGGGACCGATGCCCAGCGCCCGGTACCCCCAGTGCAGAAGCGGCGACAGGTTGGCATGGGTGACGGGCACTCCCCTGGGTTCCCCGGTGGAACCGGAGGTAAATATGATATATGCAGTGCTTTGCGGGTCCCGATGCCGGGAAAGGGATGCGCCCCGAAGGGAAGAAGTATTCATCAGCTCTTCGATAAAGCATATCTCACCTTCCCGGTTCCCGGGTGCCTCGCCTTCTTTTGCCGGATCCCGGGTGGTAAGCAGCAGCTTTGCGCCGCTCTCCTTCAACATGTACCCGTTCCTTAATGCCGGGGCATTGGGATTTAAAGGGACATACCCGCAGCCTGCTTCCAGGATACCCAGTATCCCGATGAGCATTTCCGGGGACGCACCGGTCTTTATACCCACCACGTGGTTTACACCGGCCCCCTGCCCGGCCAGGAAACGGGCCACCCGGCCGGCGGATTCGTGCAGCGCCCTGTACGTAAGGGTACGGCTGCCCCCGGGGTGGTTTTGGTCCGTGCTCACCAGGGCGACGGCGTCACCGGTCTTCCCGGCCTGTTCTTCAAATAATTGATAAAGGACTTTGTCCCGGGGATAACGGGCGCCGGTATCGTTAAAATCGATCAAAAGCCGGTGTTTTTCATCGGCGGACAACAGGCTTATCTCCCGGATTTCTTTCGCGGGTTCCCGGGCGATTTCGCTTAAAATACGAAGGAAATGCCCGGATAATTGCCGGATGGTCCCGGCGGTAAATCCATCGGCAAGGTAACTGAAAGTGACTTCAATATCGCCGAATACCGTGATACCCACGGCCAGATCATAATGGGTGCCCTCGACCGCGGCGTACGATTTGACGGTTAAATCGCCGGTTTTATCTTTCACCCGGGAATCCAGGGGGTAATTTTCAACGGCCACGATGGAATCGAAAAGCTCCCGGCTACTGCCCGGATTGCTGTATTGAATAATGTCCGTTAACGGGGTGTGTTCATGCGCCTCCCTTGCCTGCAGGGCACGGTTTGTCCGGGACAGGAGGACCCCTATTTTTTCTTCGCCGCCGGCCCGGACTCTCAGGGGCAGGGTGTTTATGAACAGCCCCACGGCATTTTCGATCCCGTCTATTTTGACGGAGCGGCCGGATACGGTGGTGCCGAATACGACATCGCCGCTGTCCCCGTACCGCTGGAGCAATAGTCCCCATGCACTATAGAAAAGAGCGGCAAGACTGACCCTGTGCTTTTTTGAAACAGCCTCCAAACCGTCCGTTACCTTTTTGGGAAGTGCGGTTTTAAAGGTCCCTATTTCCCCCGGCTTCTCACGCCCCGACTTTTCACGATTTACTTTTTTTACAGGGAGTTCAACGCGGGTGTCGTATCCCCCCAGGTACTCCTCCCAGAACGTTCGGGCGCTCGCTGTATCCCGGTGCCGGATACCTTCGATAAATTGCTTAAAATGTGTTTTGACGGGCCTCGCCGGTTCGGTGCCGCGGGAGAGAGCACCGTAGGCGTCGAAAAACTCTTTCAAGATGATCCCGCCGCTCCAGCCGTCGTACAGGATATGATGATTACTGACGATCATACAGTACTCATCCCGGCGGAGTTTGCACAATGTAACCCTGAACGGCACGCCGCGCAGGTCGAAGGGTTTTCCACGGTCTTTGATTTTGACCTCTTCCAATAACCGCGGTCTTTGACCGTCCCCGGGGTCCGTGTCCGAAAAATCGCGGTAAAGGGGTTTAAGATCGTGGTGTTTTAAAACAACCTGGACCGGCATCTCTGTTTTTTCCCACCGAAACACCGTACGCAGCACCGGGTTCGTCTCGACCACGATATTCCATGCATTTTCAAAACAGCCGATATCCACTTCCCCGGAAAGCTCCAGGCACAATTGCTCGAAATAGTGTTCACCGGATGGATTATTTATATAATGGAACAACATCCCTTCCTGCATGGGAGTTAATGCCAGTATATCCTCGATGTTTTCTTTATGCAGCTTTTTTATTTTATCCATCTTTATTATATTCTTTTTACAGTCACCCGGTTAAAAATCGAAATCCATTTCCTCCCGGTCCGGGAAAACGGTTGATTTTGCAATTCCCAGGTCATGTGACATTTTTATATCTTTCAACCTCACGCGCTTATCCCCGGCAGCGGAGGAAACGATCTCCTTAAAATAGCGGGTGAAACGCTCGACGGTTTCCTTTTTAAATAGCTTTGCGGCGTAAATGAAACACAGGAACAGTTCGCCGGTTTCGCCTTTTGCCTCAGTTCCGGCAAGGTAGAGATCAAACATGGATAATGAGATATCATCCCGGTACGGACCGATCTTTAACCCGGCCATTCCCTCCTTTCCCCACTCTTCTTCCAGCTCGGCGCTGACGCCGGGGTATGTAAAGGAGAAGAACACGTCGAATATGGGGTTCCGGCTCACATCCCGGTGTTTGATGACTTTATTTACCAGGTCTTCGAATTGATAATCCTGGTTTTCAAAGGCATCCAGGGTTTGCCGTTTCACCTGTTCCAGGAAGTTTTCGAAGGGTATTTCACCTTCGGGGCGGTTCCGCAGTGCCAGGGTATTTACAAACATGCCGATAATATTTTCCCCGGCGACATGCCTGCGTCCGGCAATAGGAATTCCCACCACGATATCGTTTTGCCTGCTTATCCTGGAAAGGAAGACGTAGTAAAGGGACAGGAGAACGGTAAACAGGGTGGTATTTTTTTCCGCCGCCAGTTTTCGTAATGCCTTTACCTGGTTCTTTTCGATCTCGAATTGGACGTTGTCGCCGTCGTAAACCTTTTCCGCCGGCCGCGGATGATCGACGGGCAGGTCCAGTACGGGGATTTCACCCTTGAACGTTTTTAACCAATAGGTTTCCTGCTTTTCCAGGGCCGCCCGGGTACCCGCGCTGTTCAGCCATTGGGAAAAATCTTTATATTGAATGGTTATGGCCGGTAAATCCCGGCCGTTGTACAACGCGATGAATTCTTGCGCCAGAATTCCCTTTGAACCGCCGTCGATGATAATATGGTGGGAATCGTACATTAAAATACTTTCCGTTTCAGACAGCGTTATAATCCCGACCCGCAGCAGCGGCGCCCGGCTCAAATCGAACGGGCGTATAAACCCTTCGACCCTGTTCTTCGCGTCTTCTTTGTCCCGGGCGTCATGGAATTCGATCTTGAAATCCACATCTTCGGGTTTACGGATACGCTGTACGGGTTCGCCGGCCACATATTCAAAGGATGTCCTGAAGGCTTCATGCCGTTTGACAATGGATTTAAACGCGGTTTCCACCTGTTTTTTATCCAGGGCCCCTTCCGCGATCTTTACCGTAAATACGTTATAGACAATCCCGGTGCCTTCAAACCGGCTGAGCATAAAAAGCCTGCGTTGAACGGACGACAGCGGGTAGTACTCTCTTTGCTCGACGGGTGTTATGGAGTTTTCAACAATTCCATCCCCCGCCGTACCCCGGGCGCCCGCATCGACATCGATGTCTATATTCGCATCCTTGAGCCGTTCTTTTAAAAGTTCCAGTTGCTCCGGCGAAAGAGCGGCCAGTCGATCGGAAATGTTTTTCATCTGGATTCCCTCCGGCAGATGCCGTTATTGCGTAAATGTGCTATCATGCTCCGAAATTTACCTATGGGTAGGCTTCCGCCCTTTGGATATCGCACTGCTTCCAATAGTTAAAAATCTGAAATACAACGCGATTGCGGTTATAATGAGCTTAGTAAGAGCGTTTTAAAGTTAATTTAAGAGGACTCTGGAAATCATATCAGCTTTAGAATTATCGCCTAAATTCAATTTTTTCGCAAGCCCTAATTTTGTTAGTATTGAGGGGCTTTTCCCGGCGTGAGAAGAGAGTCAAAGTCACCGTCGGTAAAACATTTTCCTTATTTGCCCGGGTTTACATCCTGCCCGCTTTTCCCGCGGGGCAGGTTCGGGGAAAACCTGTAAAGTCTTTTCGGATAGTATTTTCGGCTTGAAGACATACTTTTTCCGGCGGGGAAGCTAACATTTTTCGGGGTATTGCAATTTGCCGTGTTGTCGTTCCCGCGGCAATCCTGCCTACAAATGTTTCGTTTCCCACCGGGGATATTCCACGCCGGAGGGGACATTTTTTCCCCCCGGGAACACCTTGCGCGCGCGTGAGTACTCTTTCTGCGTTCCTGGTCCGGGCTTTTTTGTTTCCGCCCGGGGATACTTTGGGCCGGGACCACAGTCTCCCGGGTAGTTGCAAAATACCGGATTAGGTATTATACTTAAGACTTATTTTTTTGTACATCTGTTACGTTCATTTTGGGTATCGATAAAATGGCTAAAAGTAAAAAAAAATTTTACGCGGTCGGCGTGGGGCAGGTACCGGGTATCTACGAGACCTGGTCCGGCTCCGGCGGTGCGGAAGCCCAGGTAAGAGGTTTCCCCGGTGCACGGTATAAGGGATTCTCATCCCTGGACGATGCGCAAACATGGATGAGTGCGTTTACGGGAACGCGGGAACGAAAAAAGGAAGCCCCTTTGAACGCCGACGATGAAACCGCGGCGAATGGAAAGGATATCCGGATATATACGGACGGCGGTTGCATCAACAATCCCGGACCCGGCGGTTACGGTGTGGTGCTGCTCCGGGGAAATAAACGGATTGAGCTCTCCGGCGGTTTCCGGCACACGACGAACAACCGGATGGAATTGACGGCCTGCATCGAGGGTTTGAAACACCTGGATACACGGGCTTCGGTTGTTATCTTCAGCGATTCCCGGTACGTGGTTAACGGTATCGAGAAGGGGTGGGCGAAGCGGTGGCGGTCGAAGGGTTGGATGAGAACCCCGGACCACCCGGCGGAGAATGCCGACCTGTGGCGGCAGCTCCTGGATTTATGCGATTTCCACGACGTGGAATTTTCCTGGGTCCGGGGGCATGCGGGGAACCCGGAAAACGAACGCTGCGATAGATTGGCCACCCGGGCGGCGGCGGGAACGGATCTACTAAAGGATACGGCATTTGAAACGAACCGAACCACCCGTCCGGTTCAAAAAGGACTCTTCGATTGATCATGAAAAAGAAATACCTTCTTTTGGTTTTACGGTTGGCGGTCAGTTTCGGGTTGATCGGTTATTTTGTAAATTCCATGGCCCAAAAATACGGCGGCACAGGGGCGGCCTTCGATCAATTTACCGGCGCTTTCTCGGAGGCACCGGTCCACTGGCTCATCCCGGCGGGGCTGCTTCATATTTTGGGTTTCACTCTTTTGAGTATCCGGTGGAAAATCCTGCTCCGGGGCCAGGATGTGCATACGACCTTCGGGCGGCTTTTTGCTTATTACTTTATGGCGGCTTTTTTCAACAATTTCCTGCCCTCGACTATCGGCGGCGATACGGTGCGGGTCATCGAGAGCCGGAAATTAACGGGCAGTACGACATCTTCGGTAATGGTGGTCCTCATCGAGCGTCTCACGGGGCTGATGGCCCTGGTGTTGATCGCCGCGGTGGGTCTGGTTATTTCTTTTTTCGGCAGCAGTAATCAGGGGGCGCAGGCATGGTTTTTGTTAGGGGGCGTGTCGGCGGCGTTTGCCCTGGCTGTTTTCCTGGCGCATCCGAAGGTGGCGCCGCGTATTTTGAGGTTGACGGATAAGATATTACCGAAAAAAATTCAATTGCTTTTCGAGCAGGCGCATGCGGCGGTGGAGGTTTATTATAAACGCCCGGGCACGCTGTTGGCGGCGCAGGGGGTAAGTGTTATCTTGCAATTGAATATCGTGTTTTATTTCTATTTGATCGCGAAGGCGCTGCACCAGGACCCGGACCCCATCGGGTTCATGGTGAAAATGCCGATTGTGATCTTTTTGTTGATGACGGTCCCGGCGGTTAACGGTATCGGGGTACGCACGGCGGGTTTTAAAGAGTTGATCGGCTTTGCGCCCCTGTATGCCCTGGCCGTGGAGTCCATCGATGTGGTGTTTCGTATTTTTTACGGCTTACTCGGCGGTCTCGTGTTTTTATTGTATAAACGCGATGCCTCCGGCGGCCAGGGGGCTTTTTTGAAAAACCGCCCCCTGGACCCCCGAAAAATTTCTGATTAGACAAAAGTTTTTGGGAGTCCAGAACCCTTTTTTCAAAAAGGGTTTTGGCCGCCGGAGGCATTAAATTTGTATTTTTTTACTAATTATGTATAATACAACTTACAATGACAAGTAACAAAAACCTTTCTTATGTACTGATCGGTTTCGGGTTCCTTATCGCCCTGAATGCTTTTATACTCAGATACCCCGCCGATTTCATACTACCGCTGATAAAAGCCGCCGGCCTCATGGCCGGGATATTTATCTACGGGTTCTCCATCAACCTCCTGTTCAAAGAAACCGAAATCCACCTCGTCAACGCATTCGCCGTGGGACTGATCTTCACCACTCTTTACTTCTACCTCGTCTCCTTCCTTAAACTCCTGACACCGGTCACCGTTATCCTTTTCTACCTCCTCCCCCTCCCCCTCCTCTATTTTTTGATCACACGAAAAAAGCAGGTCTTTCTCCATACCCTCCGGACCTTTTTCGACCGCCCGGCAAAGGAATATATCATCTTTTTATTTCCCCTCATCTACGCCTCGCTGCCCTCCTCCTTTTACGACACCCTGGTCTATCACCTGGGCATTCCCAACCTCTACCTCCAACACCAGGGGTTCGTCGCCACCCCCCAATTCCTCTTTGCCAACACCTCTATCTATTATGAAATATCCTTAATCCCCGCCGTGTTTGCCGGGGACATGGTGCCGCGGCTCTTTCATTTCCTGATCGGGACCGCGTTTTTGCTCTTCCTGGTGGACTTTGCCGTCCGGTTTTTCCAGTTGAAACAGCGGTTCATTTTGTTATTGGTATTGGTGTCCGTACCCATGACCGTTTTCTTGCTCACCACCGTAAAAAACGACCTGTTGAGCGCCCTCTTCATTCTCGCGGCCATATCCTATTATATGGAAAACAAGATAAAACGCTCCGCCCTG
>Ga0210082_1000123_pt1 | contig 17126 bp, 14 predicted proteins | sample White_ThreeSqA_D_2_FD_185592 | JGI IMG/M metagenome (GOLD analysis project Ga0210082, IMG submission 185592) | Wetland microbial communities from the San Francisco Bay, California, USA, that impact long-term carbon sequestration -... | ecosystem: Environmental > Aquatic > Marine > Wetlands ... | reverse complement strand
TTGAGTAACGAGGAACTGGAGAAAATAAAAGGGGCGGTCAGGGAAGCGGAGAGTAAAACCGCGGGCGAGATTGCCACGGCATTTATAAAAGAGAGCGATAGTTACGCGGTTTACGAGTTGATGTTTTCCGTTATCTGCGGATTTGTTTATTTTGTCGTGATGATGTTCTTCTCCGCCGGTATCGAGGTGACCATCCGGGGAATGTTCTGGGATTATTCGACCGATCACCTCCTGATCTTTTACGGTCTGTCCACCTTCCTGGTGATTTTCATCTTTTATTTCCTGGCCAATATACCGGTTCTCGACCGGTTGATCGTGCCCAAATCCGTGATGCGGCGGCGAGTCAACCAACGGGCGGTCTGTTATTTTATGGAATCCGGCGTTTACGATACCAAAGACCGCACCGGGATATTGATATTCATTTCCGGCCTGGAACACCGGGTGGAACTACTGGCGGATAAAGGTATCGGCGAAAAAATTCCCCGGGAGAAATGGGACGACATTGTGGCCCATATCGTCACGGGGATTAAGTCCGGCCGGTTGGTCGCCCATCTTACCGAATCCATCGCCCAATGTGGTGAACTGCTGGCGGAACATTATCCCATTCAACCTGATGATGTGAATGAATTAAAAGACGATATCGCGGTCCTGGAGAGATAACAATGAAAAAAAATAGAATAAATGCGGTTGTCCTGTTCTTAATGGTGGTGGTGGCGGTGGTGGTGTGTTTAACCGGTCGAACCCTTTTGGGAATCGAGATCCCGACTTTTAAAAACAGGGTCAACGATTATGCCGGTATCCTGTCCGCCGACCAGGAGGCGAGGCTGGAAAGCCTATTAATAGACACTGAAAACAAAACTTCCTCGCAGGTGGTGTTGATGACTCTCAGGTCCCTGGAAGGTGAGAACCTTGAAGACTTTGCCATACGGACGGCGGAAAAGAATAAGGTCGGTCAAAAGGAATTTGATAACGGTGTCCTGATGCTGGTGGTATCCGGGGACAGGAAAATTCGCATCGAGGCGGGATACGGTCTTGAATCCATCATCACCGATTTAAAAAGCGGCTATATTATCCGGGAGATCATCATCCCGTATTTTAAGAAGAACGACTATTATGGCGGCATTAACCGGGGTTTGGCCGCAATCACCGGTTTGATCTCCAAAGAGTTCGATATTACGCCGGAACAGTTGGCCAGGTACGAGAAAAAGGGTGGACGCAAAAAAGGCGGGCATTTTCCTTTTGCTGTGATCGTATTTATCATCATTGTATTGGTGAACATGTTTAGAGGCGGACGCGGTGGCCGTGGGCGCGGCGGCGGTATATACTTCGGCGGCGGTTTCGGCGGTAGAAGCAGCGGCGGCTTCGGCGGCGGAGGGTTCTCCGGCGGCGGCGGCAGCTTCGGCGGCGGCGGCGCTTCGGGAAGCTGGTAGAATTTTTTTTTAAAAATGTTGGCTGAGCTCTTGCAATTTCAAATTGTTTCTTTTAAAATTGGGGGAAGTTGAAAACAATTAAAATAAGGAGAGATTGCATGAGTACAAAAATAATCGTTTCAAACAAAACGGCGCTGGAATCGTTGTATCACGATAAAGTCACGCGTGTTACAACAGCCCTCGATAAGTTGATCGCATCGGATAAAAAAAAGGGTATAGAGACGCAGGTGGTTTACCTGGACGATGCCGAAGCCATGAATAAACTCAATGCTTCGCCGGTCACGGACGCGGGCAATGAAAAACAGAACAAAACAGCAATAGACGGGGTCTACGATGAATTTAAACCGGACTACCTGGTGCTCCTGGGGGCACCGGACGTCATTCCCCACCAGTCGTTGACAAACCCGGTGGGTGGTGACGAGGACCCGGATGTTCCGTCGGATTTGCCCTATGCCAGCGAAAGTGCTTACAGTAAAACCATCTCCCGGTTTATCAACCCCACCCGGGTGGTGGGACGTTTACCGGGTATCATGGGCAGTAACGACCCCGCGGCACTGGTGAAAGCCATTAATACGGCGGCCGCGCTGGTAACCAGGCCCAGGAACCTCTATTCCAACTATTTTTCCGTGAGTGCCAAAGTCTGGAAAGGTTCCACCGGTCAGAGTGTGACCAATATTTTCGGCAATGACGATGCCCTGCACCTGTCGCCGCCGTCGGGGCCGAATTGGGAGAACGATCAACTGGCGGCCCTGACGCATTTTGTCAACTGTCACGGCGGAGATCATATGCCCAACTGGTATGGTCAACAGGGACCGGAGTACCCGGAAGCGGTGAAGGCGGCGCAGATAGCGGGTAAGATTTCACCCGGGACCATTGCCGCGGCCGAATGTTGTTACGGGGGTCAATTATACGATCCTAGCGGGGTCGGCGGTCAGGCGGGTATTTGCAATGCCTATCTTACCGGCGCGGTCGCTGCGTTTTGCGGTTCCACCAATATTGCTTACGGACCGGCGGACGGACAGGGTGCGGCCGACCTGGTTACCCAGTATTTCATCATCCACCTGTTGGGTGGAAGTTCCGCGGGGCGTGCGATGCTGGAAGCGCGGCAGAAATTTATCCAGGTGTGCAGTCCGTTGGACCCGGTGGATCAGAAAACCATTGCCCAGTTCATCTTGTTGGGCGACCCGTCGGGTCACCCGGTATTTTCATTCGAGCCGCTTGTATCGAAGGTCCTTTCCTATGTCCCGAAGAATTTATTGAGTGCGTTTCAGCGGCGAGAGCGGCGGCAGAAGCTGGTTGCGGTGGGTAAATCGCTGCCTTCCACGGTGGGGTTGGCCAAAGCCGCCCCGAAGTTGGCGCCTAAAGGGGATGTTCTTAAGGCCATCGAGACGATTCTAAAAGATATCGGGCTGATCGATGCCATGTGGGAATCTTTCGAGGTGACCGGCGGTGCCGTTTTCAAAAAGGCAATGAAGGCAATGGGGGCGCCGCAGACGATCCACATGGTTTACGGGAAACAGGAAACGAAGAAAAGTCCCGTGCCTGCTTCATCGATTTTATTGGTCAAAGAGCAGGCCGGTCAAATTATTTCGGCCAGGACGGTCCAGAGGAAGTAGCGGATGAAGTATAAGGGTACGGTGGACAGGCGTCTTTATGCTCCGGGGTCCAAGAGTGAGCGTATGGCGGTGGTGATCCGGACGGAAGAGGGTGAGTATCTCTTGCAGCGGGTAGGTGGAAATCCCTTTCGCGATGACGTGCTGGAGTCCCTGGTAGGCAAGACCATTCGTGTGGAAGGTGTTCAGCGGGGCACCTCACTCTTCATCTCCGACTGGGAAGAAGTATAATAGTAAAAAGTTTTTGGAGGTCCAGGAACCTTTTTTCAAAAAGGTTCCTGGTCGCCGAAGGCATCAACTTATAGCTGTTCTGCTTTTCCGATGTTTTGTTCCATGCCGTATATTATCGTCATAATCCCGTATTCGGGGTCGTGGAGGATATTTTGTTTGACTTCCAATAGATAGTCGTAAATATTTTGTCTCAGGATGGGTTTTGCTTTTTTCTTTGTCGAATAATGGTCCCAGACATCCCATATAATAATCCCGATGGCAACGATGGTTCCGAGGAATTTCCCCCCGGATTTGGCCGCGACTTTACCCCCGGTTTTCGCCGCCATTTGCCCGGCTGTTTTGGCCGCCAGTTTCGATGAAATCTTACCGCCGATCTTGACAATCACCGGTTTCAGTGTTTTCGCCACCAGCAGTGTTCCCCCGGCCGTAACACCCACGATTGCTTTCAGGGCAATCGGCGTGCTTCGGTTGGCCTCGACATTCTTTACCATTACGGAGATATCGCCGATATAGCGTTCCCAGTCCACGCGTTCGATCTTGTATTCCGTGGGAATATCTTCCAGTTTTCCTTTTAAAATGTGGCAGTAATGGGCGACGATCTCGTTTACCGTCCGTTCCAGTTCCAGTTGTGCGATTTGCGGGCGGATGACGCGGTTGGCAAATTCTTCCTGCACCACTTCCGTCAGTTTTTCCGCCGCCGACGGATTATCGCTGTCCACCCAGTGCATGACCTGTGCAAGGAGTCCTTGCAGGCCCAATTTTTGTTGGTTCCAGTAGCCGAAATACCATTCGAGGAAATCGTTATCCACACGTTCCATATTTTTTTCGATCCAGAAGTCCAGTTTCGCGGCGGCCATTTCTTCCGTTTCTTTCCGTGCTTCCATCATGGTTTTTTCGATGGCTTTATTAACCACGGCCCAATCGACTTTTTCCACCACCGGTTTTTTCACCGGTTGCGGGATTTTTGTATCTTTCCCGGATTTAAAGATAAACATTTTCCCCACCGCGGCCAGTACGATCACGATCACGATGAGCCAGAGGAATTTGCTGAAGGATTTCAGCAGGTGGCTCCAGGCATAAATACGTTGGGATTTTTTTTCATAATCGTCATCTCTTTTATTTATCATCATTGCACCTCTACTTTCCTATTATATCAAAAAAAAGAGATAACATACAGTTTTATTTTTACATCGGCTTTATATCTATCTAAACGTCTATCTGCACGGCCGGCTTCTTTCCGAATTATCTTTTCTAATTTTATTGACAAATACCGACTTTTCCTTTATAGTTACTAATCTATGTCTGCTTTTTATCCTGGGCAAGAGGCAAGAGGAGGAACCCCATGTATCAAGATGAACAAAAAGCAATTTTATTGACCAAAGACACGACGTTGAAAGAAACCCTGGAACCCTACCTGTATCAACGCTACAACCTGCGCATGGAATCCACGGAAGATATGCTCGAGATATTTTCCAAACTCGCGGCCGACGATACGCCGGAAAAGTACTGGAACCTCGCCATCATCGACGAAACCGCGGCCGGGCTCCAGACCACGGCACAAAGCCTGAAAACGCTGAAAGCAAAATACAACGATATCAACGTGCTGTACCTCTCAAATATACTGGAAATTACGGAACCCTACCGTAAAAAGGAAATGAAAATACGGCCGGAATACGCAGACGAAGAATACCGCCAGGATCAAATGGATGAACAAATGGATAACGTCCTGGGTCTCATGGTCCCCATTACCAAATGCAAATGCCTGGCCGAAGTCTACGACGCCATTCCCAAAAGCATGGTGGAAAACTACGGGGCCGACTGGGCCCTCTGCTCGGTACTCCGGCTGGATGAAAAACCGCTTAAACGCGGCGTCGCCACCTCGGACTACCCGGAAGTACTGGAAGAAATCCCGTACCTGTTTCCCATAGAAGGCACCGGGTACCTGGAAGAGATGCTCTTCAATTTCAAACCCATCCATATCCCGGACCTGGACAAAGACATCCCCTTCCGCGATGAACTGGAAAAGAAATTCTTCCGCCGGTACCGGTCGTCGTTACTGCTTCCCATGCAGTATGACGGTCATTATATCGGTTTCCTCGGTTTTTTTACGCGGACCCGGCCGCGATTGTATAACCTGGCTGAACTGGATATCCTCCAGCGCTTTGCGGATATGTGTACGGCAGCGATCATCGCCCATTTTTACAAGGAACACGGCGACCTGGACTTCGACGATATCAAACGAAAAATGGAAAAAGAGACCCTGGGCGATACGATGAACAACGTATAAACTTTTTTCATTTTTTGTTTTTTTTGCTTGAAATTGAAAAATATATACTTATAATATATTAAACGGGTCTAAAGATGTAATTTACGATTTTGAAGGTGCGTATTATGAAGAGACTTTAGCAGTGAAGGAGAAAGGGCATGCCGGGAGAGAAGGACAATGACAGGGCGGAACTTTTAAAGGAGTTGGAAACCCTGCGGCGGCGGGTAAGGGAACTGGAAACGAACGAAAATAAATACCAGACATTGTTCACCAAAATGATCGACGGCTATGCGCTGCATGAAATAATATGTGATGAGGCGGGAAATCCCGTGGATTACCGTTTTCTCGATCTTAATCCCGCTTTCGAGAGGCTGACCGGGATGACCCGGGACATCATCGGTAAGACCGTCCGTGAGGTTATTCCCGGTATCGAAGACCACTGGATAGAGACTTACGGTGAAGTGGCCCTAACGGGAAAGTCGGTCAAATTCGAGAACCAGGCGGCACCGTTGGGAAAATGGTTCGAGATCGTCGCCTTTCGACCGGGGGCGAACCGGTTTGCCTGTATTTTCATCGATATCACCGACCGCAAGACGGCGGAAGAAGAACTGGGCCGTTTGCGCCGCCTGCTCAGTAATATCGTCAATGCCATGCCCTCGGTGTTGATCGGCGTGGACCCGGAGGGCCGTATTACCCAATGGAACCGGGAAGCGGAGAGAACAACCGGTGTTTCGGCCGACAGGGCACAGGGCCGGTCCCTGGCGGATGTGTTTCCCCGGATGTCGGTGGAGATGGAGAAGATCAGGCAAACCATTCGTAACCGTAAACCGCAAAAGGAAGAACGGGTGGCCAGTGTTCGTGACGGCGAGACGCGTTTTTCCGATATCACGATCTACCCGCTCGTATCCAACGGTGTGGACGGCGCGGTGATTCGCATCGACGATGCCACGGACCGGGTCCGCCTGGAAGAGATGATGATCCAATCGGAGAAGATGCTTTCCGTCGGCGGCCTGGCCGCGGGTATGGCCCATGAGATCAACAACCCGCTGGCAGGTATCCTGCAAAATGTCCAGGTCATCCGGAACCGGGTCAAGTGCAGCCTGCCCGGGAACAAAAAAATCGCCGAAGAATGCGGTACCACCATGGAAGTTATCGAGGAATACATGAACCGGCGCCAGGTATTGCATATGCTCGACCTGGTTCATGAATCGGGACGGCGTGCCGGTGAGATCGTGGAGAATATGCTGAGTTTCAGCCGTAAAAGCGATTCCAAAGGCGGCAGCTATGATATAAGGGAATTGTTGGACCAGACCGTGGACCTGGCGTCGAAAGATTACGACTTGAAAAAGAAATACGATTTCCGTTATATAGAGATCCTCCGGGAGTATCACCCGGACATGCCGGATGTGTGGTGTGAACGGACCAAGGTCCAGCAGGTCTTCCTGAATCTCCTGAAAAACGGGGCCCAGGCAATGGCTGAAAAGAGGGCCGGGGACGAAAGCGAAACGTCGCGATTTATTTTACGGGTGATGCCGGAAGACAGCGGTAACACGGCCCGTATCGAAATCGAAGATAACGGCCCGGGTATGGACGCAGCCACTGTGAAACGGATTTTCGAACCCTTTTACACCACCAAAGACATTGGGGCCGGTACCGGGTTGGGGTTGTCGGTCTCTTATTTTATCATCACCGAAAACCACCGGGGGACCATGACCGTCGAATCCTCTCCCGGCAAAGGGACGACGTTTGTCATTCGGTTTCCGGTCGAAAGTAAAGGGGAATTCCAATGATGGACCATTCAAAAATACGGGTAATCGTGGTGGATGATGAATCCGCCATTCGTGCCAGCCTGGCCGGGTACCTCGAAGATTTCGAATTCGACGTATCCTCCGCCGGGAGCGCGGAGGAAGCCCTGGAAATGCTGGAAAAAGAACCCTTTCACGTGGCCATCATCGACCTGCGCCTGCCCGGCATGAGCGGTGACGCACTGATTCTCAAAGCCCACCGGATGGTCCCGTCCATGCGCTTCATTATTCATACCGGGTCCGCCGCCTTTCATCTCCCCGAAGAGTTAAGGTGTGCCGGGGTCCTGGGGGACCACATCTTTCTCAAGCCCATGGCGGATATGACATCGATGGTGGAGGCGGTTGAAGAGTTGATGGTGGGAAAGAACAAAGGAGTAAAAAGCAAAGGATAACCCGGATGAACGATAAACAGGCACCGGTTATATTGACCATCGAAGATGAGCGGGCCATCCGTGAAAGTTTCCGGTATTTCCTTGAGGATTGCGATTACACCGTATTGGAGGCGGAGAATGGGCGAATCGGGCTGGAGGTCGTCAAGCTGCACCGGCCCGACCTGGTGCTGGTGGACCTGCGCATGCCCGAAATGGATGGGCTGGAAGTGCTGGCCTACGTAACGGAACATTTCCCCGATATGCCGATTATCGTGGTATCCGGTACCGGGGTGATACGGGATGCCGTGGAAGCCCTGCGCCGCGGGGCGTGGGATTACATCCTCAAACCCGTGGAAGACCTGTCCATACTCAGGCACGCGGTGGAGAAAGGTTTGGAACGGGCACGGCTTATCAAGGAAAACCGGGAGTACAAGGAGCACCTGGAAGCAATGGTCCGAAAACGGACCGTCCAATTGGAAGAGGCGAACAAGGAACTCACCGAGACCCGGATGCAGGTCATCCGCCGCCTGGGAAAAGCCGCGGAATACAAAGACAATGAAACGGGACGGCACGTCATCCGCGTGAGCCTGTACAGTCTTGTCCTGGCCGAAGGCATGGGGCTGGACGCGGAGACCGTCGATTTGATTTTCCAGTGCAGTCCCATGCACGACCTGGGAAAGATCGGTATCCCCGACCGTATTCTTCGCAAAGACGGACCCCTGGACGCTTTTGAATGGGAAACCATGCAAAGCCATACCTCCATTGGAAGCCGGATGTTGGAACCGTTTGCGAGGGAGGAGTTCGACCTGTACCGTCGGCACACGGCCATTGGGGAGGATATCCTGGGCGGCAGCGATTCACCGCTTTTGGAAATGGCGAGGAAAATCGCGGCTTATCATCATGAACATTGGGACGGGTCCGGTTATCCTTATGGGTTGAGCGGCGAGGACATTCCCATCGAGGCCCGTATCGTTTCCGCCGCGGATGTGTACGATGCCCTGGCAAGCAGGCGGGCCTATAAAGAAGCGTTTTCCGAGGAGCGGTGTTTGGAGTTTATGCGGGAGTTGTCCGGGACGTTCCTGGACCCGGCCATCGTCGAGGTTTTTTTTCGGAACATCGACAAAATCCGCGAGATCAGGGATAAGTGGAAGGATTAAGAGAAGGCGGAAGGCGGAAGGCTTAAGGGGAAAACGTGAAGACCTCGAAGGGGGTTTTGTCCGGTTGGCCCGGTGAGATATGAAGTTCCGGTTTCGCCGACAGTATCATGATGGTACTGGCGAAAGTCGTTCGATAGCAAATATCCCGGCGTCCCGTATCGCGGGAACTCAGGACCTCCTTGATATCGGCGAAGGTGACCGGTTTCGTCCTGTTCTTGAACCGTTTCTCCAGCGAAACGAGACGGTCGCACCGGTAAAGGCCCTGTTCGATGGTTCTTCCTCTGCTTTTAAGGAGGTCCAGGTAATTCCGGCTGTAATTATCGTTGGCCAACGGGTGGTTGGTGTGGTACGTCCATTGGGCACCCTCGAAAGGAATGTATCGGCTGACCTTTTTGGCCGAACACTCGAAACTCGAGGATTTTTCCGTGCCGGTGATAATATAATTTTGGCCCGATGCATGTTTGATCGTATGGATGAATTCCACGGCTTTCTCGTAAGAAGGTTGTTCCAGCACGCCGCGTATAATGAAAGCCACGGGTAATCCTTCTTTTGCGTATTCCAATTGTTGTATGGCGTTGACATGGACTGAGACCGGTGAATTGTTCATACCGTTTGCCGCGATGAAGCCCGGGAACGACAACACGAAAGATTCCCGTTTCGAGTCCGGGTGTTTGATATGGAACAGCACCTGGTACCCGTCGTAGAATTCGGGGATATCCAGGTTTTGTCCCGCCATTGCCGGGATTTTGCCCTGCCGGTTCACGCCGATGCCGGTGCAGTGGGGCAGAATGTCGTTGCCATGTACCCACAGCTCGTCCAGCAGTTGGAACGCGTACATGGTGTTGAAATCCATACCCGAACCGTCCGCGATGCCTTTGACTTCGTCCAGCAGCCCCGGTGTCCATTTATCGATGGCGGTTTTGAAATCGGTGTTTTTAAGGAAATGTTCGATATATACGTCGGCGTTTACTTTAAACAGGTATTCCACATATTCTTTCCATTTCGGGACCAGTTCCCCTATCTCTTTTTTAAGCGCCGTGCCGTGCTGCAGGCCGCGTTCATAGGGCGTGCCCGTAAGAACCAGGACTTTTAGTTTCGATTCCGTCCCGCCCGCAAAGAGCGTCACGCTCAATACGAGCAGTGCAATAAAGGTTACCGCTTTTCTTAAAAAGATATATCGTTTCATTTTACCTCCTAAAACTACCCTTTTGTATTATCCGTAAATGCAGTAATCCTGTCAAGGCCCACCGCATTTTTTTCATCGCGAAAATGAGTGAAGCGGTGGATTTATACCCTAAACCCTTGACAAATTTTTCGATTATTTGTATATATATTGACATAAGGAGGTGATGCAATTTGAGCTGCTAAACCATACGACGGCAGGAACCATAGGAGACAATTTTACAAAACAAAAAAAAAGGAGGAATAAAAAAAATGGAGAAGGTAGTAACATTAAAAAAGAACAGGCCGGTCGGCCGGCTTATTACCTTAGTCGTCATATTCAGTATGTTTATTTTCTTTGGATACGCCAAAGATATAACGGTTATCGAACAATCCGATAATGACAACGGGTACTTAACGCATAAAGCAGAAGGTAATCCTGACGCACACCGGGCTACAAGTGTTGAAGATATGGTGGACAAGGTACTTGGCGATTTAGGAGAAGGAGAAACCATCGGCACTCTTACGCTGGTTGGACACGGATCCCCGGGGAATATTTCCGTCGGGGACGGGCAGGGCAGCGAGGACGGTAAACACATCAACGGCAACTGTGAAGATTGGGAATCTCACCTGGAAAAATTAAAAGGAAAATTCGGCCCCGGTGGGAAAGTCGTTTTAGTCGGGTGCAATGTCGGCTCCTGTGACAAAGGGAGGAATAAATTGAAGAAACTTGCAGATGTGTTAGGGGTGCCGGTGGAAGCCCCCACGGGAAAAACTTACGGTGATTGTTCCGAAGAACCGGGCAGCGAACATCAGGTCGCGCAGCCGGGCGAAGATCCACCGGAACATAAAGACTCGCCCTCGGATACTAAAAAAAAGAAAAAAGCACCCGCATCCGAGATACCGGTAAATACACAGGTGGATTCAACTACGAAAACAGCCACAAGAGAGCAGGCCGTTCCGGTAATTAATCCTGATTCGGTTCTCGGGATCGCCGTTTACCCGATAGAATTCCAGGGAGATTACAACATGGGTAATATTGTATGGGACATCGTGGACAGGGATGAAATCAATGATTTTTTCGCCAATATCGATTTTACCATCTCTATAAATGGACTTGAGGTGGGTGCCAACTACAATGCACGGGTATTCTTCAATATCAATGGCCGGCTTGCTGAGTATCGAATCTTTTGCGATTTCGATTATTTCATGACCGAAGGTGATTGGGCGAATATGTATGATATCGCATGGGCGCTGAAGCAGAAGTTAAGAATAATCGTGGATTCTAAGCTTGCAAACCCCGGCAGCGACGGCTAATTATTAAATTATGAAAACGGGCCGATGCCTAAAAAGGGGTTGCATAAATCCTTAAATTCAGGCACCGGCCCAATTTTCCCCTGATTTTCCCCGATTATCACGCTTATTCGCCTTTGCGGTAGACGATGGAAACCAATGTCTTGTCGTCACCACCCATGTTGACGGATAATCCGTAAGGACGGTCTCCCGGGATGTCGATCTGGGCATCGCCCGCCCTACCGGTCAACTGCTCCCATAAGGTTACCGCCTGGTGAACACCCGTGGCACCGGTGGGATGCCCCCATCCGATTAAACCTCCGGTGGTGTTGAACGGGAACTTGCCGTCACGCGCCGTGTTACCGGCCGCAATGAAATCGGCACCCTCTCCGGGTTTGGCAAACCCAATCGCCTCTACCGCCAACACCGCCGCTATGGTAAAACAATCATGCGTCTCGATGGTCCCCAACTGGTCGATGGTAATACCCGCCATCTCCAACGCATTCTTCACCGCGATCTCCGTGGTCTTCAATGAAGTCAAATCCTCCGGCACTTTGGTCAGGTCCGCTTCCACCTGCCCGTAACCCAAAACTTCAACCGCCTCACTTTTCGGGATCCCGATCTTTTCCAATCCTTCCCCGGATACGATGGCAATGGAAGACGCACCGTCCGATACCTTGGAACAATCGAATACACTCAAATGGTCCACGAAGGCTTTGGGATTCGGTTCCGTCATCCCCAACGCCTCCAGGTCCTTGACCGTGTTGTGGTACTCCTGGGCCGTGGGACACAACCGCGCATTCTCGATGGCATTGCGGAACCAACGCGCCATACCTTTTCGCGCCCTGTCCCGGCCGTATTTCTCAAAATAAGCACCGGCCCTGTTACTGAATTGCCCGGGGAAAAAGTACGCATGACCCGTTTTCCGCTCCCGGAACCAACCCGCTCCCGCCAGGATGTCGGCCCCGTAAATGGCCTTGACGGAATTCTGGACCTCGACGCCGACACTTAATACCACATCCGCGGTTTCGGCCAGAACGGATTTAATGCCCGTGATCAGGGCCAGACCACCCGATCCACAGGCTCCTTCCACGCGGATGGCGGGTTTCCATAACAAACCCCCGTCGATCATGGGGAAAAAGCCCTCCAGGTTGGCCTGCTTGTTGAACCGCGCGGCCATGAAATTACCCACGACGCATTCATCCACATTCTCGGCACCGCCGATTTGTTCCAGCGTTGCACCGGCCGCTTCCTTCATGTAATGCTCGATACCCGGCCTCGACTTCTTGGGATTGAACTCCTTTCGACCCGTACCCAACGAAATGGTGTTGGCACCGGCTGTCATATATACTTTACGTCTCAATTTTTTCATGTTGTCTGTCTCCTCTTATTTGAAATAGTCGTTGATGGGGCCGAAGGAATGATAAAAACCGGTAAGAAGGACCGTGTTTACATCCTCTTCACTGCGGGCCACGTTGTCCGATACGAGTTTCAAACTGATCGCCTTTGAACGTTCCCCGTAGGCTTTGGCCAGTTCCGCACCCGGTGTGTTCATTTCGTACAGGTTTTTAAAGAAGGCCGCCAGGACCTCGTCTTTGTCCGGGCTGCCGATAACCGCTTTCCACGGCATCGCACCTTCCGGCATGGGTCCCAATTTGTTATCACAGGCCGCCTGGAATTCGGAAAAGGCGACATACTCCTTCTGATCCGGGTCGTAAATACCCGCGGGACGGCCTTTCTCGTATTTCAAGAACCCGTCTTTCTGGGAGCCGTCGGCATATTGCCCACCCAGGACACCCATCCCGATGAACCGGTCCAACAGGTCGCTGTGCAAATCCTCGTCCGGCAAATGCGGGTTCATGACACTCATGATATATTGGCACACATCCAACCCCACGTAATCGATCAATTGGAAAATACCCATGGGCCGCACCAGGTAATCCTGGCTGACCTTGTTCACCATGTAAACCGCTTCGACGAAAGGCATCTTTTCCGCCAGCCGCCGGGCCTCGCTTATCCCGTGCAGCGCATCCCTCATGAAATGACCGTTACCGATAAATCCGGCGAAATCATTGGACGGGACGATCTTCTTCCTCAAATTTTTGGCATAAGCATGGGCGAACGCTTCCAATTCGTCCAGCGTACTGTCCGCCTTGATCAACTCCACCAGCTTCTGAACCGCCGGGGGATTGTAAAAATGAAAGCCGATGATGCGGCCGCCCAGGTTGGTGTCCTTATCCAGTTGATGAATGGGAATGGAAGAGGTATTGGTGAAAAACCAGGGGGATTTTTTATTGTTTTTATCGACCTGTGAAAGCACCCTGACTTTCAGCGCCGGGTCTTCCTTGATGGCCTCGAATATCATGGTTGATTCGTATGCCGCTTCCAACGAGGTAGTGGGGCGTACAACGGCCAAAACATCAAAGATATATTGGTCGATGATCTCGGAATTTTCGATCAAATCCGCCCGGTCCGCGTACACTTTACGCAGTGCCACGGTTTTTTTCTCCGCCGCTTTCCGTACCTGGGCCTGGAGGAATTTCATCAAACCCGACAATGCATGGTTCGAGACATCCATGGCATTCAATACGAACCGGCGGTCTTTGTTCTCCGGCTTCAAACCGAGGTCGGCCATTTCCATGGCCGTGAGCAGCAGGATACCGCTGCCCATTTTCCCGGCGGCGCCAAGCACCGTAACGTTTTCAAGTCTTCCTGTATAATCCATTAATTTCTCCTTTTACCATTTAGGGGCGCGTTTTTCAAGGAATGCGCGCATCCCTTCCTTTCCTTCGTTACCGAAGGGTGTTCCGAATTCTCTGGCTTCCAGGTCGCTTCCCGCCTCGAAACCTTCGAGCAATCCGCGGCGGCTGACCTGTTTGACCAGCCGGACCGCTTTGGGACCTTTGGACGCGATCTTTTTGGCCGTTTCCATTGCCGTTTCCATTAACGCTTCCGGTTCCGTTACCTTCTGGACCAGGCCGATGCGCAGTGCTTCGTCGGCGGAGATCATATCCGCCGTGAGGAGCAGGTTCAGTGCATTACCCAGGCCCACCAGGCGGGGCAGACGCTGGGTAGCGGCATAACCGGGAATCAAACCCAGGTTGACTTCAGGCTGCCCGAATTTCGCTTTTGAACTGGCAATCCGGATATCGCAGGCCATGGTCAATTCACAGCCGCCGCCCAGGGCGAAACCGTTGATCGCCGCAATTACGGGTATCTCCAGCAGTTCCAGGCTGCGGAACGTATTTTGACCGGTCTTTGAAAATGCCGTGGCCTCTTCCGGGGCCATGTCCACCATTTCCGCGATGTCCGCTCCCGCCACAAAGGCTTTACCTTCGCCGGTGATTATGAGAACGGCGATATCGTCCCTGGCTTTTATGTCCGCCACCATCCGGTCCATTTCCCGGAAGAAGTGCGTGTTTAACGCATTTAACGCTTTGGGCCGACTGATGGTAATCACCCCGATACCATCCTCGACGTTCAATCTTAAAATTTCATAGTCCATTATATAAAACCTCCTTCTCACCTTGATCGGGTGTTTTTTACTTATTTGGTCTCTTTTATTAACCTCGCGGCGATGACGTTACGCTGTATCTGGTTGGTTCCCTCATATATCTGGGTTACCTTGGCGTCCCGCATCATCTTTTCCACGGGGTACTCTTTCATATAACCGTAACCGCCGAAAATCTGGACCGCATCGGTGGTTACTTTCATTGCCGTATCCGTGGCCATTAACTTGGCCATGGCCGACGTTTTGGTAATGTCTTTGTCACCGGAATCCACCAACCGGGACGCATGGTATACCAGGAGACGGGACGCCTCGATCTGGGTGGCCATGTCGGCCAACATGATCTGGACGGCCTGGAACGAATTGATGGGTTTGCCGAATTGCTCCCGGATGTGCGAGTATTTTAACGATTCATCCAGGGCCGCCTGGGCAATTCCTACCGCCTGCGCACCGATACCTATACGGCTGCGGTCCAGTAAACCCAGTGCAATGTAAAATCCCTGTCCCGGGCTGCCCACGATGTTCTCTTCCGGCACTTCGCAGCCGTCGAACAATAATTCGTTGGTAACGGAAGAACGGATACCCATTTTGTCTTCCCGTTTACCGGGAGAAAAACCGGGGGTCCCTTTCTCCACCAGGAAGGCGGTGTGGCCCTTGTATCTTTTCGATGGGTCGGTTACGGCGATCACCATGACCAGGTCGGCGAACTCACCGTTGGTAATAAATTGTTTCACACCGTCCAGGACGTATTTGTTTCCTTTTTTGACTGCTTTTGTTTTGATCGAGGCGGCGTCCGATCCGGCCCCGGGTTCGGTGATGGCAAAAGCGGTAAGGATATTTCCATCCGCGATGCCCGGCAAATATTTTTGCTTCTGTGCGTCGTTCCCATAAAGAAGGACCCCTTTGGTGGCAATGGCATCGACGGCAAAGGCAACGGAAATTCCCGCGTCGCCCCTGGACAATTCCTCGAGGCCCAGGTTCAACAGCATGATGGAATCGCTGAGCCCGCCGTAGGCTTCCGGCACCATTATCCTGAAAAAATCCTGGCGTGCCATTTCCTGGAATATTTCTCGGGGAAACTCATGTTTCTCATCCAGTTCTTTCCTGAGCGGTATAATCCGTTTGTCCACATATTCCGAGAATAAATTTTTAACCATTTCCTCCTGTTCGGATAAGAAGTAATTCATCAAAACCTCCAATGTGACTTTCGTTATATGTTTAATTTATATTTTATCCGAAATTTAAGAAAATATCAATGAAGGAGGACGTTTTTTGAAAATTTGGGAACGATTTGGGGGGGAAAGCAGGGCCGCGGACCGCGGACCGCGGCCCTGCTTTCGAGATTTTCTTCGCGTACCTTCGCGGCTTAAATGCTTAAACTTCAAACCAGGGCCGCGCCCAGTACGATGGAATAGTACTTGGAATCCTCGCTGTCGGCGCGAGAGACCAATACGGCGGGGAAAGGCGCACCGGTAATAACACCGGCCAGCATCCCGTTTGCCAGTATGGTGCAGGTTTTGAAAAAGACATTCCCGGTATCGATATTGGGAAAGATCAGGATATCGGCATCGCCCTGTATGGGGCTCTCCAGGCCTTTTATTTCACAGGCCTTTGGAGACAACGCCACATCCAGTGCCAGGGGACCGTCGATAACGGCGCCCTTGATCTGTTTCCGGTCGGCCATCTTGGATATGATCGCCGCATCGAAAGTGGCGGGCATTTTATCGCTGACCTTTTCATTGGCCGCTACAATGGCCACCTTCGGCTTTTCGATACCCAGCTTATTGGCAATCTTGACATTATAATTGATCATCTGGACTTTGTCGTTCAACGTGGGTTCCGGTATCATTGCCACATCCGAAACGATCAACAACCTGTCCAGGGTGGGCACTTCGATAAGTGACGTATGCGAAAGTAACGTTCCCTTGGGTATCAGGTTGAATTCCTTGTTCAGTATCGCTTTTAAAAAATATGGCGTCGATATCAATCCTTTCATCAACAGGTCCGCTTTTTTTTCCACGATCAGTTTCACCGCCAGGTAGCCGCTGTTCTTCTCGTTGGGTTCGTCGACGATCTCGAACATACCGGGGGAAATGCCTAGCTTCTCACACTTTTCGACGATCAACTTTTTATCGCCGATTAGAATCGCATTTACGATCTTTTCTTTAACCGCCCGCTCGACGGCCAGCAGCGTGTCTTCATCCTGGGCATAAGCCACCGACATCGTCGGTGTCGTCTTTTCCTTTACCAGTTTTTCCAGTTCTTTCAAATCTCTTAGGGGTTGCATGGTA
>Ga0210082_1000122_pt1 | contig 17298 bp, 12 predicted proteins | sample White_ThreeSqA_D_2_FD_185592 | JGI IMG/M metagenome (GOLD analysis project Ga0210082, IMG submission 185592) | Wetland microbial communities from the San Francisco Bay, California, USA, that impact long-term carbon sequestration -... | ecosystem: Environmental > Aquatic > Marine > Wetlands ... | reverse complement strand
TATGTTGAATCATTATATTTAAGGATGCATTGGAAAAATAATACTTAATTATTTTTGATTAAATAACTTATTATTATTTGTATAATTTTTTTTGGTTCAAAATCATTATATTTGTTATGTAAACTATGGACAATGGATTTAGATAAAAATTTACTTGTTTCGGCTAAATATAATGTTTTAAAATTAAAGCCAGAAAGCAAAGTTTTGAGAAGTTTTCCAGAATTAAAAAAATGGCCTGAATTTAATGAAGATTATGGTAAACTTATACTTTTACCAAATGAAAATATTTTAAGGTTATGTTTATTATTTTATCAAGATTCAGAATTTCATAATATCGACAGTGATATTATGAAAAGAAAAAGGATAGCTGCTGAATGGTCTGGTTTTAAACTTGAAAAAGGAGAAATATTTCCTAATAAATTAGAAGAAATATTGTTAGGCAACAATACACATGTAAATAAATTAATAGTAAGGATATTAAGGCTTACATCTGATCATTTGTTCCAAAAATATATAGTTTTTGAAGAAACAAGGGCGAGGCTATATATGAAGTTATATGAAGACAGTATTAGCAAAAATGAAAAAACAAAAGAAATAATAGAAAATATACAGAACCTTTCAAAAATATTAGAAGATATTGAGAGGCAAATGTTACGTGAAGATAGAAATACCCTTATAAGAGAAGCCCTTTATTCTGAAGCTACAAAAGAATCTATGCCTACCCCTGAAAATATAGCAGAAGCAAAAAGAAAAGGTACATTTGATAATCTTATAGATCCTCCTTATGAAATAGAGCATATAAAATTTGGTGGTATAAAAAAATTTAAATAATAGTTCACATAATGGATTTAAAAGGGGCCGCAGTAAAATATTCTCATATCCTACCTATTGAAATTTTATCAATGTACAAAGATTATGATAAATATATATATATAAATGAAAACGATGATAATTTACAAAAATTTAGGATAGAAGTTCCAGATCCCCCTGATTGGAAAGAAATAGAAGGGTTTGGGCTATATTATAAAAAACAAAAATTTGAATATGAAGAATATCCAAATGATCTAAAAGCGTTAGAAAAAAAAATAAGGGCAAAAATTTTAAGGAACAAAAAAAAAACAGATTCTCAATTTTCTATTGAAAAAGAAATACAATTTTCGATTTGGGACGAACTAGAAACCCATTCAATGAAATATAATTCAATTATTTCATGGATAAGAAAGCAATGGGCATATAGAATTTATGGTAAATGGATATTTATTAAAGGAAAACCATATTATATAACCCCTTGGCATTGGTTTTATTTGAATTATTATAAAATGAACGGTGTATCTAAAAATGATGGAAAACCAGATTTTAGATATAGGGATTTTAAATGGTTTTATGCACAACATTATGCAGCAACAACAAAAGATACAGTTAAATATGACGATGAAGGTAAAATAATATTATTAGAAGATGGTACGCCTAGTATGATAGATATAGGTGTAAGGACTATATTGGGGACAAATAACCTTAAAGGTAGAAGGGTTGGAGATTCTAGTAAAACAAAAAGTATTGATATTGAAATAGCCACATCATTAATAGAGGCGTTAAATGGTATGCAGGCAGATACAGAAGAAAATGCAAGAAATTTATATGAAAAACTGACAAAATATTCATTTTTAAGGTTACCGTTTTTCTTTAAACCTATATTGCCAAATTTTAATATGGCAGGACAAATACAGATGATGGACACAAATATGATAGATGGCCTTAATTCTGTTATTGATTATAGGGCATCTACAGAAACAAAATATGATGGTAGCAGGCTTACTTTTTATCACGGAGATGAGATCGGTAAAACTATAGAGGCACAAATAATAAAAAGGCACGAAATTGTAAAAAGGACATTTTGTCCTGGTGTAGAAATAAACGGTTTTATGATTTATACGTCTACTGCGGAAGAAATGGATGCTGATGTAGGTAAAAACTTTGAAGATTTTACTTTAAAATCAATGTTTGAAAAACGTGGTATTGATGGACAGACATCAACAGGGTTAATAAATATTTATTTTAGTATCGAAGAATCATATGCTGGCTTTATTGATCCATGGGGATTTCCAATTATAGAAGATACAGACGATCCAGAATTAATAGAATGCATGGAGGCTGTTATATTAAATAAAAATAGAAAAGCAATGGGAGTAAGAAATTTTCTTGTTGCAAAAAAAGAAGAATTTATTAAAAATGATGATATGGTAGGCCTTTCTTCTTTTCAAAGAAAGAACCCATCAAGTTTCAAAGAATGTTTTGCAAATGCATCACATAATTTATTTTTTAATAGGACAATATTAGTTAAGAGGTTGTCAGAACTTAAGTTTAAAAATAATTTACGTGTAGGTAATTTTATAAATATAGGTGATGACAATGTACATTTTATAGATGATGACAATGGCCCATTTAAAATATCAATGGTAATGCCGGATTATAATAGGAGCAAAATAATATCTATAAATGGGATTAAAAGGCCAAAATATACAGATTTATTTGTTGCAAGTGCAGATACATATAGGATAAGCCAGACAGATTCAAGAAGGGAATCAAAAGGATCAGGTGCCATAAGGTGGAAATTTGATTCTACAATTGATACGCCTGATAAAGATCTATCTGAATATGTAACGGGAAAATTTGTATGTACTTATACACATAGGCCAAATACATTAGATGATTATTGCCAAGATATGTTAAATATGTGCATATATTATGGGGCACTTATGTATCCTGAAATGAATATATCAACAATACAAGAATATTTTATAAGGCATGGTTATTCAGGATATTTATTACATGATATAGATATAAGGACAGGAAAATTAAAAATAAATGCAGGATGGAACACCGGTGGAAAAAGTGGCATAAAAGAAGAATTGTTCAATATTGGTGCAGATTGGGTAAACATATATGCACAAAATTGTAACCATCCTGAAATACTTGAAGAATTTTTACAAATAAGATCATTACAAAATATGAAAGATAGGGATCTTTTTGTTTCTGTTGTTGGTTGTTTGAAAGCAGAAAAAAGTTTACATATCGATTATAAAAGAAAAATGGATACTAGTAAAATTAGTTTAGATGGTTGGTATTAAAAACAATAATTTGAAAATTGCTACATTTGTATTACAAAATATTTATTGATGAGCATAATTTATAAATTATCTGAACATAAAGAGATAAGGGAAAAATATAAACAATGTAATAGCCATGTACCTATGCATGAAAAAGTTGACCCTATAGAAAAAATAAAACCATTATATTGTAAAAATGTTGCTGAAAATGCTTTTTATGCACTTTTACAAAATAAACATTATTTTCCTATTGGACATTATGGGTATATGCAACTTTTGCGTGATTATCTCACAGGGAACCAAGATGAAGGATATTATTTAAATATAATACGTACAACAGAACCTTCTGGGGTTACCACAACAGATAATTCAACTTATGAATATAAATATAAAGGATATGATCACCTTGATACAAAAATAGTATCTTCAATGCCAAATATACGATCTGCCATACAAGGCATGATGTCAGATTATGATGAATTTATTTTTGTAAACACAATTGATGAACAATCAGGAAATGAAGAAATAGAAAAACTTAATGAAGCTTATATAGATTCAAAAATACAAGATTACGCAAAATCATTACAGCAACAATATAATATCCCCCTTGAAAAGCCAACTAATTTCCCAAAATCAGTTACATTGGAAGAACTTAATATATATAGGGAAATGGGAGGGTTTAAAGCAAAATGGGCAGAAGGTATTGAACAAATAGGTTTTTATACACAAAAAAAATCAAATTGGAACAAGACAATAAAAAGGAAATTTATTGATGACATACTTTGTTTTAATTTTATTATAGGAAGGACAATATTTGATACTGAAAACAATGAAAGCCGTATTGAATATATGAACCCTGAAAATACAACAATACAATATTCAACGGAAAATGATTTTAACGATGCAGAATATGCTGGTTATTTTACACTTGAAAAAATAAGCAAACTTATACAAAAAGGGTTTAGTTCTGATGAACTTAAAAAATCTGCAATAACTTATCAAGGTTATTTTAGCAACCCTAAACTTGATAGATCATATACAATAAACCCTGCCAGGATAAACGGTGATAAAATAATGGATTTTAGGATACCTGTTTTCCATTATTATTGGATAGATACAGATGTAAAACGTATTTTAAAAATAAATAGCAAATTTGGGGACATAAACCATGATATAAATTATGAAGAAGATGTAAAACCTACATCTGATTATAATAAAAAAAGGGGCGTATCACAAAAAATAAATGAATTTAGGATAAGAAGGGCATATCAGTGTTCATGGATAATAGATACAGATATGGTATATGATTATGGGCTTGTCCCAAATCAATATAGGGAAAATAAAAAAGAACCTAAATTACCAATCTCTGCTTATAGGATAATAGCAACCAATGAAAATGAAATATTTGGTTCTATGGTTGAAAAAAATATACCATTTTTAAATAGGCAACAAATTTTATGGCTTAAATATCAAGATGCATTGTCAAAATCACATCCAGGCGGATATTTAATAAATATGAGGTTATTGCAAAATATGGAAATAGGGGGAAAAAATATTTCACCATTAGAAGCTTTCGATATGTTTTGGAGATATGGAAGGGGGGTATATATGGACACACCTATCGGGGAAGGATACACAGGTGGGGCTGTATTGCCGATTACCCAAATTGGTGGTAATTATGGTGAACTTTTATCTGTATTGGCCAATGAAATGAAATTTATAAAAAATGAAATAAGGGAAAATACAGGTATAGATCCTTCTTCATTGGGCATATTATCAGAAGGCAGTTCTGCTACAGATATATCTTTGGCCAATAGGGGGACAGGAAATATATTAAAACCATTACAAGAAGCTATTTTTGATGTAAAATCAGGACTTATAAATATAGCTGTTAATATGGTCCAGATTATTTCAAAAAATAATAAAGATGTTTATGAAAATTATATTAAGATTGTCGGGGAAGATGTAATGGACGTTTTTGTAAACCTTGATAAACTTGGAAGGGAATATGGTATAACCCTTGAACCAAAACCGTCACAAGAAGAAATACAAAATATTATACAGGCTGCAAATGCTGCCCTTAGTACTGGTAGGGACGGGGCTTCACAAATAGATTTAGGCCAATGGATGTACCTACAAGAAAGGATAATGAATGGCGGGAACATTAAAAAACTCCGGAGGGACATTGCATTTATGATACGTAAAAAAGAAGAACGTGATCAAGCTATGATACTTGAAAGGGAAAGGGTAAATGGAGAAACACAGGCAAAAGTTGCAGAATTATCAAATCAAGCAAAACAAAAAGAAATCTATATGAAATCAGAAGCAGAAATAGCAATTAAGGACAAAGAAAAAGAAAATCAAGCATATTTGAATAAACAAGAACAAGAACTTAATATTGAAAGATATGCATGGGAAAAACATATAGACGAACTTGCATTATCAGGACAATCAACAATAAAAGAAAATGAGTAACGGATATAATATTAAAAATTTAATAGATGAATGGGAAAAAGTGAAAAAAGAAAACCCTGATCCTATTAATAGAAGTTTTGGAGATGCAATTGTAAGGGCAGAATATGCAGAAAAATTAAATCAAAAAAATATTATACCAGAAGGGTACCAGGAATCTTTACAAAGGTTACATGATGCACAATCAAAATTGACACCTGAATTATTAAAAAAATATCCTAAAGCTTCAGAAATTTATAATAAAGCAATTAAACAAGGTGTATCAGAACGTTTTGATACATTAAGCAATATATCAGATAACTTTCAACTTGATCCAAAAGAAATTAAAAATGTATTAGGTGAAGAAGGATATAATTTATATGTACAGGATCTTAGTAAAATTAGTAAACATATGGGAGCTGTGTTCCCAGGTTTTTCAAGTATAATGGGGACACAAGAATCATATGGAAATGTACCATTATATGGGTTAAGAAGTGCTTTGTTGACACAATATGAAGGTGAGCCAAGAAATATTGAAACAGTAAAAAAAGATATACAGGAATATGCTAATAAATTCAATAAAACTAAGGATTTAGAGACGAAAAAATAATTTAAAAATAATTATTAAATTTGTAATAAATAAAGACTAAAAAATGGAACAGGAACAAAACATTAAAAATGAAAATAATTCTTTTGATATAACATCTTTAAACGAAGTCCTTGGAGAAGGATATAAATTTGAAGATATAGGTTCTTTGAAAGAAGTTTTATCATTTAGGGACAAATATTCTGAACTCGAAAAAAATCATAACAATATTTTGAGCGAAAAAGAAAATTTGTCAAAAAAATATGATGAACTCAATGGTAAATATGGAAATGTTGTCGATTATTTTTCTGGTGAAGATGTAGTCAATAAATTATATGGATCACCTGAAAGATATACCAGGATAGAACTTGAAAAAAAGTTTCCTGATAAAGATCCAACTGTTGTTTCAAAGATATATTCATCTGATCTAAACAGCCTATCGTCTACAGAAAAGATATTATTGGCTGATAAACTAAATGTTAGAAGTGACATAAGTGATAAAGATAGATTAGATGCAATTTATCAAAGCCTTGGTATAGAAGATCCGTCTGATTTGGACGGTGTGGGAAGATATAAGCTAGAAAAAGCTGCAAGCCAAGCTATAGAACAATTAAAATCAATAAAAGAGTTTAAACCGGATGAACTTAAATTTGATTTTAAAACAGAAAGCGATACCAGGAAAAAAGAATTGACAGAAAAAACTGAAAAATTAAATGAACTTTGGGGAAAAGGTCTATCAGAAGCTATTTCTAAATATGATGGCACTCATTTTTTTGATGTTGATAAAGATGGTAATAAAACAGAATTGTTCCATTATCAAGTAAACGATAAATTTAAAGAAGCAGTATTGCCAGAAATTGTGAAAAATCTTGTAAATGCAGGTATAAAACCTTCTGATGAAAACATACAATTTGCTGTTAATGAAATAGATAAATTACATTTCATACAAAACAAAGACAAGATTTTAAAAGCAGCAATGGAAAAATCAAGGACAAAGACCGAAGATACAGTTTATAGTGAAGTCCATAATACCAAAGAAACAAATACCAAAGAAGCACCGCCACGCAACAATGACAAAAAAGGTATTACTTTAATGGAAATGTTGCAGGCAAAAAAAAATAAAACAATAAAATAATAAATAAAATGGCTATAACAAGACCAACAGAAGGAATAAAAGCCGGCCCAGCCGGTTATCAATATATATCGTCAGTATGGGATTCAAGACTTGATACTGGATATATTGGGGACATCAAACGTTATGGTGTCGCAGATCAGTTTTTAACTTTTCTACGTATGCCTGATAGGGAATTTACATTAACTACGCGAAAACCTAAATTTTTTGAACAATTACCATTACAGGCAGATGTTAAATTAAATGCGGCCATTGCAGTAAGTTCCGCTGGGGATCCACTTTCACTAGTTGTACATACAGATGATAGGGACAATGGACGTGTCCCCATTAAAGTAGCAGACAGTATAATTATACCTGGTGCATATACAACAAGCGGGGATGACGAACAATATACTATTACTGCTTATAATTCTAGTACTTATACAGCTACATTGACCCCTCACGTTGCCACAAATCAAGTTGCTACTGAAATACCGGCAAGTACTGTTTTAAAGATACATGGAAGTTATCATGGCCACCAGACGGATCAACCTGAAGGTATGTTTACTAAAAGGGTAGAAAGGTCATATACAGTAGGATATTGTAAAACTACAGCTAAATTAGGCGGTGGCGTCCAATCATTAAAATGGTTAGAAGTCGAAATGAACGATGGTTCAAATGGTTTCGTAGAAGAAAATCAATATTTGGCAGAATTCCAGCATGATAAAAAATTAGATGATATGATTTTTTACAGTCAAGCAATTACTAATGCTTCTTTAACAGAAACAGATGCATTAGAAGGTGGATCTGTAATTAGGCAAGCATCAAAAGGTATATGGAATTATGGTCTTGATGATGGCCAGACACTTTCATATTCTGGTGTATGGGATATTGGCAATTATTATGATTATAAAGATTTAGCATTGTCACAATTACTTGCAACACGTGAAATACAACATCTTTATGGATATGATTTGAGTAGGCAGATAGAACAATCAGGTCTTGATTTTATACAGACTTATTCAGGTGGGACAGATCTATTTATGAACGGTGGTTTAGGGATAGATGTAAAATATTTCCAACTTGATGGGTTTACGTTTCAATTAAAAGAAATTGAATCGTTCCGTAATGCCATAGGATTTGGGAACAGGGAATATTCTTTTTCCAAATCTGGTATAATGTTGCCTGTTGATGTTGCCGAAGCTGAATATAGTGGTTCAATGGAACAGCACCCTACTATTATGATGGGATATATGAAAGATCGTAAACGTGTAATAGGTATCATAAATGGTATGACAGGGCTCCCTTATCAAGTAAACCAGACTGCTGATTATGCTTCATGGAATTTCAATACTGAATATTCCCTTATCGTATTAAGGCCAAATCAAATTGTACTTACACGGCCAGAATAATATATAACAAAATAAGTGGGGGTATTTTCCCCCACATTTTTTTTGAAGACTAAAACTAAAAATTATGCTATTAAGGAACGGTGAAATTTTAAATGTAGAAAAAGCCCAAAATGATACTGAAATTTGGGTAAAATCAGAAATAAAAAAAATATCAGAATCAAATAAGGTATTTGTTTTTATAGCTACTATGAAACCTGTGATATTATCAACAGATACAGGATCACATACAGATCATAGGTTTATATCAATACCTTGTGAAACAAGGTTTGTAAACCCTAAAACAGGAATGGAAGAGACTTGGAGGTATGTAGGAAACGATGTATCAATAAAAACCTTACAAGGGGGGATTATAGAGGCACAACATGGAAAGCCATTTATTATATCCACATCTGGTGAATCTTTTCCATCAAATACGAAAGCAGAAGAAATATTCTTTCTTAAAGAAATATCAAGAAGTATAAAAAATAGAAAAATTGTTATTGAAGACAAAGAACTAGAAGCAAAACAAAATGCAGAAAAAGAATTAATGGAAGCTTCTGTAAAAATGATGATATTGTCACCAGATTCAATTATTTCAATACAAAAAACAGGAAATAACAATGCATTAAAAAATATTGCTTCTTATTTTGGTGTTGACAATATTGAAACAAAATCTGATGATGTATTAAAATTGAATTTATGGGATTCTGTACAATGGTCACAAAAAAATTACCTAACAACTAAAAAAGGATATAAAGAATTTATTGAAATGGCAAACCAAGAGGGTGACCATGAAAGGAGATCTTTGATTATATTGGCAATACAACGAGGATTATTGATATATAAAGATAGTATATGGTTTGTAAAGTTAAAAGGTGGCGGCCAACAACATTTAGTATCGGTACCTTATGATAAAGAAGATAAAAAAGAAGATTTATTGGTACGTTTTTTATTGACCAAGGACAATAATTATTTTTATAAATTAGTAGAAGAAACAATAAATAGCCCTGAACCTTTACAAATTATGAATTCAGAACCTAAATCTGATATGACATGGATACAATTAAGAAAAAAAATAACTGCAGAACTTGGTTATAAACCTGAAGAACTAAAAGGGAAAAAACAAATAGAACTTGAAAAAATTTTAGCAAATAAAATAAAACCTAATCAGTAAAATACGTCCATTTAGTTTAGTCTTCTATTGCCCTTTCGTTAATTTTATATTTTCGGAAGGGTTTTTATTTTTTAGTTATCTTTGTTTATATAAAAATATTATTATGTCATTAACTAATTTTGATGGTTTTAATTATATAAATACTATATTAAGGAAAGAACTAAATGGTTCACCTATAACTATAGATAAATTTAATACATTGTTAAAAACTAAATTTATACAGAAATTAAACGATGAATATATAAAATTTGAAAAAAATCAAAGTAGTACTGATGCCCTACAAAAATTAAAAAAAACTCAAACAGTAAATTTTGATGCAAATTCAAAATTTGATTTATCGGATCTTACATATAATTATTGGCATTTAATATCATGTTCTTTTAGTTATAATAGTAAATTTATTGATATAGATATTGTAACAGAAAATGAATGGAACAATAGGATGAAAAGTACCCTTGAACTACCTACTTATTATTATCCTATAATAAAAGTTTTTAATAATTATTTATATATATATCCATATGTGTTTTTAACAACAGGGTCTAATAAAGTAACAAATGCAGGGACAAGTGAAACAACTGATTGGGTAGATTCTGATTTAGATGATATAGCAGACAATTGGTATGTTGCTGGTGGCCTAAACCCTGAAATATTTACTGGATATGGTTTTGATGGTAGATCACAGGCAATAGCTTTTTATAATTCTTCATGGTCTTATGCTGATCCAGAATATAGTTCTATGTATTATGCTATTTTTAATTATACAGGTGGGGGATCAAATTTAATTTCTGGGAAAAAATATATCATTTCTTTTGATGCAAGGGTTGTTGCTATAAGTGATGATTACACAGGGGACATAATTGTGACCATACATGCTAAGAACGCTCAAAAAAAATTAAAAGTTATAGAAAATTTTAATCAAAAATTAGGGGTAAATACATATACATGTTTAGTAGAAATTGGCCCTGATAATAATGAACAATTTTGGTTGGTAGCATATAATACTACACAAAATTATAATAAATATTTAGCAATTGATAAAGTTTCTGTTTATGAAGTAAGCAGTTATTTTAATATAGATATAAACTATTTTAAAGAAGCCAATACACCATATTTTGATTGGTATTATGATTCAAATGATAATATACAATATTTAGAAGAAGGGGAAATATATACTTTACAAACAGGAGAAACATATATAGATAAAGACGATGGTACATTATATACATCAGGTTCAGTTATAGGTACATCTACAGATGATGCCATAAACCATACCGTTGAGATGGAAGTACCAAACGATATTAAAAAAGATGTATTTTATTCTATGCTATCTGATTTTGGTATTTCATTAAATAACCAATTATCTGCACAATATTCAATTGGACTAGAATCAAAAGAATTAAATAAATGACAAAAAAAGTTTTTTTAGAAATATTACAAAAAAGGCTTAAACAAATAGATGAAACAAATTCATTTGGTATACAATATTTAGAAGGTATAACAGATTTATTTTGGCAAGATCATGCTATGAATTATTTTTTGTCCAGTAATGGTGACACATCTTTTTATACTAAAAGATATAATAATAAAATACCTATACAAGATACCAATGGTGAATATTATCTTGATTTACCAGAAAAAATAATTAGGCTCCCACAAACAAAAAATTCTATAGGATCAGATGGTGTATTAAAAATATATTTTAGTGGTGACATATCTAATTTATTTGTTCCAATAAGAGAAAGGGATTTTTATAATATTCAAAAATTGCCTATATATGAAATGCCTGAAAAAGAATTTTATTATTATGTAAAATATGATAAAATATATTTTAGCCCTAATTTATCTTCTCCTATTACAATTAGTGGTATTGATATAGATTTAATGATACCATTTTCAGCATATTTAGATACAGAAGATTTGCCTATACCTACAGATATGAGAAATTTAATGTTTGTAAACATAATTAATTTTTTGACCGGACAATCTCCACCTGATCTTTTAAATAATAATAGCAATGATTGATCAACTTATAAATTTACAAGATACCATACGTGAATTTATGTTAAAAACAAAAATTCCAGAAATTGAATGGGTTAATTTAAGAATGTTGGGAATAAGGGCATATCAAGATTTATGTTATGATATTTTACCAAATTCAAGGATTATAAAAGAACTATATATTGATTCTAAAGCAATGATAGATTCATATGATATAGAAGATTTAGTAGAATTAAATGCCATATATGTTAAAGGAGGCGATGGCTTGTTGCATCCTTTGAGCAAAAATAATAAAATAACCCCAACACTTACATCTGGTGACAGAAATCCAGATTATAATGAAGGTTTAGATATATCAAATCCTGGTGGGGCATACTTTTCAAGTGTTGGAGGGGTAAATATAGAAGGATATTATGTATTTGATGAAGTAAACAGGAGAATATTGTTTACAAATATAGATCCATATTCAGAAGTTGTTTTAGATTATTTGTCAACAGCAGTAAGTTCTAGTAATTTTTATATACCGTCCCATATTACTGGTGCCATACATGCATATATGGCATATAAATATTATTTATATAATGAAAATAGGGGAATGGCATTAATGTTCAAAGAAGAATTAAGATCTGAAAAGGCAAGGTTAAGGACAATTAAATTTAATATACAAGATTATAAAGATTGGGTATTAAGGACTATAAACCCATTAATTTTAAGATAATGCCAGAAGATATAATAACATTTGAAAATACAGGGTTAAATTATGATGATGATTTATTAGTATTTCCAAAAGGGGATTCAAGATATAGGTTAAATGTCATACAAACAGAAGATGGTAATAACCATGTATTGGTAAATTCTTTAGGCAGGACATTAAAGACTATAGTTTTGCCAAGCCCAGTTACAGATATTAAAATAATAGGGTTTGTAAAAGATGAAGAAAATAGGATTGGGATATATGCATTATATGCTTATTATAATGCACAAAAATTACATTCATTTTTAGAATATTCAGTAGACAATGATTCTGTAAATTATTTACTTAGTGGTTATCCAGGAATACCATCAATAGGAAGTATATTAAATTTTCCTGATGGATATGTGGATATGCAATTAATTGGAAATGGAGAAGATTTATATTTAATTTGGGCAGATGGGTTAAACCCACCAAGAATGGCAAATGTATTAATGATGAGAAATTATACATTTGGATCAGGATCCCCTGCTTATTCATCTATAACAGAACAATGTATATCTTTATATAAAAGACCATTTATAAATGGTATTAGTGCAACTTTTAGTTATGATTCAAGTTATAAAGGGAACAATGTTAAAAATATATTGTTCCAATTCTCTATAAGAAAAAAATATTACGATAATACTTATACAACTATAAGCCCTTTTTCATCTGTAGCTATACCTGTAGATCAAGAAATTTCATCTGGTAGGATAACAGAAGAACTTAAAAATAATAGGATAACAATACAATTTTTTCCAGATGACGATGATTTTAATATAATAAGTTATTATCAACTTTTATATAGGATTGTAGATATTGGAGATGGTTCTACAGGAAATTGGTATATATATGAAAATATAGAGATAACATCATCTTCTTTAAAAACTATTTATTTTTATAATAATAAAAATATTGGTATTATATCTTCCGAAGAAGCATCAAGAATATTTGATTATGTCCCATTGAAATCTAACCATATAGAATCTATTGGATCAAATAGGATTGTATTAGATGTTGGATTAGAGGGTTTTGACAATGTAGATTATAATGATTCGGATCAATGGGACGTATCTATTTATGAAACAACACCTACGGCCATATCATCATCTTTTAATGGGCTATCATATTATGAAATAAAAGTACTTGATACATTAGGTGAAGTAGGTACTTTTACTTTTTCAGATGTATCTGGATCTGATTTTTCATATAATTTATTTATATCAACAAATGATCCAATAGGAAACAGTTATTTTGTATTTGAATCTTCATATGGTTTTACAAATGATGATGTATTCTTTTATTTTTTAACACAAGTAACAAGTAAAAGTTATGCTGAATTAACTGTTACACACCCAACTGCCACTACATTGACATTTACACGTGATCCTGTAACGCTTACTTATACTTATACAATATGGATGGTAATATTATATACAAGCAGAAAATTTAATACATTAAAAACAGGGGCTTCTTATAAATTTGGTATAAGATATGGATTTGGTGGACAAATAGGTTTTGTGCAAACTAATGATGATTTAATATTAAACACATTAAATATAGGTGATATATATAGTAGTGTAACTTATAATAGTTATTATACACAGGCAAAATTAGAAATTAACCATAAAGCACCAGTAGGTGCAACTGATTATCAAATAGTATGTAGTGGAAATAATATTGAATTTTTTGAAGATTATATTTGTTATGTAAATGGATATGATATATATGATGATTCTCCTGAATATGATTTATATTTAGAGGGTTTAAGGACTATTATAAGAAAAAATAATATTATAAATAGGTTTAGGGACGCATATAAAGATGGTATAAATTATGGGTTTGATTTTCAAGAAGGTGATATTGTAAGGTTTATAGGTAGAGATGATTGGCCAAATGATACTAAATTATTTTCAGAAACAAAAGAATTTTTAATATTAGCAGTAGATTCCACTAATATATATATAAGCCCTTCAGCAGCTTTATATTTAGATTCATTATATTCTGGAGATATTTTTACACATATACAAATAATAAGAAAAAATAATAATTTTGGGTTTGACAATAGTATTTATCAAGAATTTAGTGATGTTTTTAATATTGATGCTGATGGGTACCATACTGGAAATACAAATAATGGGAGTGGTGATATATATCAAACAGCATCTTATCCTGCAATAATAAATATTACAAGTAATTTTTCTGATTCATGGAAAAGTGTCCAAGTATTTATTAATAATGAAAATTATTCTTCTTATGGTTTTGGAAATGGTACAATATATACAACATGGATGGAAATTGGAAGGATATCTTTATTTTATGATAGTACAATATCTTCTTTTGGCCGCATAAATACAGTAAATGAAAGTTCAAAACAACAATCATATAATAAAATAAGGTTTGGTGGTAAATTTTTAGATAATTCAGGGATAAACTTTATTTCAAAATTTAATTATGATGATATAAGGGATCTTAATGATAAATATGGGCTTATAACAAAAATTCATCAGTTTGGATCTACCTTAAGGATATTCCAAGAAAGAAAAATAACATCATTTTATTTAGGTTCTATAACTTCTATTGATGAAAATGGAAATATACTTGCATCTAGTAGTTCAAATGTCCCTATAGATTATAATGGCAGGCAATTTATAGAAAATTTAGGGTGTACGCATTTTTCATCATTTGCCAGTTCAGTACGTTCAGAATATTTTTATGATTTAAACAATTCATGTGTAATACGTGCATCATCAAATGGCATAGAAATAATATCTTCTTATAAAATGAATTTATTTTTTGAATCATTGACAAAAAGGATATTACAAGATGCTGGATTATCGAATGTAAGGATATCAGGTGGTTTTAACAATGAACATAATATGTATATGATTACATTTTATGATATCCGGGGGACAAATGATGATGACATAAATTATACATTGTCATTTGATGAAGATAAAAACAGATGGATTTCTTTTTTTAATTATTATCCTGAATTTTATGGATATGTTTCAGGTAAATATAATTTATCTTTTAATTCTGGTATGACTTATTTAGATTTTTCAAATACTACAAGAAATTCATCTATAGTAAGGGTACATAGTAATATAGAACCTAATATTATAAAATTATGGGATTCTATATCAATAAATTCTACAAATCAATGGTATCCTGATGAAAATGGGGATATTACAATATCTATACCTATAGAAATGAAAAGTAGGATTAAACCAGGAAAATTTAAATTAGAAGAAGGGGAATATAGATCCGAATTTTTAAAAGATCTGTTAAGCGGATATTCAACATATCAAGAAAATAACCTATTTAATGGCAACGAACTCAGGGGATATGATATATATATTGATTTAAGATATGAAGGTACTGATAAGGCTGTATTAAGATTAATAAAGATAAAATATAGCCACAGCCAATAATTAAAAATTTATAACTTTGTTATATAAATAAAAAATATGGCATTTAAAGATTTGTTTAAAGATAAAGGGCTTTTTAAAACATTTTTAGGAGGCATAGTAGGTGGGCCTTTAGGTGGGTTTATTGTTGGAAATACACAATCTGAAAAAACAAAATCAGAAGAAGAAATTTCTAATACGACTAAGGCATTACAAGAATCTTTAGTTAATACAAAAACATATCAGACACCTGAAGAAGCTTATAAAATACAAGAATTAGCAAAAGCTTCTGCTGAAAATTTAAGGGGAATTTCAGAAATAGGACAAAAATCTGTAGATATAGCAGAAGCACAATCTGGAATGTCACAAGCACCTGGTACTTTACAGGCCAAAGAAGACATAAAAAATGCTGCTTCACAATCTGTACAAAATATTATAGAATCTGGTGGTGGAAGTGCTTCTTCACTTGGTGCAATAGCTGATGTAAATAGGGGGGAAATGGAATCTTTAAGACAAATATCTGCATCAAACCAGCAATATAGATCACAAGCTTTAAAAGAATTACAGTCTTCTTTAATGAACCAAGCATCATTAGAAGCCGGACTTGAAAGCCAAGCTTTATCAGTTGAAACAACTGGACTACAAACTATGCTTGGAGAAAAGACAAAAGAATATAATAGTTATTTAGATAAAATAAGGACACAACAACAATTTGATATTACAAACCTTAGTAATTTATATTCTTCTGAAGAAGCAAGAAAAAATAGAAATACACAATTATTTGGTGATATAATTTCAGGTATTTCTGGAATTGGAACATCATTATTAGGAGGTTAAAATGGCTAGACAATTAGATTTTTCTCCCTTAAACAGGACACAAGAAATATTACAGAGCCAAGCTTTAAGAAGTGGCAGTATATCAGGTGCCATATCCAATGTTTTTAAAGAAGGAAAAGAATATTTAGATCAAAATAACAAACGTAGGCAAGAAATACTTAATAATTCAAATTTTGATAAAGACCTAACAGTTGATACAATAGTTAATGATTATTATCAACAAAAATTTGATGAAATGGTACGTCAACCTTTAATAAATAAATTGTCTGAAAAAGGAAAATTTGGATATATAAGCCCTAATGATGTAAACCAGTCTTCATTATTACAAAAACAATTTGAAAGGGAACTTGAATTAGCTAAAAATGTTGTAAATTCTTGGAACCAAGCAAAGCTATTGGCACAAGATCCTAAAAATATTGGGATATATGAATTAGATGAAGATAAATGGAATGGTTTTATAGATATAATGACAGGTAAAAATAACAATATATCTTATG
>Ga0210082_1000121_pt1 | contig 17320 bp, 13 predicted proteins | sample White_ThreeSqA_D_2_FD_185592 | JGI IMG/M metagenome (GOLD analysis project Ga0210082, IMG submission 185592) | Wetland microbial communities from the San Francisco Bay, California, USA, that impact long-term carbon sequestration -... | ecosystem: Environmental > Aquatic > Marine > Wetlands ... | reverse complement strand
ACTGTCTCTTCGACCGAAAAGATCGATGGTTGTCTCAGGAGAGAGAAGGATTTTCCACAACGAACCCCCGGGCTCGTCCGGGTTAAACATCCCCTCGACACAAAAACCATAGGTCCCCACTTTACCGGCCTCGTCGCTGAAAGGCAGGGGATCGGAACCGTTAAAGACCGGGATACCCCGGGCCTTTGCCTCTTTGAACGGACCCGGCGTGGGCCAGAACGTGGGACGGCCGCTGTTGTCGCCGATGAAGAGACCGGGGGAATCGTATTCTCGGATGACGCGGTCAATCACCTTGCCGCGGGCAAAAAGCCATTTGCCGAACCCCCAGGCCAGTACGGCCATGTCGTTGTTATCGAGGATGCGGTCGAGGACGGCGGTTATGGGCAAACCGTCCTCGATCTCCTGCCCGGATGCAATAAGTAAGACTTCAAGGTTTTCCCGGGTAACGATCTGGCGGCCCCGCAGTAAATAACATAACGGCCCGCTCTCCCCGGTAAGCAAAAGAGAAAAATCCTCCCCGGTGGGAAGACAACGAAAACCGGAACTATTGGGGAAACCTCCCTCCGCCTTGAACCGGGCAAAGAAATCGTTTCGCTTTCCCTCGGTGAGCAGGAGGATCCGTTCATACGCACTCTCTTCGGGACCGGGATAAAGGGCTTTGTAATAACGGTCCATGTTTGTAACGGCATTATGGAAAAATGCTTCCAGGTTATAGCAATCGTAAATGTGGACATGACCATCCACCATTAAACGTCTTTTCTTCATGGTTTATGTCCTTATTTTTAGCCACAGAGGCCACAGAGGGCAGTGAGTTTTTTCATTTTTTCTCTGTGTCCTCTGTGTTCTCTGTGGCTAAAATTATAATTAATCCAGATACCCGTTTTCTTTGTACCATTGGGCGGTGCGGCTTAGACCTTCGTCGAGAGGGACCCGGGGATTGTAGTTTAATTCCTTTTTGGCCTTTGAAATATCGAAAGCCCGGTCCTTGGTAAAGAAATCCAACCGCCTGCGGTAAAGCGGCGGCTCGATACCCAGGGGACGGCACAACATCTCACAAAGAAACGCGGCGGCATACACCGGCCATAACGGGATACGGATTCTAGAAACCGGTTTCTCAAATATCCCGGCGATCTTCTCCACCAAATCCGTCAACGGCAAGTACTCGTTACCGCCCAGGGTATAAATTTGCCCCGAAGCCCCCGGCGTCTCACCCGCCAGGATGATACCCTCCACCAGGTCCTCGACAAAGGTAAGATGATAGAGCGCCTTACCTTTCCCGATCATTTTAAAATTGCCCCTGTAAATATGCCTGAACAATTTCAAAAAGCGCGTGTCGCCGGGACCGTAGATACCCACGGGCCGCACCACCACGCCGTCGATCTTTCCCCCGCGGAAATAAGAAAGCGCCAACTGCTCACCCTCCAACTTGGACTCCTGGTAATGATCGCCGGGATTGTAAGGCGCATCTTCCGCCGCCGGGGGATTGGCGATCTCACCCTGTACCCCCACGGTACTGCAGTGAACGAACCGCTTGACGCCCTGAACAATGGACTCGTCCAGCAATGTCCGGGTCCCCTCGACGTTGACCCGGGTAAACATGCTCCTGGACACCCCTTCCTGCCGGTACAACGCGGCAATGTGAAACACGATGTCCACACCCCTGATCTTTCCCTTTATGGAACCGGGGTCCGCAAGGTCACCCTCGATACGATTGACACCCAGTTTTTCCAATGCTTCGGTATTACTGTTTTTCCTCACCAGCGCATCGACGTCATACCCTTTCTCCTTTAACGCCTTGCAAAGGTAACCGCCGGTAAAACCCGTGCCCCCGGTGACAAGTACTTTTTTCATTTTATTATTACCCCTTTACCAATCGATCTTCCAGGAGTTTTACCTCCTCTTCCCATTTCCGGTTTTCCCAATCAAACAGCGGCCTGAGCCCGGGAAGGACCCTTAATGCCCGCCCCGGGTGGTCGCCCAACGAGGTGCGGCGAAAGATCAAATCACCGAGATGGACCACGGATTCGTTATCGACGATCTCTTTTAACACGTTCAACTCTTCCGGGCCGGTGGGTTCCCAATCATAGCCGAAGGTGACCGGTTGTTTCCCATCCCGCTTCAGTAACTCCCCGTGGGGACGTTTCTCCCTTTTGGGGAAAATCCGGCCCAGGGTCTTGTCCGCCACCAGCCGTGAAGTGGTAAATTTCACACCGGAAATGCTGAACAATCCGTTGGGGCCGCCGTGGGAGGAATGGTCGAAGATGACTTCGCGGTTGGCCAGTTTCCCGTTATCTTTGGCGGGCAGGATACCGGAATAGACGTGCTGGATATCGGATTCCGCCAGGTTCAATCCCGGCGCCATTTTATTGATATTGTTTAAAAATTTCTCTATTTCTTCCGGCGGCACCGTGGTCTCGGTATCGCTCTTTTGCACCGTGATCTCACCGGTGCCCACGAGTAAACGTTTTTTCCAGGGATGGAAAAAATAGGTGTGGCCTTTGCCTTTCTCCGGCATCAGGCCCAGGGCGTAGGGGGAGAGGGCTTCCCGGTTGAACAATACGTTCCACAGCAGGAGGCGTTTTTTAAAGAGGGGTTCATGGTCACGGTCGAAGGTCTTTGCAATGTCCCTGCTCCAGGGACCCGCGGCATTAATGACCACGGGGGCTTTGAATTCATATTCCCGCCCGGTTTCCCTGTCAACGGCACGAACACCGGCAACGCAGGCAGCATTGTCTTTTGTTTTTAATAATCCGGTTACATCGACATAGTTCAAGACGGAAGCACCGGCGGCGGCTGCGGATTTTACCACTTCGATCATTACCCGCTGGTATTCCTGGATATTGGCATCGTACCAGACGGCACTGTTTTTCAGACCCACCGTGTCCACGCCGGGGAAAAGTTCCAGGGTACGCTGCCGGGAAATGATCTTTCCATTGGGGAGGTGTTTCCCTGAGTTTATCGAGAAGTTACGGGAGAAGGAGAGGACATCGTTGAGCAGTAGTCCGGCCCACAGGATGGGGGCGCGGTAGATACCTTTACCGTACAACGGCATCAAACAGGGCATGGGATCGACGTATTGGGGGAAATATTTTATAAACCATTTACGCTCGCCCACGGATTCCTTAAAGCGGGGCAGGTCGAGGGTCTGTAAATAGCGGAACCCGCCGTGTACGGTGCGCAGGTGGTTGAGGCTGGTGGCGCCGCTGAAATCGTTTCTCTCCAACAAAAGCGAACGCAGGCCGCGGCGCGCGGCCTCGTAGGAGAGCATGATGCCGTAGATGCCGCCGCCGACGATGATGAGATCGTGGGACTCACGGGAACATTTTTCCGGGTCTCTTGTAAGTGTTATCATATTTTTTTATACGCTTTGCTTTACTTATATTTAATCCATTTCATAATTTCTTTGATCTTCGGTTTCTTCCCATACATTAAAATGCCCACGCGAAAGATCTTCGCGCCCAACCAGGCCAGGAACATGGTGAACAAAATACTCAAAACAATGGAAAGCGCAATCTGGGCGAAGGCGGGCACGGCCACACTGATCCGCATGAACATCAACGTCGGCGTGAAAAGCGGGAACAACGACGCTATAATAACCAACGGCGTATTGGGGTTCTGGGTGACCATGATGCCGATTATAAACGGGATCAACAATAAATACGTGATGGGCGCGGCAAACTGCTGCGCTTCCTCGTCGGTATTAACGGAAGCCCCAACGATGGAAAATAAAATAGAAAACATAAAATACCCGATTATAAAAAAGATGACAAAATAGACGGCCAACTCCAGGGTGAGGAAATTGACCAACGGGTTATCCACGCCCAGCGCGACGCGGCCCATGACCCCCACTGCCAGGCCAATCCATATCCCCACCTGGGTCAGGCCCGCCAACCCGATACCGATGATCTTCCCGTAAAATAGGGTCTGCGTCCGGGTGGATGAGATCAGCACTTCCACGATCCGGTTGTTTTTCTCCTCGATCACCCCACGCATGATCAATTGACCATAGGCCATGATGACGGTAAAAAGAATAGAGAGCATTAAGATGGACATCATGTATTCCATACCCGAACTGGCTTTGGAGGTGCCTTCCTTTTTCACTTTAAAGGTCCCCAGGTCTACATCGCGGATGGCCTCTTTCACCACTTTAATATCGATGTCCTGTTCGGTCAGCATTTTTTCGGAGAGGATTTTCTGGACCGCTGATGTGATGTACTTGTTGGTCTCAAAATCGGAGATATTCAACGCACAGAAAAATATCCGGCGCGTCTTTAAAACATCCTCCGGGATAAGGACCAGGCCGTCTATCTCCTTATCGAGGATTTTTTGTTTGTATTCCTTGAGAATCTCGAGCTGCCCCGGCTTTTTCGCGGCCAGGTTTTTTTCATATTCCTTGACCAGTATGTTCTGTTCGCCGCTTTTTCCCGGTACGGCGGATTCGGTTTGAAATTTCAGTTTAAGTTCCGTTTCCACTTTTTTATCGGCCTTTACGTTTTCTTCAAATCGCTGTTTTACAATACCTGAATAATCCTCGATCACGATGGTTTTCTCTTCGCGTCCCACTTTGGTCAACAAGATGGGAAGGAAGATAAAACCCGCCATCATCACGGGTGTCAGTATGGTAGATATCACAAAGGATTTCTTACTGACGATCTGTTTATATTCCTTTTTTATAATGGTCCAGACTTTCATTTTCCTTCTCCCTCGTTGACTTTTCGAATAAAAATATTGTTCAGGGACGGCTCGGTCACCTGGAAACCGTTGACCGATATTTTTGTCACCAGGTCGTTTAAGAGTTTGTTTTTCAGGGCGATATCGTTCAATTCGATTTCCATTTCGTTGCCGTAGTCTTTTACGGATTGAACATAATCCAACTCACGTACGAAGCCGGAATCTCCTTCATAGTTGACCTTGACGAATTTTGTACCGTACTGTGCCTTGACGCCGGAGAGGTTCCCGTCGATGACCTTTTTCCCCTTATTTATCATAACGACGTCATCGACGATCTTTTCGGCATAGGCCATGAGGTGGGTGGAAAAGATAATGGAAATACCTTCTTTTTTCTTTTCCAGGATAATATCCTTTACCAGCTCGATATTCACGGGGTCGAGACCGGAAAAGGGTTCGTCCAGTATCAACAGGTCCGGCGAGTGAATGATGGTGGTAATGAACTGGAGTTTCTGCGCCATTCCCTTGGATAGTTCTTCCACCTTTTTATCGTAATAGTCTTCCAGGTCGAATTTTTTTAAAAGTTCACTGCCCCTGGCCTTGATCTCATCGCCTTTCATTCCTTTCAGTTCGCCGAAGAACCGGAGGGTCTCGGAGACTTTCATTTTGCGGTAGAGGCCGCGTTCTTCCGGGAGGTAGCCGATGCGTTCCTTTAGTTTTTCGGAAAAATGTTCTCCCAGGATTTTAATCGTCCCGGAATCGGGGGCGATGATATTCATGGTCATGCGGATCGTGGTGGTTTTACCCGCGCCGTTGGGTCCCAGGAGGCCCAGTATCTCACCGCGTTTCAATTTCAGCGAGACGTTATTCACCGCCCGTTTATTATCGAAATCCTTGACCAATCCATCCAGTTCCAGTACATAATTATCCATGTCTCCTCCTGCATTCGAGATATTTCATGGTAAGAAGAAAAAACGTTTCCCGGTATTGTTAGCCCCTAGAGGGCATCGACATCCCGTGCCGGTGCGAGTCCGTTGGTTTTAAAGCCGTGGAGTTTCATCACATGGTTGACTTCTTCTTCGATAATACGGTCGAGGGTCGGTTTGTGTTCATCGCTTACATACCGTTTGAGTGTGGTATAAAATATGACGGAATCCTTTTCCAATGTCAGTGCCATATCGATGGCGTCGTCGATGGTGTTTATTTTGGCCATCATGTCTTTAAGTGTCACATTGGTTTTGGGCGCGAAGGACTTAAGGTAATCTTTCATATAGGTTTTGTATTCCCCGGAGTAGGATTCGTGCGGGGTGAACTCGCCTATTTTTTTCTGGAGGTTTTTAAACGTTGTCTCATGTATCCGTTCTTCATCGGCGAGGTAATGGAAGAGGGTCATCAGTTTTTCGTTGTTGAATTTCTTTGCGGTCTCGATGTAGAATTCATAGCCGTTCTGTTCGATATGGACGGCAAAACCCAGTATTTCACTTGCATTTAAAAGGTTACTCATTTTTGATCTCCTTTAAATTTTTGTATAGGAGACAATACCACTTTCTACATTTTCTGTCAAGAAGATATGTGACTCTAAATTCGCCGTCAACTTTTTAAAAACCTTTCGATCTCCCAGGCCGGTGGACCCTATTGAATCATTGGAATTTGGGAAATTCAAATTGGCTCGCCTTTCCTCTTATCCCCGTCGATTGCTAATTTGTCTGCCTGGACCGGGGGCGGTGTTTTTTAAGGTATAACCGCCTTAAAACCGGTTATATCCGGGCTTTTACCCTCATCTCGGCCCGCAAAACAAAGTGTAGTCCAATTTGCGCAAAGTGTCGTCCAATCTCCGCAAAGTCCAGTCCGGTTTGCAGAAAGCTTAGTCCAATCTCCGCAGAGTGTCGTCCAATTCGCAGAAAGCTTAGTCCAATCTCCGCAGAGTGTCGTCCAACTTGCGGAAAGCTTAGTCCGGTTTGCGCAAAGTGTCGTCCAACTTGCAGAAAGAGTCGTCAGCGCCGCAGAAAGTGTGGTCCGGTTTGCAGGAAGAGTCGTCAACCTGAAAAAACCTGTGGTCCGGTTTGCAGAAAGAGTCGTCAGCGCCGCGGAGAGTGTAGTCCGGTTTGCAGGAAGAGTCGTCAGACCGGAGTAAGTTGTGGTCCGGTTTAAAAAACGTCCGGTCAGCTTCGTGGAACGTCCGGTCCGGTTCCCTGAACGTGTGGTCGGTGTCGCTGATCATACTCCCTTTGTTTCCATTGATATTGCTTTTCTCAAGGTACAAAGTAGTATAAAAGATTCCATCTGTCAACAAAAAAAATGAGTTCGGTTCACCGGGACTATTGCCTTTATCTGGCCCTGCCCCATTTTTCTCCTACCGGGCAACTGTTGAGAAAACTCCAGATAAGCGGAGCCGCTTATTTAGGAAGTCGGGAAGAAGTTACCGTTTTCTGATTTTATTTTTCGGCTCCTGATGTGGGTTTCCGAAATCGAGTGGAATGGTGGAACCCTGTTCTCGTCAAACAACGGGTACACTTCTGCCCCATTTCCCAAAAGGCCCATCACAAGGGCAAAACCGTTTTCAGGAAATTATCTCCGGGATTTTTTTCGTTTACTATATACCACTAAAAACCACTATAAATTACTAAAAACCGGTATAAACCAGTCACGTTTTCGTCACGTTTGCAGAACGCATGGTTAGTATTACATAAAGGACAACTTTTGGCAAGATGCGGTTTATTGATCGCTTACCGCATGGTGAACACACTGAAGGAAGCTGGAAGCTGTGCAGTCTGCGGAATATATTCTCTTAGTGTGCTTTGATTTCTCATGGTTACGCTACCATCGGCATCATCGGCGGCAATGGAGCGCAACGGATTTTCCGCCCGTGTACATGCCTTTGTTCGGCGATTTTTCCGTTCTCACTCAACAAGACCGAACATACGTAGTACCACAGTCTTTGCTTGGTCCTGATCCTCTGGCTGATCCCCTGCCTTATCAATGATAGTCACGGCGTTATGGCAGAGATTGGCTAGACGCTCGGAGGGGCCGATCAGCATCACACTCGCGAAATTGATCATTGCATCAAAACCTTTCATATTACTGTCTTCTCCATCACCTGGCATCGTTTTTTCGTTGCGTTTGCCTATATCTCTGCTGAACTGTCCGGCCTGTCGCGCGTAGCCATCTCCATGCTTATGCAGGATAGGACGACATACCTCGAAGAAAGTCCCTGGGGGCAAGTCCACATAGGGTTGTAGCTCTTCTGCAATGGACCGGGCCCATGATTGATCCACGGAGCTAATATCATCGACAAATTTTTTAAGGGAATTCATATCGAGCTTTTTCGCCGATGCGGAAGCATCACCTTTGTCAAGGATGATTTGTAAATCGCTGAATAACTCCTTAATCTCCTTCTCGTACTCAAGGTAAAAGATACCTGAGAGATTCGAGGGAATCTCTACTCCCTTCTCAACAATAAGTACGACCTTAGAGCGGCCAAGGCGACCCTGGAAGAAGCCTGCTTCGTGAACGACATTCTGTCTTGCCCGCTTACTGTCCTTTGTAATGTCATCACCCGTCAGCAGAATCACGGCAAATTCACAGCCTTCGGAAAACTTCTCAAGTGCCTCGATGATCGTCAGTTTATGTCGTCCGGGTTGTTCTCCCAAAATGACCGGTTCATGGCTCAGCCTCGTCGCAATGAAATCCTTGATCTTCAGTTTTACTACCTCGTTGTGTCCATGCGCGATGAAAACCTTCATCTTATTGCCTCCTTAGTTTAGACGATTATTTCCATGTGTCAACGGACTGATCAATTCGAGTACCTCTTTTTTCAGTTCAATTTCTCTCCGTGGAAACATCGTCCATTTTAACAGTAAACTAAATACTACTACAATAGAAAAAAAAATCAAGACATTTCTAAAAAATAGGTAAGTATACTTAGCCGATAGGGAAGCTCAGCCATCCCCCTGTCTGCCGTCAATATTCTGTTGCGATACAGATTTGGCTCTTTTCCTGTTTACAGAGAAGAGCTTTATCCCACTAAAAAGCAGTCATTCCGACAGGCTTTTTAGGCTGTTAGTTCGATTATATTCGACTCGTTTTCTGGTACTGCAAAGATTTCCATTGCCTTGCTTTTGTGCTCTGTTGTTATTGTCAAATACCGGGAAGTGGTGGTAATGTCCTTGTGGCCGAGGATTTCCTTGAGCGTGTATAAATCCCCGCCGTTCATCAGAAAATGCGAAGCAAACGTGTGTCGGAGGTCATGGAACCTCATGTCATTTATCCCTGCCCTTTCCAACGCGCTCCGCCACCCTCTCTTCAAATCAGTATAAGGTTTGCCGGTTTTGGGATTTTCAAATACGGACCGGTTGCCGTTCCTGCTAAGATTGAGCTTGAGAAGCAATGCCCGCAACGATTTGTTGATGGCAATCCGGCGTATTCTCTTGTTTTTGTCATCCTGAGCCGTTACGGTTATGAAATTGTGTTCCAGGTTGACGTTGACCCATTCCAGGTTGTGGATTTCTGCTTTTCTCATGCCCGTATTGAGCGCCATTAAAATCACGTGTTTTAAGGGAGCTTCCGCATTTGCCACGAGTAAGCCCATTTCGCTGCGGGATAAGATGCGTTCCCTTGATTCTTCTTTTGCCAAATCCAGGATTATGGATATCAAATTCAGCCCGTACCATTCGGCAGCCTTTTTAAGCATGCTTTTAAGCAGTATCACTTCCCGGTTGACTGTTGCTGGCGATACCAGCTTGTCATGGTTTTTGGCTTTTTGCTGCAACCGGAGTTTCCTGTATTCGGCAATGTGGGAACTTTCGATGTCTGCGATGTAAAAATCTCCAAAATACGGCATCAGGGCTTTTAGCCGCGCGATATCGCATTTATAGCTTTTTTTGTTGGGCTTTGAATAATCCGTGATGTATTTTTCCGCGAAATCCGCGAATTTGATTTTTTTGTTTTTGCGTTTTTGCAGTACCGGGTGCTTGTTTTCGTTTATGGCAGTAAGCCGCTGCATCAGCACCTTTTCTGCTTCCCGCTTGTTGGTTGAAACTCCTTCCCGTACCCGTTCGCCGTTGTGGTAATAACTTATCCAGTATTTTTTGCTGTCCGGCCTTTTATAAATACCCATTGTTACCTCCTTTGCTGGCCCATGCAGCCAGCCTTTTAAAATTTTGGGCCAATAAAACACTAAAAACCTTGAAACACCGTTGTAATGTTTCTGGAAATAGACTATAATGATGTTTACTAAAAGGTCGGTGATAAAAAAGGTGCTCAAATCCGGTTTAATTGAAATTGGGAAATCGCTGATTTCCAAATTGTCGCCCAACCTACCGATTTAGACATTCTTGGCTATCTCGTAAGTGCCTTAATTGGCATCGCTGGAGGTAACATTATGAAGCCGCGGAAGAAAAAGCAGCTAACATTTGTGGAGCTAGTCGAATCCATTCGGGTAACGCATAATCTATTCTCAGATCAAGCGGTCAGGGCGGTCAATATAAGCCTGACCTTGCGAAACTGGATAATAGGATTTTTTATCCTGGAATATGAGCAAAATGGAAAAGATCGCGCGGAATACGGTACTCAGCTCATAGAAAGGCTTGCAGTACATCTACAAAAAGGCATCGATGAATGCTATTCAGACCGGTATCTGCGCCTTTGTCGGCAATTCTATGGGACCTATCCACAGATTCGGAAATCACTGATTTCCAAATTCGATTTAATCGAAAACGGGAAATCGCTGATTTCCCAATTGCCAATCAACCCTACCGATGAACTTACGTATGAAGACCGGACAATATCCGTCCGCCTGGAGATGCCGCCGGAAAAATTGCTTCGACAGTTATCGTTTACCCATTTCATAGAATTGCTTAGATGTGCCGATCCTCTCAAACGTGTTTTTTATGAGGTTGAGTGTATTCGCGGAAATTGGTCGGTAAGGGAACTCAAACGACAAATTAGCACGCTCTACTATGAACGCTCCGGACTTTCCAGAAACAAGAAAAAACTGGCCGCCCTGGTACAGGCCAAAGTGGAAAAACACGAATCAAGCATTACTATCCGCGATCCTTATATTTTCGAATTCCTCGGCATCAAACCGAAAGAGGTCATGGGTGAATCGGATATTGAAGATGCACTTCTTGACAAACTTCAAGAATTTCTCCTTGAACTGGGTTATGGATTCTGTTTTGAAGCCCGGCAGAAACGCATACTCATCGGCTCAAAACATTTCTTTGTAGACCTTGTATTTTACCACCGGATTCTTAAATGTCATGTCCTCATCGAGTTGAAGCTTAACGAATTTAATCACGAACATCTTGGGCAACTTAACACGTATGTGAGCTGGTATAAAAAGAATGTCATGACCGATGGCGACAACCCGCCAGTCGGCATTCTACTCTGCTCGGTGAAAGATCATGCCCTTGTTGAATACGCCCTTGCCGGTATGGACAACAGCCTCTTTGTATCTAAATACCAGCTTGAACTTCCGAAAAAAGAAGAGATGCAGAGTTTTATCGAGGCACGGATGCGGGAGGTGGAAAAATGACGATCCAGGAGTATTTAGGAACAGGAAAACAAACAAGACAGACCAGGAACACCCACCTGTTTTCTTCCGCCTACAACTTTTTATCATTTGTACGCACTTATCAAACCCGTTTTTCCCGAATAAACTCACAATGCCGGGAAGATGGTTTGAAAAAAATCATCAATTGATTATCCATTCTTATTTTACCATCCTCTTGCTCTACACGGTGATAAAATTGACTCTTCTCAATGATCAATGATCTTAAAGCTGTATCCCAGCTTTTTGTTAAAATATCACGATAGGCACGTTTTAGCCACGTTGAGGAAAGTTTTGGCACCTTTTCATGTTAAAAAATCCTCGAAATATTTATTATACTTGGTTTTCCGTTTTTTGCACGGTTCGGCGCACCCTGTTCTCATCAAACAACGGGCGGTTGAAAACCCGTTTCAGTAAATGATTTTCCAGACCACTTTTTTAGTTTTCACCATCGTTATTCATGGCATCTTAAAACTCCAAAGACCAAAAGCATGAAAGTAGGTAGAAATACTTATTATTAAAAAAGTGGAGATATTGTTAATAGTTGTGGATAAGAGAAAATATTTTTTCCCCAGTTAAACCGGGCCTGCGGACAAGACGTGTGCCATAAGAACATTACTTACCGATCATGTTATTTCCCGAAACCAGGAACCAGTACAATGGTATATAATAGACATCGGTCTGACCGACTTTGAAAAGACCGAACCTGTCCTTGTTTAAGAATACGGCCTTTGGGGGTTTGTAAGTGTCGAGAAAACTGTGGAAGCTGCGTGTCAGGGTACCGATTTTTGCGCTGCCGGTTTTTACTTCAATGGGGATGGCTTGCTCTCCCCTGGAATAGATAAAATCCACTTCAGCCTTACTTTTGGTTCGCCAGTAATAGATATCGTCCAGTAATCCCAGCTTTTTTAGCATTTCGCCGTAGACCATATTTTCATTTACGCTGCCCGCATCGGGACGGGGTATGATGGGAGAAAACTTTTTCAAGGCGAGGTTCCTGATCCCCAAATCGATAAAAAATATTTTGTTTGCGGACTTCACTTCGCTTCTTTTATTTGAGGTAAAGGTGGGTACCGGCGAAACGATAAACGTATCTCTAAGAATTCCCAGGTAACGTTCGATGGTGCCTCTTGCCCCGGAAAGCAGGCTGCATAACTCCGAAACATTGATTATGTTCCCCACCTGGGCGGCAAGCACTTTGACCAGGTTGTTGAATACTTCAGGACGGTCTACTTTGAAATAATCGAAAACATCCTTTTTCAAATAGGAATTGTAAATCTCAACCAATTCTTCCAACTTCGATTCCGCGTCGTCCAGCATAACCACCGCGGGATAATTGCCGTAAATCATCACATTTTCCAGTTCTTCATTAAGATATTTTCGATAAACCTCATCGGCTTTTACCCAATCGTCGATATTGGCCCCGGTAATCTTTTGCGCATACAGTTCGGTTGGAATAACTCCCTTCCTTTTGACGATCTCCCTGAAAGATAAAGGCAAAACCAGGTGAAGTCGCTTTCTTCCCGTTAGAAATTCCTTTACTTTGGTTTTGATCTCGAATGAAGCCGAACCGGATACAAAGACCTTGATTTCCCGACTGGAATCGTAAATGCCTTTTAAAAAAAGCCCCGGACTTTTCAACCGTTGAACTTCATCGATAAAGAGATACAACCTGCCCTCTACCTTCATGCTGTCATAAAGGTAAAGGAAACGTTGGGAGTTTTCAAAAAGGCTGTAATCGGAGATGAGATCGAGATTGACATACCAGATATTGTTTTCCGTGATGCCCGATGTACTTAAATGGTCGATAAGAAACATAAGCAGGGTTGTTTTCCCACTTTGCCTGGGGCCGTATATGACTTCGATTTTCTTTGTATGGAAATCCTTTTTCAATTTATCGAATAGATCTCTCTTAAAAAGATCATCCCTGTTGAAATCTACTCCCTCCGTTTTATCCCACAACTGCCTGACACTTAACGTGCGGTACCGTAACATGGTGCCTCCTGATAATTTATCCCGACTATTTTACCGGTCGACTGGTAATTTAGCAGGGTTATTTTACCATACCCATAATAAAAATGGAAGACTCACAACCGGCCCAACTGCAATTCCGTTCGGGAAAATACGGGACAGGCCGGAAGTCGTCATAATTATGAGATCGGCTACACGTCACGTGGCCGATTTTCTTTTTTTTAACAATATAATGTTGTAATCAAGGGGCAATCCATGTAAAATATGGGGCTGTAGGTGCTGCAGGTATAACATGGAAAATTATGAGACCTTTTCAACGACGGCGGATGTGGGTATCCGCATCCGGGGAAAGGGATACGACGGCCTTTTTCAAAACGCGGTCAACGCCCTGAACCTGTTGTATTTCGATGATTCGGCGGAAGACATCGGGACACCGCGTGATGCCCCCGCGCACCGGTACCCTTTCGAATTTCACGGCGACGGCTGCGAAAACGTCCTGGTCAATTTCCTCTCGGAAATAGTCCACCTCCTCCAGGTGGAAAACAAGATCACCACAGGCATCGAGGTTCACGAGGCAAGCGAAACCCATATAAACGCAGACCTGCTCACCATCCCTTGCGACCTGGAACCGGGGCTGGAGATCAAATCGGTCACTTATCATAACCTGGAAGTGACGGAAACGAACGGCTTTAAATGTGCCGAGGTCATTTTCGATATATAGTGAGGTAAAAAATGGAATTAGGATATTTTAATAAATTGTCGCCGTACCGGTGGGTGTTGAAGAAAAGGGAGACCATGAAGGTGGATGCGGAGATATTTGCCACGGAGGATATTCTTAAGACCGCCATCGACGATGGGTCGGTTCAGCAGGTGGTGAATGTGGCGTCGCTTCCGGGGATTGTGTCCCGTTCGTTTGCCATGCCGGATATTCATTACGGGTATGGGTTCAGTATCGGCGGCGCGGCGGCGTTCCCGGCGGAGACGGGGATTGTGCTGCCGGGTGGGGTGGGGTATGATATCAACTGCGGCGTAAGGCTCCTTTCGACGACTATCCCGGCCGGGGAAGCGGAAAAATACAGGGAGGGTATCGGGGCTTCGATTTTAAGGGACATACCCACGGGGTTAACCAACGCGACCAATTACAAATTGAACCCGAAAGAGTTTCTCCGGGTGTTGAAAAAGGGTGCGGAGGAGATTGTGACTAATTTTGCGGGTAACCGGGAAGATTTGGCTTTTATCGAATCGTCGGGGCAGTTGGAATTCGATGAACCGGAGATCATCAGTGCCCGCGCCATCGAACGGGGAAGGACGCAGGTGGGGACGTTGGGCGGGGGGAATCATTTTATCGAGATTCAGTTGGTGGACGAGATATACGACCGGGGGGCGGCGGATGTGTATGGATTGGTAAAGGGGAATATTGCCATCATGATCCACACCGGTTCGCGTGGGTTCGGTCACCAGGTGGCGACGGATTTTATCGAGCGGATACGGAAGAAAGGGCTTGATAAGTTATCGAAGTCGGGGATCACGGACCAGCAGTTGATCTTTGCGGAGATCCAGTCGAAAGAGGGACGCCATTATTTACAGGCGTTGAATGCGGCGTCGAATTTTGCGTGGGCGAACCGCCATTTACTAATGGAGGATATTATCGCGATTTTCGAGCATTATTTTAAGAGTTCGGCGAAGAGCCTGGGAATTGGGTTGGTATATGATCAGGCGCATAACATCGCCAAGTTTGAGACGCACGTGGTAAATGGGAAAGAGGAGAAATTATTGGTTCATCGTAAAGGTGCGACGCGGGCGTTTCCACCGGGGCATGCGGATGTGCCCGTTGAGTACCGGGGAGTGGGTCAGCCGGTATTGATCCCGGGTAGTATGGGAACGGCGACGTATGTTTTGAAAGGGACGCGGAAGGCGATGGAGATATCCTTTGGTACGTCGGCTCATGGGGCGGGTCGGCGGTTGAGTCGTCATAAGGCGATCAAGTTTGCGCAGGAGATCAATGTACGGAACCGGTTAAAGGACAGGAACATCCTGGTTTTTTCTAACTCTAAGAGGGGTTTGAAGGAGGAGATTCCCGAAGCGTACAAGGACATCGATGATGTAATCGAGGTAACCGAGGGTTCCGGTATTTCGGAGAAAGTCGCGCGCCTGGTCCCCTTAGTAGTCATAAAAGGTTAATAAAAAGTTTTGCGGGGTCCAGGGGCGGTTTTTCAAAAGAGCCCTGGCCGCCGGAGGCATAATGATAAACATAGACAGTAAAATAGAGCAAGTCAGAGAGCGTTTAAGTGGTCTGGGAAGAGTGGCGGTTGCTTTTTCCGGCGGTAAGGACTCTTTTTTTTTATTAAGGTTGGCGTTGGAGGTATTGGGAAAAGAGCGAGTCACGGCGTTTAATGTCAGGAGTCTTTTCACGGCGCGGAATGATGATCGGCGTGTTTCCTATTTCACGAATTTGCTTGATTTCGACATGGAGCGAATCGAGATCGACATCACCGGGGAGCGGAAAGTGATGGGGAACCCGAAGGACCGTTGTTATTTTTGCAAGACCAAAATTTTCAGTACGTTGAAGGAGCGTGCGTCGGCATTGGGTATATCCACCGTATTGGACGGCACCACCTATTCCGACCTGGACGAATACCGCCCGGGTTTGAGGGCCATCGAGGAGCTTTGCATCGTATCGCCGTTGGAGGAGGCGAGGATCACGTCCGGTGAGATCGTCGCTTATCTAAGAGAGCGTGTAAAGGTGGACGAGTATTATTTAACCTCTTCCGCGTGCATGGCCACGCGGTTTCCTTATGATCTCCGGTTGGATGAATCGACTTTAAGGGTATTCGATGAAGTGGAGTTTTTTTTCGTCGAGCGTGGGATATTCCCCGTGAAGGTGAGGTATATCCCGGATGGGATTCGAATCGAGACGCCGGGGAAACATTTCGATTGGATATTCGATAACAGGGGTGAAATCCTTGAATTTTGTAAGGCCCGGGGTTTAAAATTCGTGACTTTGGACATCGAGGGAATAAAATCCGGCGTTTGGGATTGACAAAAGTTGATTTTTTTTGTATGATGAGCTTTGTTTTTGGAGGACAATTGTATGGCAAACCATAAATCAGCAATTAAGACGTACATGCGCGATGAAAAGAGGCGCATGATTAACAAGATGAATCGCTCGAAAATGCGGAACAGGATCAAGCTGTTAAATAGAAAACTGGAAGCCGGTGAATTGGAAGAAGCAAAATCTTTATTTCCCAGTGTAATGTCTGTTATCGACAAGACCGTTATCAAGGGAACCATTCATAAAAAAACCGGTTCCCGGTACAAATCGAGGCTTACGCACCGGGTCCGCGGCGCAGGTGTAGAGATTTAACCGGCGTTTTCGTTTATGAATCTTCCCCGGGGGTACATTTCATACAGCCAAATCCGGTTGTATCAAGTCTGTCCCAAAAAGTATTATTACTCGTACGTTAAAGAACTCAGGGCCCCCATGACGGATAAAATCTACCTGGGGGTGGTCTTTCATTCGACCGTCGAATGGTATTTGAAAGAAAAGATCAACGGGAAGGAACCGGGGAAAGATGAAATAGCCGAACAGTACAAGAAAGGGTTCGAGGCCGGACGGGAGAAACAGGAGATCAATTGGCTCTCTCCCGAGGGGGAAAGCCGGAAACGGGGGCTTGCCTTTGTTCATCATTTCATGCGGGAGATCGCGCCGGAGGTAAAGCCCATGATGGTGGAGAAAGAATTGATAACGGAACTGCCCGGCCTGGATGTGAAATTAAAAGGGGTGCTCGACCTGGTGGAAACGGATTTCAGTATCACGGACTTCAAAACCACCACGGCCAAATGGTCCAAAACGCGGATAAAAGAATCGTACTTGCAAATGCAAATTTACCGGTATCTTTTTGAAAAATCCTTCGGTGATGTGGTTACCTATTTACGGTTCCGCATTATTTATTCGAAAAAGAGTTCCGGCATCAAGGACCAGAATATCTCTGTCCGGGCGTCCGACCTGGACACGTCGAAGATGTTCGACATCATCAAGTACGTGGTGGAGAACATCAGGAACGAGGTATTTTACAAGAATGAGAGTTACATGTGCGGGTATTGCGAGTACAGGGATATTTGCAGGAGCGAGAG
>Ga0210082_1000120_pt1 | contig 17333 bp, 13 predicted proteins | sample White_ThreeSqA_D_2_FD_185592 | JGI IMG/M metagenome (GOLD analysis project Ga0210082, IMG submission 185592) | Wetland microbial communities from the San Francisco Bay, California, USA, that impact long-term carbon sequestration -... | ecosystem: Environmental > Aquatic > Marine > Wetlands ... | reverse complement strand
GCCGCCGGTCTGGGAAAACCCGGACGAGGTGAAACAGGTGATTCCACATGTTATTAAATGGTATGAAACACACAGCGACCGTTTCGATCTCTCGAAGAAACTGGAAAAGGTGGAACAGGATTTTAATATGATCAAACCGATCGTTAAACAGCCGTTGAAATCGTTAGATTTTTATTTCAAGAATTTTTTGGTCCGGGAACTGGGTGCGAATTTGAAGATGGACGATTTGAATCTCTTTTTTAAATTTAATTCGGGTTTCTCGGTGATGCACTTAAAAAAGCTGCTGCCCTTTTCGATTATAAAGGAACTGAAACGGGCACGCTGGCCCCAATTCCTGGAGATCGACGGCGAGCCGGTGGAGATCACTTATATCAAGGATAAGGCGTTTATAAAATGTGAGTATTCGTTTTTCGAGAAGGTAAAGGAACAGGAACTGATACTGCCGACGGGTGAGCGGGCGGGGGTGATTTTCAATGACCGGGGTTTTTGCGAGTGGGAGCACGCGGTTTACGAGTACAACCGCTGGAAGAAGACGGATATTTTCGAAAAGAAGTACAAAGACCTGAAGAAACCCGGGCATATGTACGATCTGCTTAAGATTCCCTTTCCACAAGCCTTCGAGGGTGGGAGGGGGAAGGACAATACGCTGTTGGAATTTTATATTGTTCCCGAGTTGAAAGGGAACGAGGTGTTCCTGGTACACTATTTTGAAAAAGAAGATGCGGAAGCCTATTTCGAGTCTATCCAAACGGAATGGGACGCCTTTATCCAACGGTACAAAAAAAGCCAACTGGAAGATATCTTCAAACAAAAAGGCTGGAAAGTAAGGTCATAGTTTAATGCCTTCGGCGACCAGAACCCTTTTTGAAAAAAGGGTTCTGGACTCCCAAAAACGTTTGTTTAGATTTGAGATGCTGTTTATAGAGCAGGAAATCCCCCGGGCCGTGCAAAGAGGGTCCGGCAGCATGCCGGTTGACGGATTTGGGTTTTTAGGTTATAATGATTTCATGGAACCGAAAGTATGTAATACAAACCCGATTTTAAAATATATACGTATTGTCTTGTCGTTGGTGGTCATCGGCCTGGGTATCTATTACCGGAGCTGGGTGGGCGCCCTGGGACTCCTGACCCTGTATACCGCAATCACCGGGAAATGCGGCGCTTCCCTCCCCATCCGAAGGAATACCGATTTTAAGCTGAAAGAATAAAGTTAAAAAAAACTTTAGCCGTCGGCAATCGAGCCCGGTATAACTCACATGAATATTGGTGCGATAAATATATCGATGTGGAGGCAGGAGGCATGAGAAATTCGAATAATCCTATTTTACATAAAGGATGACGGGGATGGCGAAATCCGAGTCCAGGGGATTGCCGTAATCCATCTCGCCGTCATCGTCGTCGCGGTCGGTCCCGAAACCGTACAGCCGCTGTTTTTGTTCATGCCAGGCATAGGGCTTTCCCGCGGCGGGGTCCGGGGTTTTATAGGTTTCCAACTTCTTTAACGTCTCCATCACGGGTTTATGGGGGTCGTATTCCAGGTGGAGTTCCGCGGATATACGGGTCAGGTCGTAGAGGATTTTGGCCTGGTAGGCTTTCACCACGATGGGAATACCTCTTAAACCGTAGAGACTCTCTTTTGCCGCTATTTTTCCGGCCGGGTTTTGCAGCCACCAAAAGGTCCCCCTGTCCCTGGGGCCTCCTTCATACCGTTTTTCCTGTTGGGAGTCCCATCGATAGGGCGGTGTTTGTTCCAGTCGAAGAAGGCCCGACGCATAATCATAAATAGATTTCCGGGTGCGGTTCTCCTGGAAAAAGAGGCCGACGACGAAACGGTTGAAACCGTTGAGGTCTTTATACAATAAATCCACCCATCCTTCCGTGGGGGTGAAGGCCAGGTACTCGAAAATATAACTTTTTCGTGTCCCGAAGTCCTCCATGGACGCGGGCGGCATCCCGTCCAAAATGGTCCGGTATATTTCTTTGGGACACTCTTCGCGGTTCATCAGGCTTACCAGGGCGTTCAGGGTGTTTCGCGCCATGGCCTTTCCCACCAAATTGTTGATGACCAACCGGCTGCCCCGGATACTTCTCTTCGTAAAATCGAGGTGGGCAAGAAGATTACGGACCCCTTTATCCCAATCACCCTCCAGGGCTTCCAGCATATTAACGACCATATACAGCCGCCCCACCTGTATCCAGCTCAATAAATGGGGGGTGACGAAAACCGGGCAAAGAGGAGAAAAATCCTCGTAAACCTCGCTGTCGATGAGCCGCTGATAACGCTCCAGGTAGACGTTGAAACGGGTTTCCACTTCCCGGATTTCTTTTCTGCCGTTCAACACCGCCCGGTTCCAGTCGAACTCCAGGTTGGTGAACCCGTCGATCCAATTGTTCCCCTCCTTAATGGTTTTCCGGAGTACGGAACGGATGTACTCCAGGTCTTTTTGAAACGGCTTTTTGTATTCCTCCGCATCCCATTCCACCAGGTATTTCTTGTTATCGAATTGGGGATCGAAAAGTTTCCGGTACTTCATTACAACGGCTTCGGACATAATATCGGTTTCCCGGGGTTCCGCCAATGTCATCATCAGGTAATAGCCGTTGTTCGTGTCGAAAGAAACCGGCGGCAGGTCGTCTTTGGTGAATTCCGACTTGAACTCGCCGGTATCGAACTGGTTGAATACCACGACAACCACCACCAGTATAAGTACTATCCTTACTGTCCACCATGCGATTCTCATTACTTTTCTCATTTTTTCTCCTTTGGATTATGGTTTGTTTTACGGTTGTAATGATAGTATAAATCTCTTAAGAAAAGGTCTCTTTCCGGTAATAAAACGGTAATAATTTGGAAACTTCAGGGCGGTACGGAATAAATATCCCCGTACCGCCCCAAAGCGACATTCAATACGGGTTTACGTTAAATCTTTCTGTTGTCAGCATGTGCGTATGGGGCATGTACAGGTATAGCCATGGGGACAGGATGGGCCATCCCATGTTGGAATGTGTTTTCCCACTACTTTACTTTGGACTTCCGGGGTAAGGGTACTGATAGTGGTTTTCTTTAAAGTCAGTTTTTTGGAAATTTGTTTTTGTTTCATCCGTAATTCTCCTTTTTATATAGATTTGATTTTGTACGGATTAGAAATAATAATTTTTGCTTTTCCATTTTGGGGATATTACCATTTTCAAATTAAAATGTCAATAACAGGGGAAAAATCCCGGGCCGTGCAAATGCCGCGGGGTTAGAATTTAAATTTATAGCCGACACCGTGAACGGCGAGAATGTGCCGGGGGTCCCTGGGATCCTCCTCGATCTTGTTCCGCAGCTTTAATATAAAATTGTCGATGGTCTTGGGATTGGGATAATAATCCTCACCCCAGATATCGTCGATGATCCGGTCACGACTGATCACCGTGTCCGGGTTGTCCATCAAAAGCCTGAGTATCTCATACTCTTTCGGAGAAAGACTTAACTCCTTCCCATCTCTCGCAACGGTGAAATTATCGAAATTGACCGAAACATTCCCCACGGTGAATACCTGCTTTTGCTCTTCCTTCACCGGGACACCGCTGCGTTTCAATACCGCGTTGACCCGCGCGATCAACTCCCTGGCACTGAACGGCTTGGTCACATAATCGTCCGCGCCAGTCTCAAACCCCCGCAATTTATCGCTCTCCCCTCCCTTTGCCGTTAACATTATTATGGGTATCCGCCGGTCCCGCTCCCGTATCTTCTTACAAATTTCAAACCCGTCGAAACCCGGCAGCATGACATCGAGAATGACAACATCCGGCTTCTCGCTGCCCAACAAAAAGAAACCGTCCTCCCCGTTACCCGCGCTCAACAACGTAAACCCGTGAAAGGTAAACGCCGCCTCCAACCCCTCGACGATCGTCTTATCATCCTCGATGATCAATATTTTTCTCATCTATCCTCCAATTTCGTCTTCCGGGAATGATTCCGGACAAAGGAACAGGCAAGCCTGTTCCCTACAGGTTTGGTGTTCCATGCGCCGTGCTCCATCCTATTTCGTTTTATTCACGGGTAGGACCACGCGGAACGTGCTTCCTTTTCCGATACGGCTTTCGACCGTTATCGCGCCGTTGTGGGCGGCGGCGGCATGACGGGCGATGAATAATCCCAGGCCGCTGCCCTCACGGGCATAAACCGCGGGACTCGACGTGCGGTAAAATTTCTTGAAGATATTGTTCAAATCCGTTTCATCGATTCCTATTCCCCGGTCCTCCACTTCCAATACCGCATGCCCGTCTTTTTCGTACACCCGGACAGCGATAACTTTTTCTTTGTCCGAATATTTCACCGCGTTCTGGATCAAATTCGCGGTCAACAACGAAATCGCTTCCCTGTCCAGGGCAAGAGGTGGCAGGTCGTCATTGATTTCGACCGTTAATTCAAAGCCCTTTGTTTTGATGTGATCCGCATGGCGGTCTACCACCGTCCGGACGATTTCCCCGAGCGAAGAGACCGCCGGGTGATACTCTTTTTTCCCGGCGTCGATCCTGGAAAAATCCAGCATATTATCGATCGTTTCATTCATCAGGGTGGTTTCCCGGGTAATGGTACGGAAAAAATCCTGTTTCCGACCCTCATCCGTGACCCACCCCCGCTCGACATTTTCCGCCATTAACGCCATGCGGGTGAGGGGAGTTTTAAGGGTATGGGAAACACTGTCCACGAAACCGGCTTTCAACCGTACCAGCTCCGCTTCGCGGGAAAAGTATTTGTATACGATGTAAATCCCCAGGAAAAGTACGATCAACAATGCCGACATCAAAACGTACAGGAGACGGACCTCTTTCTCCACCACCCGGCGGGTATAGTCCTCCCGCCCGGAGTGAAGCACCAGTTGTTTCCCGGGTAAAATATCACCCAAAGGAACGGATAACAGGGTATACCTTCCCGGTACGTTCCCCGTATCCGACAGCGAGAGTTTCAGCGAGGGATCGTCCGCGAATTCCGCCGCCCCGGGGATGACCGTGTCCCGGATAAATTCAAGGGAGATCTTAAACCCGAAATAAATATCGTTATAAACGGGGTGCCGCGACCGGGTCTTTCTATAGCCGATGTCCGCGGGAATCTTCGAGCGGTCCAGGCCCCGGACGGTTTTATAAAACGCCGTCTTCTCGTCGGAAGCCGCGTAAAGCTCACGGAGCTTAAGGAACCGGGACGTTTGTATTTCCCGGTTTTCTATTTCCCGGTTCGCCGACTCGTCTTCAAAATAGAGCCACCCCAGGGAGATATCCAGTTGGGAAGCGTTTGCCAACCGATCCCGCCCGCGGGCCCGGCTGAATCGTTCCGCTTCCGTCTCCCCCCCGGGCGCAAAACGGTTTAAGTATTCCAGGGCTTCGTTTTTAAAGAATTCAAACGGGTCGGCGCTTCGCCCCGACTCATAATCCAGGATATTTTCGTACAGGTCAAGGTAAACACGAAACGTTTCCCTTTTATTGTCCATCAACGTGTACGCGCGCGCCGTTTGACGAAGCACCTGGAAATGGAGCGATTTATCTGTTTCCAGTACCCCCGGGTATTGCCGGAGAATGCGGTTGTAATATGTCAGCGCCTGTCGATATTTATTTAATTTAAAATAACAGCGGGCGACGGCATTGTATACATAAGGCCGGACAGACCGATTAGCCGGGTTCTCTTTTAAATACCGGAGATAAAGCCGGATGGCATCGACAAATTTTCTTTTTTTGAATTCCAGGTTTTCCGCTTTTATAAAATCGTTCTCCCCCGGACCGGCAGGCACCGGCCGGGAAGAAACCATACCGGGTGGGAAAGATGCCTTCCTGGAAACGGGGAAAAGATAGCTGCCCCCTGAATTTATAAAAAACGGGTTCTTAACGATGGGATTGTCCAGTACAATTCGTTTGGTATGGGTTATCACACTACCCGGATCGGTGAAATCGATCTCGCTTTCCGAAGCGGTTTTAAACGCCGCTTCCATTTTTTGCCGAATGGTCGTTTCAATAGATGCCCGGGTACGGGTCATGCGGGCGGCCAATTCTTTATCCAGGTTCAATTCACGCGCGCGTTTTTGCTGCGAGACAAAGTAGATACCCAGGAGACCGATGACCAGGCCGGGAGTGATGATCGCCGTAATAAAAAACAGCGGCAATTTCCGTTTGAATTTACTCATTGCTATATTATAGCAGTGTTTTTAAAATGATAAAAGACCAAAAGTCTCCCTTCGACTTCCGGCCTCTAAAACAACTTTATTCAATGACTGTGACTTCTGGGTTGCTGGATTGCTGCGTTGCTGGGTGTGAGTGACTCACGTAATAGGAGCACCCGGGTTACCTGGGATATTCTCCTTTTTCATCACACTTGGGGTCATGTTTTTTTGTCCAATCCTCAGCGGCTTTCTTACGATCGTCTTCCGATGCATCCGGCATCAATTCGTAGACCAGCATCTGTATCCACGGACCTTGCATGAATTTGGCGAATCCTTCATCGCCGGGATTTTCAAACAGGTCTTTGACCTTCGCCCTGAGATTGGCTGCCTCTCCGATATACCTGCAGTGAACAGGTTTTTCATGGATAATAGCAAAAATTCCGAACACCGCGGCCTCTTCAGGCAGGGTTTCGAGGTTATCTTTTTTGTCAAGGTTATAATCCTTGTGAAAAATTTCAAGCTGTACAGTTTTTTCTTCTGCCATTTTTGTCTCCATTTATTTCCTTATAATTTTCCTCATTTTGCTTTTGAATTTCCGGGAAATCATTCCTCGAGAAATTACATTATACCCGAAATTTGTTTCTATTTCAATAGCATTAACTTATTTTTTCAATTTTTACCCCGGGAAGGGGAAATATTGTCGGCTCAGAGTACCAGGACCAATACGGTTGAGACGATGGATAATACCGCTACCGGCGGCGCCAAATAACGGTACACCTTGTATAAGGACGATTTGAAATATTCGTTGGTCAACACTAAACATAAATGCACCGGCGACGCCAGTATCCCGGCAAAACCGATGACATAGACATAAATGGACATATAAAGGGCCCCCGTTTCCGGGAGCGTTTGGAGCAGCGGCTGCAATATGGGATAAGACAGGATGATGAACGATGTATTCACCCCGGTCAAAAAACCCATGCTGAACGCCACCAGGAAACAAAACAAAACGATCATCCCCCGGGGAACCGCCATGGTACTCAATACCCCGAAAGCGTCGGAAACCTGGATGATACCCTGGAATACCATGACCATGCCGATCAGGATCAATGTCTTGATAACGGCCTTTGAAAAAAATATCCGCGCGATCTCTTTGGGCGTTACCCGCTTGACCAAAATCACCACCAGCGCGACCAGGGTCAGGGAAAGATGAAGGGGAATGGAAAGGATGAAAAAAAGAAGGATCACCAGGAAAATCGGCCATACGCCCTCGAAAAAATCAGTGAACGTCCGGGAAAACGAACCCGTATCCTTCGGTTTATCACGCATGATCTTGTGCTTCTTAAAATAAAGGGATACGACTATAAGCCCGGTGGCAATGTTGAGAAGTGTAAAGGGGGTCTGGTAAAGAATAATGGTTTTCAACGGTATCCCGGAATATTCATGGAAGATCAGGAGTCCCGCGTATACGGGCCAGACATACTCCCATACATGACGGAACCAGAAATTTAAAAACGTACTGAATTCCGGTTTCAGGTTCATCTTTTTGGTGGAAACATCCACCAGCGGGGCCGATACCAGCGCGCCGCCGGGCATGGGCAGGAATCCCACGATGGCCGGCGCCACCAACGCCACGATGCGCCTGTCCCGGACCATTGTGTTAAGGGACGAGATCAGTTTGTCGTACATCTTCCGGGCCTTCAACACGTCGGCCACGAACAATACCATCACGATAATGATCCCCAGCCGGATGGTCCGGTCTTCGATCAAAATCTTGCCCGCGGCGCCCAGGGCCACCCCTGCATTCACCCGGAACAAGATGACGGTATATACGGTCAGTAAAAAAATGGCAAGAGACAAATTGAGCTTGAATCTTAAAAATAAAATCAACGCGAGGAAAATCGTACCTATTTTTATAAATGGAATCACTGTGGGCCGTCCTTTGGTTCTTCCGCTCCTTCCAACCCGGATGCGTATCCCCGGGGGAAGATATTCCTGATCCGTACCGGTAACCGCCCCGTGGGCACGATTTTACCGGTCAATACTTTAAACAACGCCTCCAACTGCACCCCACGAAACCCGTAGGTCACCACGTAGGTATCCACGGCAGGGAAATGACGGATATCGTAAGGATTGCCCAACGCCGCCACGATGACGTCGTCCCGAATATCGAGAATCTCCCTCAACGCCCCCGCCTGGAGCGTTTCAATACCCGGGGACCGGGAATAAACGGCGGCGATCACATGGTCGTAGTCCGATAAACGGGCCTTCAACGCCCCGGGAAGCGGAAGCCCCTTGCCCGGCGGCGCCAGTTCCAGTATCTCGATATCCGCATTGGGAATGAACTGTTTGGCCGTACGCTCCAGGTAGGAAATCCCCGCGGCACTGGAGAACAACATCGTGGCCTGGACCTTTTCCCACTCGATGATCAGGGTTTTGCCCCCGGGTTTTATGGGGATAAGCCCTTTCCTGTTTCGCAGGAGGGTAATGGAGGCATCCGCTATTTTTTCTTCTTCCCGGCGATGGGTTCGCACCGTTTCTTCCGTTTCCGCCGCACCTGTTTTTGTCTTCGCCGGGACAATACGCGGCGGGCGCGGCGGCGGGTATGTTTCTTTTAGTTTCAGGACCCGTTCCAGGGATTCGTCGATTCGTTTCTCCGGGATGGTTCCCTTTTGGACGTGGAAATATAGACTGTCCAGCAGTTCCTTTTGAAAATCCGGGGAATGGCTGGCAATGAGCAGGTCGAGTCCCGCCGTAATGGAGCGTTTAACGATCTCTCCGGGGGTGAAATGATCTTTCACCGCTTTCATTTCCAGGCAATCGCTCATTACGAGTCCGTTATACCCGGCCTCCCGGCGCAGCAATGTACCGATCAGATAGGGACTGAAGGTGGCGATGTGGGGCGAAAGGGCGGGGAATAATACGTGAGACGACATAACGGCATCGATACCCATACGGGCAAAGGTTAAAAAGGGCTGGTAACAGTAACGGCGGAAATATTCGAGGGAAACCGGGACTTCCGGGATTTCCAGGTGGGAATCCGCCGTGGTCCCGCCGTGGCCGGGGTAGTGTTTCCCGCAGGCGGGCATCCCTTTCTCGTGCAAACCGGCGACAAATTCTTTTGCAAAATCGATAACCGGTCCCGGTTCGTCCGAATAGGCGCGAATCCCGATAATGGGATTTTCTTCCTCGAAATTAACATCCAGCGTGGGTGCCAGGACACCGTCGACGCCCAGGGCTTTCATTTCTTCGGCGATGATATTTGCCGCGATCCGTGCGTTGCGGGGATTACCCGTGGCGGCGATTCCCATGGGAGAGACCACCGTGGCGGCCATTTCCTTGAATTGGACCACGGTCCCGCCTTCCTGGTCGGTGTAAATAAAAGGGGGAAGTTTGGCGGCGGCATGAATGCGGGCGGTCAATTCCTTTACCTGTGAAACGGATTCGATATTCCGGGCAAAGAGAATGGTAAAGCCGATATTGTGGGTTTCGATAAAGCGGCGGGTCTCTTCCGGTATGTCGGTGCCTTTGAAACCGATCATAAAGAGTTGCCCGATTTTTTCTTTTAAAGATAAGTTGTAATTATTCGGCATGGGAGTTAAGGGCAGCGCGGTCGGCCGGGTCCGGTGAGGGCCGGCGGCCGGCGGCGGCCGACCTGTCAACCGATATTCTTTTTAAAGATCCGTCTTCGTTTATGGAGCGTCGGGTTAAAGTATTTCCACTGGGCCTGGATTTTTTTATTCGTTTCCAGTTCCGGGTTGGACTCGCTGAACTTGACGCCTTTATCCATGGCGATTTTTGTGACTTCCAGCACCATCATGAGGTCCACGCCCACGCCCCTGTATTTTTTCTTGACTCCCGCCAGGTAAAAATCGAGGATTTCGAATTCTTTCAATGCCCGCATAAGACGAAACCATCCGAAGGGTAGGAGCCGTCCGTTTGCTTTTTGAAATGCGCGGGACAGGCTGGGGAGAGAGAGCATAAAACCGACGACGTTATCGTTTTCGTCCACCGCCACCTGCAGGAGGTCTTTATCCACGAAGGGAATATATTTTTTAACATAGTATTCGATTTGTTTTCTCGAGAGGGGAACCGAGCCGTAGATCTCTTCGTAGGCTTCGTCCAGGAGTTCGAAGATTTCGGGTGCCCGTTTCATGATCTCTTTTCTATTTTTGAATTTGAGGAGACTGAGGGAGCTTCTTTCCTTGATGCGTTCGCCGAGTCTCAGGAGTTTCGGGGGGATTCCTTCTTCGTAGGGAGGGAGTGCTTTGAATTCCACGTAATCGATCTCTTTTTCAAAGCCGTATTTTCCCATGAAATCGACGTAATAGGGGTGATTGTAGTATACCGCGATCGTCGGCAGTTGGTCGAAACCTTCGACGAGCATGCCTTCGGGATCGAGATCGGTAAACCCCTGGGGTCCGGTGAGGGTTTCCATCCCGTGTTCTTTTCCCCAGTTTTCCACCGCATCGAAGAGGGCTTTTGCGACGTCGTAATCGTCGATGGTATCGAACCATCCGAACCGTATATTTTTAGAATCGAATTTTTTATTCGCCGCGTGGCTGAGTATCCCGGCGATGCGTCCCACGGGTTTGCCGTTTTTGTAAGCGACAAACTGTTTGCTTTCCGCTTCATCATAAGCCGGATTTTTTTTGGGGTTGAAGACATCCATCTCTTCCACGATCAACTGGGGGACCCAGTATTCATTGCCTTTAAAGATAGGGAAAGGAACTTTTACAAAGGTTTTCAGGTCTTTTTTATTTTCGACGGTACGTACTTCAATACTCATATTAACCTCGCCTAACGCACAAATTTGCCATATTGCCGGTTTACATTAACCATTAACCGACAAATGTAAGGTCAATTATATAACAAAACCTTGCGAGATTGCAAGGCCCCCGTGATTTTTCGATAATTTAAAAAGAAAGAGCCATATACCGGCGCGGCCGAATTCACATCCTCCGGGCGTGCAAGTGTATATTTTGGGCATCAAAATGGAATTCCCGCTCAAGGAAAGGAGCGTGTTACGTGAGAAACGGAATTCTTGCAAAGGAAAGTCCTTTTGCCTGGCGAGACGTTAGCTCCCAAACCATTTTCGCCGGGTTTATTTATAAAAAAAAGATTACGGTGTCATTTTTCACTCAACCAGTTGATATTTCCCCTGATTTATGCTATTTTGATGATGTGACATACGATGACAACAATTCAACGCATTCGGCAAAAGATCATTGATCGGGCGTATTATTTGTCGTCCCATGCAGAGGATGAAATGCTCGATGATGCATTAGAACGCGCCGACATAGAACACGCTATACTTAAAGGACGAATTCAAAAGAGGTTGTCCCATGATATTCGCGGGACAAGATACCGGATTGAGGGGCCATCTGAAGATGGAAGGCAAATTCATGTGATTTGTCGATTGCTAGAGGATGGCAACCTTATTGTCGTCACCGTATACGAATTAACGGAGGATCTATGATTTGCGAATTTTGTAATGGCGGTACAATTAATAAGAAAGTTAAAAGGCAGCATTGGCTAAAAGGAAAATTATATATTGTCGAAAATGTAGATGCGGAAGTATGCACAGAATGTGGTGAACGTTATTTTCATGCTGCTGTCCTGGATAAAATCGATAAATACCTTTCAATGGAACATGAGGTGAAGGATAAAGTTTTAGTCGAAGTTGTCAACATGGAGATGAGATAGCAGATTTTTGGGTGACCGGCAAGGGGAACTTGCTCTTCTATTGCAAATAAAGATAATACCGGTCTTTGTATTGACGGAAATGATGCTTGCGAAACTCCCTGTTACCACCCGAAGTGGTACGGACCAACGATACCGCGGCATTACGGGAAAAAACACGTTTGGACTGCCCCCTTTTTCTTCTCCATTTCTCAAAAAATACTTTTTTTCATTCGGGTCTTTTCGTGTGTTTCGCGGATGGTGGATTCCCCCGGATACAATCGTACAAGTACAGCTAAAAGAAGTTGACAAAAGGGGCAAAAAGTATTAAATTAATACCGTACAAAAAAAGGATAAAAAATTATGAGAACAGTGACATTTAATACACAGGTTCATGAAGGGGTTATCCGGATCCCGGATAGGTACAAAAGCCTTGAGACCCGAAATATCGAGGTAATCCTGATTGTAAAGAATTCCGAACCCGCCAGAGCAAAAAGCACCTCGAAACCATTGGGAAATGCAAGGGGTATTCTCCGGGAGTACAAAAACCTTGCTCTTATCTCAAAGGAGAAAACTGCCTGGGAATTGGCCGTGAAAGAAAAATATGCTCATCGTTGACGCCAATATTATATTAAGATACCTGCTGTTTGATAATATAGAATTGGCCGAAAAAGCTTCCGAAATAATTGAAAACAATAAAGTATTCATTCCTTTCGAGGTGGCAGCGGAGATCGTTTATGTTCTCGAGAAAGTCTATGAAGTAGAAAGACCTGAAATATCCCGGTCTATAAAGGAGTTATTGGGAAGTGACAATATTCATACGTATGATTCGGATGTACTTAACAAGGCCCTGGACATTTTCAGCTTGAAGAAAATTGATTTTGTAGATACTTTGCTTTGCGGTTATTCGTTAGTCAGGGGAGATGAAGTGAAAACATTCGATAAAAAGATAAACAAATATATCCAAAAAGAGAAGGAAAAAAGCGAAAGTCGTCCCGATGATCCGCGGTAGGGTCTCGTTTACCCCAAATGGAGCGGCGCCGCGGAACCTCAACCCTTTACCTGTGCAATACATATTTTGGGGTGACCGGCAAGGGGAACGTGCTCTTCTATTGCAAATAAAGATAATACCGGTCCTTGTATTGACGGAAATGATGCTTGTGAAACTCCCTGTTACCGCCCGAAGTGGTACGGACCAACGATACCGCGGCATTACGGGTGTGCTCCTCGTAATAGAACTCAGGGTCCGACAACTCATACTTTACATACGCGTACCGCGTCTTGCGCAGCCGCCTCAAATATTTGCTCAACTGGTACGTGTACTGCGATTTCTTTTTCAAACTGATCTTCTGGAACGGGAAAAGAATGTTGCTGATAAAATCGTAAAAACTCTCGAGACTGATCTCGTTGTTGTATAAAAGATAACGGTTGCGCTCGATGAGGTGTGCGAAACCGATGACCTGCTCCTGCTCGTTCAAGCCGGACAACAACCGTTGGGTCTCATCGGACATGGAACGGGCGACCTCGCGTACGGTTTTGTCCTCGAAGGTATACGTATGGATCCCCCGGCATTCATCCCCCCTCTTCAATACGAAATCATAGATTACCCAAAACACCACCAAAAAAACACCCAGCCCGACAACGTATTTCTTATTCATCCCTTTCATCCCTCTTCCCTCATCCGTTTGTCGAGCCATTGAATGCGCGACCGTATCCACTCTTTCATATACGCGATCTCCCGGTAAAAATCATGGGTATCGGGATACATGTAATAATTGGCGGGCCAGCGGGTAAAATTACGCTTTTGAGCATCTTCCAGGACGCTTATGTTTTGCCCTATTTTTGCGAAGATATTGGCTTCGGAGATAATGCCCTTTTGCACCAGGGTGTTCCAGCGTGCCTTGAAGGCTTCCCGGAACGAACCGATGCGCATGCAGCGTTCGAACAACGGGGTACTCAACCATTTATTAAAGGTCCGTTTCTCCATATCGTGCCGCCGTCCGAAAATACCGTCCTTGTCCCAGGGGACAATAAACCACCTGGCATCCTTCCCCCGGTCTCTTGCCAGGTACCGGTTCTTGAACAAACCGTCGGAATCGTCGGTTAACTGGGTAAATATCCAGAGGTCGATATAACTGTCCCTGTCCATGAGTTGAAATATGTGTTCGCCGAACCGGCTGTCGGGCGCCAGTGCGGCGAAACGGGTAAAGGATTCGACGGGCTGCCAGTACTCGCCGTGTTTTTTCTCATCGGGGTAACGCTGCTCGAAACCGCTGTGCCATCCCCATATGGGATCGGACGCTTTTTCGAGGGGCTGGCGCCGGCCGGGAAACCGCTTGTAATCCTTATGGTAATCGGTTTCGTTATTATAAGCGGAAAAATTGGCATTGATATTCCTGGCCCGGTATAAAACGGAATTGAATTCCTTGTTTTTATCAAAGGATTCCAGGCCCAGGAAATCCCGGTTAATATGCTCCATCAACAGGTAAACGCCGTGATAACCGCCGTTTAACATGACTTCCACGAACCGGCTCCGTGGGGCGATGCGGCGGCGTTTTTTGTCGTCCCTGAACTGCTCGAATAAATCGAAGGCGACCTTGCTTCTCATCAGGGATTTTTCGATGAAAGAGCTTTCCAGCACCCAATGCCGGGCATCGTTCATTCCTTCGAGGGGATACGGGTCCTCCAGGGTGATACCGTACTTCCATTTGGCCAGTTTTTTCCCCCGGCCCTCGATCCGGCCGTCCAGTAACCGGTTGGCGTAAGGTATGCGTTTATGGTCACCGGCCTTACCCCCGGAGAATATCCTGATCTTGCAGGGGACTTTGGGTTCGTTTTTAATGACCCGGGGGATACCGTGCTCGCCGCTGGTATCGATCTCGATAATGGGCAGCGTGCCGGTGGTGACGTACAGGTCGTACTCGCTGCGTTGAAATTTGTATTTCAAGATGACTTTACCGTGGAAAATGTAATCCCCGAAATCGTAGGCGCGGCCGTTTAATAGCTGTGTTTCCCTGTTGGTTTCCCTGTCCGGGATTCTTATATTGCGGCAGATGGGCTTTATGAATATTTCGGCCGCCTCGAACCGGGTTTTATACGTGATGACCTGGGATGTGGCCGCCCCATGGGGCAGGGCGGCGAATATGACCTTGTGCTTCTCATCGACATCGGCTTTCCAGGGACCGATATCGAAAGTCTCGATGCCGGTTCTTTCATATTTGTACCTGTCGATCAGGCCGTCGATAACGGAGAAAATGGCATCCAACTCTTTATTCTCGATGAGGCGGTCGAATTTTTCTTTGTATACGTCGTGGTCCTCCAGGGTATAGATCAGCGAATCTTTATCGATCTTGTACAACTGGTCGTTGGCCCTGAATTCGTTGGAAAACAGGTAGACATATCCGCCGCCGTACATGGATTCTTTTTGATAAGCGGCAATGGCCCGGGTATTATCTAAAAATGTGTTTCCCATTACCACAACCCGGGCCCGGTTCTTCGAGGCGGCGCCTATGCGGTTGTGGCGGATGACGTTGTCGTAGAGGAAACACCTGGAGTCTTCACCGATACTGAGCCCCTTGTCCACGAACTGGGCGAATACGTTCCGGCTTACAAAGAATTGGGAACCGCTTAAGTCCAGGGCGTCCCCCTCACGGTCGGCGGTATCGTCGATAAATTGGTTGCCGGTGACCACGCCTTTGCAGAAGTCCAGGGCGGCGTGATCGACGCTGTTGGAATAAAAACGATTATTTTCCAGGAGCACGTTTCCCCATTTCGCACTCAGTGCGTCGTGGCCCCGGTTGTGATGGATGCGGGAATTCCTGAGTTCCAGGTTGGTTTCATGAAAACTAAGCCCGCCGGGATACACACACCCGGCCTCCACGGCTTTACTCCCCCCCGAGAAATCGAGATACTCGACGATACTGTAGGCTTCCCCGGTGCCGTTAACGGCCCATACGCCGAAAGGTTTTTTCTTTTTTAAGGCCCGGACCACCACGGGTTCTTCTTTGGTTCCCCAGATATGGAGCGGGCTGTAACTGATGAACGAGGTCCCCGGCGCCATGTCGAAGGTGGTGCCTGCCTCGATGACCATGATATACCCGCGGGGGATAAAAACGGTTTCCCGGAGGGTATAATTCCCTTTTTTCAACACGATACGATTGTCTTTTTTTACTTCCAGGTTTAAATTCCCATATATTCTTTCAAGCCCGGCCGGTGCCAACAGGATGTGATCGAGATACTCCCGCGGTTTGGACAGCGGTTTGTAGGGGAACGTCCGGCTTCCCGGGCGGTTTTTCGCACCCAGGAAGAACTCGGCCCCGCTTCCCGCGGGGCGCGGGGGGAGCGGTTTCGCGTTGTATTCTTTCAGGGTGTTGTACACGTTGTTTTCAAAGTAGCTGGATATCAGTTTGATCCTCATGCGGTTGTGGAAACTCTCATCGGGCATGAAGGTATACTGTTTTTCCAGGTTTTTGTAATGGATAAAGAGTTCGTTATAGTTTTCGGCCAGTTTGGCCATGTAATATTGTTTTTTGGTTTCGATGGACGGGTTGTTCTTGATCTGTTTTCTAAGGACTTTGAGATTTTTATTTTTCCTTCCGGTTTGCATGTTGTAGAGGTTGGATTCATCGAGGATGGGGTATAATTTCCCGTTGAAGATATTGTAGATTAATTTTACATTGTCTTCCATGAGGAAACCGGTACTTGCCCCCAGTAATTCCCGGAGCACTTCAAACCGCGCGATATAATCGATATCGAAGTATTTGTCCAGTAAATGGGGGTCTTCGGCTTCCAGCAGGTTGAAGAAGCGGTCCAGGTGCTTAAAAACGCCGGGATATCGCCGGCCGCTTTCTCCTTTGCACAGATAGGTGACGGTCCATCCGTGGTCTTTTTTACTCTGGCGCTGAGGGTCTTTTCCCATCATGAAGATAATGGAATCGGGCAATTGATTTTGTGAGAGGAAGATGTTGTCGTAGGCTTGCTTGAAAAAGCTGATCCTGTCGTGGACGTTGTGGATCTTGATATCCACGTATTCGGTACGGGGGGCATAAACGCCGATTTTTTCGGCCAGTTCATAGATCAGTTCCTGTTCGAAGAGGTCGATCTTATCCACCTGGAAAATATCATAACATTGGATGCCGTTATGGAAGTGTTTTTTGGGGAATTGGAGCGAGAACGCGCGGTTGATATCGTTCAGTGGGATATATTTAAAATAGTTATTGAACGCTGACAGTTGGGCGGAATAATTTTCGCCGTTAATTTCCAGTTCTACTTTGCGCCGGCGGTTGTCCCGGGGAACGATGGTATTGCTGAAGGAATTGATGAATTCCATATCATTCAGGGTAAATTTGAAATTAACGGTTTTCGAGAGGCTGAGGCTTTTCCGTTTGGCGTCCATGGGGGGGCCGTCGAAGTACCGGTTGTGATAGATATGGCGAACGATATTATTCATATTTAAAACGACAAAGATAACCACCAGTACGGCAGTGCCAACAGCGAAAAGTAGTTTCCTGT
>Ga0210082_1000119_pt1 | contig 17396 bp, 3 predicted proteins | sample White_ThreeSqA_D_2_FD_185592 | JGI IMG/M metagenome (GOLD analysis project Ga0210082, IMG submission 185592) | Wetland microbial communities from the San Francisco Bay, California, USA, that impact long-term carbon sequestration -... | ecosystem: Environmental > Aquatic > Marine > Wetlands ... | reverse complement strand
CACAGCATGTGGTGCAGCGTGGTGAAAACCTGGACCTGGAAATGCAATTAAAAAACCCGGCCGCCGTTCAACACCTCGAACTGATCCTGGAAGTTGTCACCGGTACCGCTAAGCCGGGTGTACAATTTATGTATTCCCCGGGGAAATACAGTGCGGGGACCGTTGAAAAATTAACCGCCCACCTGTTTTCGATCCTGGAGGCCGCGAAAGAAGACCCGGGAATCCCGCTCAACCGGATCGTACTCGACCCGGGAGCGGTGAAGCGTAAATTGGCCGTGGAAATACACGCCGGTATGGATTTCAATTTTTAAGTTTCAGCTAAAAAGATGCTGATAAAACAATAAACAGGAGATCACAAATGGAAATTAATCCCACCCAAAAAGCCGATGACGTATTGATTTTTGACGAAAATACCATAGAAGAAAGAGATTATTGGCTCCAAAAACTGTCCGGCGATATATTGCCCGCCGCTATCAGGCCGGATTTTCCCCGGCCCGCGCGTTACACCGGTCGGGAAGGTTCCGTCCCGCTGAATTTAGTTGGCGAAACCTACCGGAAGTTGTCGAAATTGACGGGGGGCGACCCCTTTCTCTTGTATGCCGTCCTGGCAGCCGGTTTGAATACCTGTTTGTTTAAGTACACCGGTGCCGCTTCCATCGTGATCGGCAGTCCCGCTTTAAAAGTCGATGAAGGTGAGGCCCGGCCCGGGAATGTGCTGGCAATCGTAAATGAAGTGGACGATACCCTTTCATTCCGCCGGTTCCTGGTGAATGTACGCAAGTCGCTCCTGGAAGACTATGAGCGGCAGGGTTATCCTTTTTCACGGCTTGTAAAGGACCTGGGAATCGAGGATACCGCGAATAAGTGTCCCCTGTTCGATGTCGCCCTGGTGCTGGAAGACATTCACACCGGTTTACCGGAGGTCAAAAACGATATCACCGTAACCTTTGCAAAAGGGGGGGAGCAGGTATCGCAGGTATCCGGGCGCGTCGATTTTAATACCGACCTGTATATGACCGAAACCGTCGAGCGTTTTGCCGGGCACTACGCACATATCCTGGAAACCGCCCTGGAAAACACCGACACCGCCGTATCCGGGCTGCAGGTATTGACCCCGGCCGAACGTCGCCGTCTCCTGGTGGAGTGGAACGATTCGGCCGCCCCATACCCCCGGGATAAGTGCAATCATCAATTGTTCGAGGAGCACGTGGAACGGGCCCCCGGATCCACCGCCCTTGTTTATGGAGACCGGCGGTTAACGTACCGGGAGTTGGACCAACGGGCCAACCGGGTGGCACACTATTTAGAAAAGTTGGGTGTCGGACCCGATGTATTGGTAGGGATCTTCATGGAACGTTCCCCGGAACTCGTGATATCCCTCCTGGGGATACTCAAAGCCGGTGGGGCCTATGTGCCCCTGGACCCCTCTTACCCGAAAGAGAGGCTGGCCGCCATGCTGGAGGATGCCGAAATGCTGCACGTGTTGTTGACAAAAGAGCCGTTATTGCAGCGATTGCCCGGGACCGACGTTAAAGTGGTGTGCATGGATAAGGATTGGTACGTTTTCGGTCGGGAACCCATGGAAAGACCTGTATTCCGGTCCACCGTCGACAACCTCGTCTATGTTATATTTACCTCCGGTTCCACCGGCAGGCCCAAAGGTGCCGCCGTTTATCACCGGGGCTGGACCAACCTCATGCACTGGTTTTCCACCGAGTTCAAAATCCAGTCCGACGACAAAGTCCTGGTGGTCAGTTCGTTCAGCTTCGATATTACGCAGAGAAGTCTTTCCATGCCCCTGATCAACGGCGCCCAATTGCACTTACTGGCCTCCGATTACTATGACCCCGCCTTGATCGTTCAAACCGTGGACGAAGGGAAAATAACCCTGCTTAACTGTTCCCCCAGCACCTTTTACCCGCTGTTGGAAAACACCGGTAACGATGCCTTTAAAAAATTACGGTCGTTAAGGACGTTGTTCCTCGGTGGGGAAGCCATATCCGCCTCACGGCTGCGGCATTGGGCCGAATCGGAGGACTGCGAGGCCGTGGTCGCCAATGTTTACGGTGCCGCCGAATGCACGGATGTTTCCGCTTTTTACTGCTTAACCGATTATGATCGTTATATAAAAACCTCCGTACCCGCGGGCAAGCCCATATTCAATTCACAGGTGTACCTATTGGACAAAAACCTTGACCCCGTCCCCATGGGTACCGCGGGGGAAATATGCCTTGCCGGGGACGGCGTGGGCAAGGGATATATCAACGACGATGCCCTGACCGCCGAGAAATATGTCCCCAATCCTTTCAGCCAGGAGCCCGGTGCCCGCCTTTACCGGACCGGCGACCTGGGGCGTTTACTCCCGGACCTCAATATCGAGTTCATCGGCCGGTTGGATCACCAGGTGAAAGTAAGGGGTTTTCGTATCGACCTGGGAGATATCGAAACGACCCTGCGCCTGCACGATTCGGTCCGGGAAGCCGTGGTCGTGGACCGGGAATACGCCTCCGGTGACCGGCGGTTGGTCGCCTACCTGGTCCTGGACCACGATCGCCAGGGGGGCGGTAACCGGGAGAAATTGATCGACGAATTGAAGCTCTTTCTAAAACGGAAATTGCCCGAATACATGTTCCCCTCCGCCTTCCTCGTGTTGGACCAACTGCCCCTGAACCCCAACGGGAAAGTCGACCGCGGTGCGCTGCCCGACCCGGAGACGGCCGCCGCCCACATGAAAGCAGGAATAGATGCCCCGCGAACACCCATTGAAGAGACCCTGGTCGGTATTTTCTCCGAATTCCTGAAGATCGAACAGGTCGGTATCCATGACAACTTTTTCGACCTCGGCGGGCATTCGCTGTTGGCCACCCAGGTCATTTCCCGGGTAAACGAAATATACCGGTTGAAATTGAACCAGGTGGATTTCCTCGTGGGTCCCACAATTTCCGGGTTGGCAAGCCGTATCGAGTCCGCCCAACCCGTGGCTGACGTTCAATCGAAAGCAAATAATTAAGGTAATAATTAAAAAAAAATGTATCAAACAGAAATTTTTAAAAATGAGGGTAATGAGAAGTTTGATTGGGAGACCTATTTTTCATCGAAATATTCAGAGGATATTATGGCGCACATCGACCCCGTCCGGATGATCATCAACCTGCGGGAACACTTAAAGGAAGATAAATTCCGTCTTACCTTCTGCCTGAGCAAGGTGATGAGGGACCTGTTGAATGGGTATGAACCAACGTCTCCCAGGATATTGGAATTGGGCGCGGCCACCGGCTTCTTAACACGGTGGCTTATCGGCAAGTACGGCGGTACCGGCGTATTGGTAGATAAAAGCGCCGCGTCTTTTAAGAAATTCGAGGCCATCCGGGACAGCGTTAAGAGCGCCATCACTTACCTCAACGTGGACCTTTTTCACCTGGACCTGGAAGAACGGTTTGACCTGGTGTGCAGTTTCGGCCTGATCGAGCATTTTAAAGACAAGAAAGAGGTCCTTGCCGTGCATAGAGAATACACCGTTTCGGATGGAATGGTCGTGATTCTTGTACCGCTGGACTCCCCGCTGACACGGTCGTTTTTAGAAGTACACCCCGAATTGAACCTGGGCTACCGGGAATTGTTAACCGTGAAAGAATTAAAAAGACTCCTGGAGCAAAATGATCTGCCGGTAGTAAAAACCGCCGTGAGCAGCGGGTACTCATACGATTTCGTCGGAGCCGTCTGCAGGAAAAAAAGTGTAAAATAAAGGTGACCATCAAATGCAAGGTTATGCAAACAATAGTCTGACCGGGTTGGAGATAGCCGTTGTGGGACTGTCCGGGCGGTTCCCGGGTGCAAAAAACATCGGTGAATTCTGGGACAACATCAAAAACGGGGTCGAAGGTGTTTCATTTTTTTCAGACCGTGAAATGGAAGAAGCCGATGTTGCCCCCCAATTGTTGGGGAATTCCAATTACATTAAAGCAAGGGCGATTCTTGACGATATCGAATCTTTCGATTCTTTCTTTTTCGGTTATACCCCCGTGGAGTCGGAATTAATGGATCCCCAGACCCGGATTTTTCACGAATGTGCATGGGAGGCTTTGGAGGACGCCGGTTATGCCCCGGGGACCTTTCAAGGTCGAATCGGTTTATACGCGGGGGCTTCCACTCATTTGCCATGGGAAGTCATGAGCTTAATGTCCGGTAAAACCGAAGTGTTGGGAAGTTTTACCTCGTGGCTGTTTTACGATAAAGATTTTTTAAGCACCCGGGTATCTTACAGCCTGGATTTGTCGGGACCGGCCATTAATTTACAAACCGCCTGTTCCACGTCGCTGGTGGCCGTTCACACGGCATGCCAGGGGTTGTTGAGCGGTGAATGCCATATGGCGCTGGCCGGTGGGATTACCGTCTCGGTCTCACATAAAAGCGGGTATCTTTATCAGCCGGGGATGGTGGCCTCCTCGGACGGGCACTGCCGGACGTTTGATGCCGGGGCAAGCGGGACCATTTGGGGAGAAGGCGTGGGGCTCGTTCTTTTAAAACCCCTTGAAAATGCCGTCGCCGACAGGGATCATATCTATGCCGTAATAAAAAGTTCCGCCGTTAACAACGACGGAAAGGCCAAAGTGGGATATACCGCTCCCAGTGTGAGGCAGCAGGCGGCAGCCATACGAAAGGCGCTGCGGGCGGGCAGGGTCGTCGCCGAAAGTATCGGTTATATCGAGGCCCACGGCACCGCCACCGAATTGGGGGACCCCGCCGAGATCGAAGCCTTAAAACAAGCGTTTAATACCGATAAAAAAGGATTTTGCCGCATCGGGTCCGTGAAATCCAATATCGGCCATACCGACGTTGCCGCCGGGATTGCCGGTTTCATCAAAACCGTATTGGCATTAAAACACAGGCAAATACCCCCCAGCCTCCATTTTGAAACCCCAAACCCGAAAATCGATTTCAAAAACAGCCCCTTCAGCGTCAATACCCGGCTGACCCCATGGGAGAATAACGGGTATCCCTTAAGGGCCGGGGTTAGTTCTTTCGGGGTCGGGGGAACCAATGCCCATGTTATCCTGGAAGAAGCGCCCCGGGGCCCGGGAGAAGTAACGGTGGAACTCCGGTCCGGTAAAGAGGATGTGGAATACAGGTTAATCCCGTTATCCGCTAAAACCGAAGCCGCCCTGGAAAGAAACACCCGCGGCCTGATCGCATACCTGGAGGCAAACCCGGGGACCGACCTTGCGGATGTTTCCTATACATTGGCACTGGGGCGTAAAGCCTTTAATCACAGGAAGATCGTGGTGGCCTCAGGTACCGGGGAAGCCCTCCGATATCTCTCCGATCCCCACGGCGGAAAGGTGCATGAATTCACTCTCAAAAAGAATAACCCGCCGGTGGTGTTTATGTTTTCAGGCCAGGGGTCACAGTATGCCGGGATGGGATTGGAACTCTATCAAAAAGAAGACCTGTTCCGCCGCGAGATGGACAGGTGTTTCGATATCTTAACCGCTATCCCGGGTCACGATCTGAGAGAAATTCTTTACCCCGGCCTGTATCCGCCTTCCGCGGCTTCCGCTTCCCCACCGGGGGATACCGAGCCGATCTATCGCCAGGATGTCGTCCAGCCCCTTATGTTCGTGCTGGAATACGCTTTGGCCCGTCTTTTAATGCACCGGGGCATCCAACCCTATGCCATGATCGGTTACAGTATCGGTGAGTATGTGGCGGCATGCCTGTCCGGTGTCTTTTCCCTGGAAGATGCGCTGCGGATAGTGGCGTTAAGAGGGAAAGCCATGCAGGAAATCCCTGGAGGGAAAATGATAAGCGTTCCCCTCCCCGAAGAAGAACTGCTCCCCCTTATCGAGGATAACGAAAACATAAGCGTTGCCGTTGTCAATGGTCCCTCGTGCATCGTGTCCGGACCCGGTGAAGAGATCGACGCATTTGAAAAACAGTTAAAAAAGGAAAAACGGTGTTTATGCATGCCCCTCAGCATTTCCCATGCCGGTCATTCCAAAATGATGGACCCCATGCTGGAGAAATTCCGGGAGGGATTAAAACAGGTTACCTTTAAAGTCCCGGAAATCCCTTATATATCGACCCTGACCGGTCATTGGATCCGGAAAGAGGAAGCCGTTGACCCCGTGTACTGGACCCGGCATTTAAGGGAGACCGTCCGGTTTGCCGGGGGGCTGACCGAGCTCTTAAAAGAGGAACATGCCCTGTTCGTGGAACTGGGACCCGGTCGAGTGCTGAGCACCGTGGCCCTGCAGCATCCCGGTAAGAAGAAAAGTCAACAGGTCTTGAACCTCCTGAAGCACCCCGACCAGGAAGTTTCCGACCGGGGTTACCTGTTATCCAGGCTCTGTCTTTTGTGGCTTTACGGGACGCAGATCGATTGGGCGACATTTTATGAAGGGGAAAAGAGAAATCGCATCCCGCTTCCCACATATTCCTTCGATCGATACCGGTATCCCGTTAACGGTTCCGTACTGGGAAAGTTTCTTAGGGGTGAGGGCGTCTCCCCCGGTGACCCGTCCGCCGGTGACGCCGCCCCGCAGGGCAAGAAGGCCGATATTGCCGATTGGTTCTATTTACCTTCGTGGAAACCCTCCGTGCTGCCCTTCCGTCAAACCGCCGCGGGGGAAGAGGGGGCGGGGGCGTGGCTTGTCTTTTCCGATGACCACGGCGCGGGGGAGCGCCTGGTGCGTCAATTGAAAGCGAGGTACCCGGATATCGTAATTGTCAAAAGGGGTTCCCGGTTTGCCGAAGAAGCGGATTCGTTATACAGCATTCACCCGGGAGAGAGCAGTCACTACGAAAAGCTGATGGATGCCCTTCGAACAAAAGGAAAAAAAGTGGGCGATATTGTCCACATGTGGAATATGACATCCGGGGAAGGGCCGGGGTCCGGCGCGGACGATGTGGAACAGATGGAAACCTGCCTGGATTCCGGGTATTACAGTTTAATATACCTGGCCCGGGCAATCGGGGACCCGGGAACCCGGCACGAGATAAGGGTCACTGTTTTGAGCAGTAGTATGCAGGCGGTCCCCGGTAGTAAGCTGCTGTACCCGGAGAAAGCCACGCTGCTGGGACCCGTTCAAATCATTCCCCGCGAGTATCCCAACATCAGGTGCCGTTGCGTAGACGTCGATCTTCCCGCACCCGGCACCGGGGAGGAAAGCCGGTTGATTTCCCGTTTGATGGAGGAATTGACCGCCGGCCCCACATCCCCCGACACCGTTGTCGCTTACCGGGGGAACCAGCGGTTGATACGGGCCTTTGAACCGTTCCGCCTGGAAAAAACCGGGGTCCTTCCCCGGCGATTAAAAGAAAAAGGCGTCTACCTCGTTACCGGGGGACTCGGTGGGGTCGGACTGGAACTGGCCCGGTACCTCGCCGTGAACTTCCGGGCCCGCCTCGTTCTTACCGGTCGTTCTGTCTTTCCCCCCACCGAAGAGTGGGACCGCCGGCTGGAGCAATATGGCGAAAACGATCCCGTCAACCGCAAAATCCGGGAACTGCGGGCAATGGAAGAAAACGGGGCCGAAGTTATGGTGGCCGGGGCCGATGTCTCCGACTTTTCTCAAATGGAAAGCGTTTTTCGGCGGGCCGTGGAGCGGTTCGGCGGCATAGACGGTATCCTTCACTGTGCCCTCCACCTCGACGGGGCGTTGATTCACCGCGTCACCCGGGAAATTACCGACCGTGTATTTGCCACAAAGCTCAAAGGAACCCTGATCTTGAAGCAATTGGCCGGGGAGTATCGTCCCGCTTTTCTTCTCCTCTTTTCTTCACTTAGCGCGGTCCTGGGGACCCCCGGGGAAGTTGTTTATTGTGCTTCCAATGCATTCCTGGATGCCTTTGCTTCCCATATGCATACCGAAGAGGACCTTTTTACCGTATCCGTAAACTGGGACACCTGGCAGGAGGTCGGCGGTGCCGTCGAGACAATGAAGCGGATGGTGGGTCCCCTTACAAGTTCAAAACCCCGTTCCCGTGGAGTGGACCATCCCTTGCTGCAAGCCAGAATACTTTCCCCCGGGGAACAAGATCACACCGAATATGTCTACGTTTCGACCCTCAATTCATCAAAACACTGGCCCCTTGATGAACACAGGATCGGGGGAAACGCCACGCTCCCGGGCACCGCTTACCTGGAAATGGCCGGGGCCGCCTTTAAAGACCTTGTGGGGTCCGGAGCCGTTGAAATGAGGAACATCTATTTAACGACCCCTTTGATCGTTCGGGACGATGAAGAGAAAGAAGTACAAACCATCCTTGGAAACGGCAAAAAGGAGGGGGAATTCGAATTCCGAATCGTCAGCCGGTCCGGGACCGGGGAATGGCAGGAGCACGCCAGGGGAACCATCGCCGCCGCGGCGAATGAATCGCCGCCGCGGCACGACATAAGCGAATTCGAGACTTTGTGTCCCCGGGAGGAACAGCAGGCGCTCCGGGGTACGCCCGGATCGTCCGGACACTCCGAAGCATTGGTCACCTTCGGCTCCCGGTGGTCCAATAACATTAAGAAGAATAGAACGGGAGAAAACAGCCGGTTCACGGAGTTGGAATTGGACCCCGCTTTTTTAAGCGACATGGATGTCTATACCCTGCACCCCGCATTGTTGGATTGTGCCTTTGCCTTCCCCCGAAACATCGGTTTTTTCCTGCCCTTTTCCTATAAACGATTAAAGATACACGGCACGTTACCCCCGAGGATTTTCAGTTACATGACCTATTCCGTCGTCGGCGGCAGTCCCGGCACCGGGGGCAGGACCCTCAATTGCGGCATTACCATTGTAGATGAACAGGGTATCGAACGGATGCGGGTCGAGGAATATACGCTGTTGGAGGTTTCCGGGAAAAACCCGGGAGCTTTTCCCGCTGATGCCGCCGCCTCTTCTTCCGTCACCGGCGGCGCCGCGGAAGATGAATTGGTAAAAGCCCAACTGCGTCACGGTATGCTCCCGGCAGAGGGAGTCGATGTGTTCGAACGTGTTGTCGATGTCACGGTGCCCCGGGTCGTGGTGTCCACCCGGGCGCTGGACGGGCGGATGCGTGCCGTCGCTTCGTCCGGTTCGTCCGGTTCGGCGGATACCTCGATGATGCTGGAAGAGGCCGCGCGGAGGGGACCGACTCATCCCCGCCCGGATTTGAGTACCCGGTACACCGCCCCCTCCGGTGAAACGGAAAAGAAGCTTGCCGAAATCTGGCAAAAGCTCCTGGGAATAGACAGGGTGGGGACCCATGATAATTTTTTCGATCTTGGGGCCACATCGCTGACCGTTATGCACATCAACCGGCTGCTCAAAGATACCCTGGGAAAGGATGTCGCCGTCGTAACCATGTATATATACCCCACGGTTGCCGAATTGGCCCGTTTCCTGGACCGGGAAGGGCCCGCCGAGACTTTTTCCGCCGGCCCGGGGAGCAGCCGGCAAAATAAGGGCGCCGGCAAGGAAAAATTGAAACAACGTAAGAGTAAAGTAAAAAACCGACTCCCCCATGGAGTAGGGTAAAAATGAGTGTCAGGTGGAGTACAGCATGCAGGGAATAGAGAACAGCGATAATACAACGGGATTGGAAATAGCTGTGATCGGTATGGACGGTCGGTTTCCCGGAGCCAAAAATATAGGGGAGTTCTGGGAGAACCTGAAAAACGGTGTGGAATCGATTTCTTTTTTTGGAGACAAAAAGTTACTGGAAGCCGGAGTGCCGCCTGAAGTCCTGGAAGAGCCCGATTTTATAACGGCCTTTGGTTTTGTAGAGGATAGGACCCTGTTTGATTCCTCCTTTTTCGGTTATTCTCCCTGGGAAGCGGAATTAATGCTGCCGCAGATACGGATTTTTCATGAATGCGTATGGAATGCGTTGGAAGATGCCGCCTATGTCCCCGGTTCTTTCCCGGGGAAAATCGGTCTTTACGCCGGTGGTTCCGCCAGCACCGACTGGGAGATTCGCTCGGTGCTGTCGGGTAAAAGAGATGAGGTTGGGGCATTCACCGCCCAACTATATATTGATAAAGATCAATTAAGTACGCGTATTTCTTATAATTTAAATTTAAGGGGACCGTCATTGACCGTTCAAACCGCCTGTTCAACGTCCCTTGTGGCCATTCACCTGGCGTGCCAGGCCTTATTAAGCGGTGAGTGCGATATGGCCCTGGCCGGTGGAATTACCTTATTCACCAGTCCTAAACTGGGTTATCATTACATAGAAGGCGGCATTTATTCCCGGGACGGTCACTGCCGGGCTTATGATGCCGAATCCAGCGGGACCGTCGACGCGGAAGGCGTGGGGGTTGTGGTGCTTAAACCGCTGGAGGATGCCGCTGCGGATAACGATAATATTTACGCCGTGATAAAGGGCTCGGCTATCAATAATGACGGACACACAAAAGTAGGGTACGCCGCCCCGGGCGCCCAGGGGCGGGCTTCTGTGGTTTATGACGCCTTACAGGCCGCCGAAGTAGAACCCGGGACAATCGGTTTTATCGAGACCCACGGCATCGGCACCGCCATTGGAGATTCCATCGAGTTGGAAGCGTTAAAATTGGTATACGGAACCGGTAAGAAAAAATCCTGTCTTATCGGCTCCGTTAAGACCAATATCGGTCATTTGATCTCGGCCGCTGGGATTGCCTCCTTTATTAAAGCCGTGTTGGCCATAAAGCACCGGTTAATTCCCCCAAATTTGCACTTTGAAAACCCTCACCCGAAGATCGATTTTGACAACAGCCCGTTTTATGTCAATACCACGGCGACCCCGTGGGAAAGTAAAGGTAACGGCTTACCGCTGCGGGCCGGGGTCAGCTCCTTCGGTATCGGTGGTACCAATGCCCATGTCATACTGGAAGAGGCGCCCGGGGGGGCGGGGCCCGTGACACAAGGGCGGGAACACCGGCTGCTTCTTCTTTCGGCCAAAACCGAGTCCGCTCTTCAAAAGGCGTCCCAAAACCTGGCCCGGTATTTTAAAGAAAACCCGGGTGTGGAGCTTGCCGATGCCGCCTATACATTGCAGAAGGGCCGGGAAGTTTTCGACTGCAGGAAAAGCCTGACCTGTTCCAGCGTTCGGGAAGCAGTTGACGCATTATTATCCAAAGTCCCGGGAAAAGCCGGGACCTTTATCTACAGGGGAGAAAAAAGGCCTGTTATATTTATATTCCCCGGGATGGGCGCGCATTATGTGAACATGGCCCGGGACCTGTACCGGACGGAATCGGTATTCCGTGAAGAAATGGACCGGTGTTTCGATATTTTGACCCCTCTCACGGGTTTTGATATCAAGGAAGTGCTTTATCCGCCGCAGACCCCGCACACCCTTCCCCCCGGGTCTCCCCCCTTCGACTCCCCCGGTATTGCAAGGCCGCTGATGTTTACCGTTCAATATTCCCTGGCAAAATTGTTGATGAAATGGGGAATCGAACCTGCCGCCATGGCCGGTCTCGATATCGGTGAGTATACCTCCGCTTGCTTATCCGGCGATCTTTCCCTGGAAGATTCCTTAACGGCCGCGGCCGATGTCACCGGGAAAGGGGATAGAGGAGAAGAGAGCGGCCCGTTCTCCGACCGGCTCAGGCAATTATTAAAGGAAAATGAAAACCCGGTTTTACTGGAAGTCGGTCCCTGCAAGGCATTACGGAACGAAGGCGCACACGAGTTTATCCCACTCCTCCGGGACCGGGGCGAAGATATCCCCGATGACCGTTTCCTCCTGGATAAAATCGGTCGATTGTGGCTTTTCGGTGTAGCAATAGACCGGGCCGGGTTTTATCACGGGGAAAGGAGATGCACCGTATCATTACCTACGTATCCTTTCGAGTGGTGGGATTTTCCCATTGGAGACGATCCGTTCAAAATCGCCCGGGAGATGTTGGCCGGTGGTGTTGAAAAATCCCGGGCGGGGAAAAGAAAAGAAATTTCGGAGTGGTTTTATTTACCGTTGTGGGAAAAGTCGATCCGTTTCGCCCCGGGACCCGTGGGTGTCCCCAAACCCTGCAAATGGCTTGTTTTTATCGATACCCACGGCGTCGGTGCCGGTTTAATCGAAAAACTGCGCCGGGACGGTCACCGGGTAATCGTAGTAAGGACCGGTGCCGGTTTCGGTGAAGCGAGCGACGGTGAGTTTGTCGTCCACCCCGGGCAGGACAATGATTATAACAGGTTGTTCGAGGCACTCCGCGCATCGGGCGACGAACCGAGAAATATTCTCCATTTATGGAGTGTCGAGGATACCGATAATAATAATTGGGACACCGGGTTTTACAGCCTGTTGAATATTGCCGGTGCCATCGGGAGAGCGGGAATAACCGATGAAATTCAACTTGGAGTTGTTACCGATAATATGCAGGACGTGTTGGGTATCGAAGCGCTTTCCCCCACGAAAGCAGTCGTATTGGGCGCCGTGAACGTGATTCCCGCGGAATACCCGAACATCCGGTGCTGCAGCATGGATATTGCACTCCCCGTATCCGGGCGAACCGGGTTGGATAAAAAGCTCCGGGATCACCTGCTGGCCGAATTCGAAACAGGTTTTACAGACAGAGTCGCCGCGTACCGGGGGAATCACCGTTGGGTACGAATAATTAAACCCGTTCCATTTGATAACCCCCCGGGGGAGGTAATACATCCGTTAAAAGAAGAAGGGGTATACCTGGTAACCGGTGGACCCGGTCGTGTGGGTTTAACGTTGGCGGGTTACCTTGCAAAGAGTGTGCGGGCCCGGTTGGTATTGACCGGCCGTTCCCCGTTTCCCCCGCGGCCGCGGTGGGAAGAGTGGTTGTCCGGACATGACCGACACAATCGCATCAGCCTCAAAATACGAAAATTATTGGAAATCGAGAAATGGGGTGGACAGGTTATGGTGCTGGGTGCGGATGTTTCCAACCGGGAACAAATGCAAGAAGTAATCGCCCAAACCCGGGAGCGATTCGGTCGAATAAACGGGGTCATCCACGCCGCCGGGGTCCACGGTGCCGGGGGCCCCGGGGGTGACGATACCCCGGGAAGCATCCGTGAAATCGCGGAAAAAGTGTTTGAACCCAAAGTGAAGGGGACTTTGGTACTGGACGATCTCCTGCAAGATGAGCCCCCGGACTTTTTCGTGTTGTGTTCTTCATTGGATTCAATCCTGCCGCGACTGCCGCGGTCCGGTCGGGCGGCTTACAGTGCGGCCAATGCCTTCCTGGATGCCTTTGCCCATTACAAAACCGAAAAAGACGGGACGTTATGTGTCAGTATCAATTGGGACCGTTGGGGGGACCCCGGGAAAGTCGAAGTGTCCCATCCGTTATTCGACTATCGCATGGAGACCCATTCAAACGAAACCGTATATGTGGGTAATTTAAGTGCGGCGAACTGGGTATTGGACGAACACCGGGTCCTGGGCAAACCCACCCTGCCCGGTACGGCCGCGGTTGAAATGGCACGTGCTGCTTTTGAAGATCATACGGGCATTCAAACCGTTGAAATCCGTGACGTCTATTTCCTGGATCCTTTGAGGTTGGGGGCGGAAGAAAAAAAAGAAGTCCAAACTGTTTTAAAGAAAGCTGGGGATGGGTTTAAATTTGTTATCAGGTCCCGGTTGAACCCGGGAGAAGATAACTGGGTGGACCATGCCCGGGGGGAACTGTGGGAGACGGAACCCGGTCCGGTAAAAACGTACGATATCGAGACGATCATTGCCGAGAGGTGCAATGAAGAGGAAGTTATCGTCGAAAAAGAAATGTCGGAATCCCAAAGGGAGGGAGATGGGTTTGATTTTTCCCTTGGCCCGCGCTGGGAAAATGTAAAAAGATTAAACTTTAGTGAAAACGAGGTGCTGCTTTTATTGGAACTTCCCGAAGAATTTTCAGGCGATATCGATTTATACAAGCTGCATCCCGCATTAATGGATACGGCCGTCGGTTTCTACGGCAGGCGGAACGTCGTAGGAGAGTTCAGTTTCCCTTTTTATTACAAAAAATTAAATATAAAAGCACCGATCTCCCGCCGGATATATAGTTACCAGAGATATGAAAAGAAAACCCGGGAAGACGAACGATTCCTGAAATATGATATTACAATCGTGAATGACCGGGGAGAGGAAATCGTCGATATTGAAGAATATAAAAGGTTGACCCTTTCCGATGGAGCAATGGCTCGCCTGTCCGGTGATGCCCCCGCTTCCGTGGGGCATGGTGCCGTACCGGCGGACGGGGTTAACGGGGAGACACTTCCCGGGGAAGGATTATCACCGGGGGAAGTTGTCGAGGTTTTCCGCCGTATTCTGGGAAGAAAATTGCCCCAGGTCGTTGTCTCCACCCATGATTTCGTTGATATTACGGATTTCACGAATTTTGGGCGGTCCGATAAAACGTCCGGTGATACCCTACTGAAACCGGGTATCCCGGAAGACCCGGGTGCGGAAAAATACCGCGGGCCGTTACGTCCGCGCCCCCCTTTGAACAAACCTTATATCGCCCCTTCCAATGAGGTCGAGGAAGTGATCGCCGGAATCTGGAAAAACTCCCTCGGCATAGAGCCGGTTGGGATTGACGATGATTTTTTCGAATTGGGCGGTGATTCTCTCCTGGCCAATCGAACGCTTACATTACTCCACAGGAAAACGGGGCTAAAAATATCCCTGGTCCAGTTGTTTGAGACTCCCAGGATAAGGGACCTGGCGCTTTTTTTAAACGAAACGGGAACGGGTGAAACCATCCCCCCGGTGGAAAAAAAAGAGTATTACCCTTTATCGTCGGCGCAAAAGAGATTGTACATTATCCAGCGAATCGAGCCGGACGGTATCACTTACAATATGCCCACAAGCATAACCGTGGAAGGAAAACCGGAAAAGGAAAAACTGGAAAACTGTTTAAAAGCGTTAATACAAAGACATGAAAGTTTAAGGACATCGTTTTTTACCATTGAGGGGGAACCGGTTCAGCGGATCCACGAGACCGTAGAGTTTACCCTTCGATACCATGAAAACGACCCGGATGTGCAAGACATCGTCGGGAATTTTATAAGACCCTTTGATTTAAGCCGGCCGTCCCTGTCCAGGATCGAATTGGTAAAAATAAAAGAGGACGAGCACATATTGTTGATCGATATGCACCACATTATAACCGATGCCACTTCAGCCGGGATATTTATAGTTGAACTCCTGGATTTATACGTGGGCCGGCACTTACCTGAACTCAGACTGCAATATAAAGATTTCTCCCAGTGGCATAATAAAAAGCGTTTATCCGGTGAAATGAAGAAGCAAGAAGCGTATTGGTTAAACCGGTTCAAAGGGGAAATTCCCCCGACGGATATCCCCACGGATTTCAGCCGGCAGGCGGAGTTCAGTTTTGAAGGAGACTCCGTGGAATTCGGGATAGAAAACGAAGAGACGGCAGCGTTAATAGAACTGGCCAAAAGAGAAAAAACAACCATGTTTATCGTGATCATGGCCCTGTTTAATGTATTTCTCTATAAAATTACCATGCGGGAAGATATCGTCGTGGGGACCGTTACCAGTGGAAGAAGACATTCGGATACTGATAACATCATGGGTTTTTTTATCAATACACTGGCATTAAGATACCATCCGTCGGGAGAAAAAACCTTTCCCGGGTTTCTAAACGAAGTGACAAAGAACACGCTGGATGCTTTCGACAACCAGGACTATCAATTCGAGGACCTGGTGGAGCAGGTGGTTGTCAACCGGGACACCGGCCGCAACCCCCTGTTCGGTACCATGTTTCTCCTGCAAAATTTGGATACACGAGAGTTAGATACCCCCGGCTTAAAAGTGTCACCCTATGAACACGAGAGCAAAATATCGAAATTCGATTTAACATTAACCGGGAGGCAAGCGGAAGATAAACTGTCATTCACATTTGAATATTGCACCGAATTATTTAAAAAAACCACTATAGAGCGGTTTGTCGGGTATTATAAGAAACTAATATCCGTTGTTCTCGACGATAGCAAAAAAGGTATCAAGATATCGGAAATCGAAATAATATCGGAAGAGGAAAAGAGGCGGCTGCTGTTCGATTTTAACGATACCGCCGCGGGGTATCCCAAAGATAAAACCATCCACCGATTGTTTGAGGAGCAGGTGGAGAAGACACCGGACCGTATTGCCGTTGTCGGGGCAGCCCAATTATCATACAAGGAATTGGACGAAAAATCCAACCGGTTGGCCCATGTATTAATTCAAAAAGGCGTCGGTCCCGGTGCCATTGTCGGGATAATGGTGGAACGTTCCATAGATATGCTTATGGGAATATTCGGGATATTGAAATCAGGGGCCGCCTATTTACCCATTGAGTCGGATTATCCTCGAGAACGCATTGACTACATGTTGAGGGACAGTGCAGCCGGGATATTGTTGAGTGGGGTGAGTGAAGTAAGTGATTTGATCAGGGAAATTGAAACCATCGATTTAAGTAGTAACCTCGAAAAAATCCCTCATCAACCTACTTGCCCAATTCACTCGAATCATTTCGCTTACGTCATCTACACCTCCGGCTCCACCGGGAAACCGAAAGGTGTGATCATTAAACACCGTTCCGTCGTCAACCTTTTATCCGTTCTTTTTGAAAAGTATCCATTACGCGAAACCGACCGGTACCTGTTAAAAACATCATTTGTCTTCGATGTGTCCGTAACGGAACTATTCGGTTGGTTCCGGCAAGGCGGCGGGTTGGTCGTATTGGGAGAAGATGACCATAAAGACCCCACGAAAATAGTGGGTGCAATCGAATGCTCAAGGATTACCCATATCAATTTTGTGCCCTCCGCGTTTAATTCGTTCATGGAGGTATTGGAACAGGAAAATACCGGGAGAATATCGAGCCTTAAGTACATTTTCTTAGCAGGTGAAGCGCTTTCGCCCGCATTGGTGAACCGATTCCGGGGGCAGGGCAGCCGCGTGGTCCTGGAAAATCTGTATGGTCCCACCGAATGCACCGTTTATTCCAGTGGGTATTCCTTATCGCATTGGGACAGTAAGGATAAAATGTCCATCGGTAAACCACTGCAAAATATAAAACTCTATATCCTGGATGAGCAGGGGCATTTGAAACCCACGGGTGCCGTCGGAGAATTGTGTATTTCCGGGGCGGGGGTTGCCGTGGGATATCTGAATAAACCGGAGCGAACAGGCGAACAATTCATCCAAAATCCTTTTGCAAAGGGAGAATCGCTGTACCGGACCGGTGACCTGGGACGTTGGCTCCCGGATGGGAATATCGAGTTTCTCGGACGCATCGACCACCAGGTGAAAATAAGGGGTTTTAGAATTGAGTTGGGGGAAATCGAAGAGCGATTGACCGTATACCCGGGGGTAAAAGAGGCCGTGGCGGTATGCAGGGAAGACGGAAACGGTGATAAATATTTGTCCGCCTTTATCGTATCGGAAGATGATATTCCCGT
>Ga0210082_1000118_pt1 | contig 17473 bp, 12 predicted proteins | sample White_ThreeSqA_D_2_FD_185592 | JGI IMG/M metagenome (GOLD analysis project Ga0210082, IMG submission 185592) | Wetland microbial communities from the San Francisco Bay, California, USA, that impact long-term carbon sequestration -... | ecosystem: Environmental > Aquatic > Marine > Wetlands ... | reverse complement strand
CCAGGATTACACCGCCAACGCCATTACCTATACTATTTCCGGTAATGCCGGTGTGGCCGGGGCGACCTTAAGTTATACCGACGGGACGCCGCAGACGGCGACCGCCGACGGCAGCGGTAATTATTCCTTTACCGTTTCATACAATTGGTCCGGTACCGTGACCCCCTCGATGACGGGTTATACCTTTACCCCGGCGAACCGGGGCTATACCAATGTTCTAGCCGACCAGACCGGCCAGGATTACACCGCCGTGTTCAATGCTCCCACCGCCACCGCGGCCACCAATGTGTTGAGTACGTCCTTTACCGCCAACTGGGATGCCATGGCGGGTGCCACGGGCTATCGCCTGGATGTGGCCACCGATGCCGCGTTTACCGCTTTCGTCACCGGTTACAACGACCTGGACGTGGGTAACGTGACCTCCTTTGCCGTGAACTCCAATTTAACCGTCAATACCGTTTACTATTACCGCTTAAGGGCTTATAACGCCGGTGAAACGAGCGGGAATTCGAACACCGTTACCGTGACGACACAGACGATTGCGCCCACCGTAACCACGGCGGCGGTAAGCGATATCACGAGTTCTTCCGCCACGGGCGGCGGTAATGTAACGGCAAGCGGCGGGGCCACCGTTACGGCGCGCGGTGTCTGTTGGAGTACCTCGCCCAATCCCACGGTTTCCGGTTCTCATACCGCCAACGGAACAGGGACAGGCGCCTTTACCGGTTCCATTACCGGGCTGGTGGAAAACACCATGTATTATGTCCGTGCCTATGCCGTCAACTCGCAAGGGACCGCGTACGGCAGCCAGGTGAGTTTCACCACCAACGCCGAATCCGTATCCGTAACCATCACGAACCCCGGCGACGGCGATGAGGTTTCGGGCACCGTGTCCGTCACCGCCGCCGCGTCTTCAAGCCCGGCGGCGAAAACGGCGGATGATTCCATACTGGCCGTTTCAAAAGTGGAATTTTTCATCGACGATGAAAAAGCGGCCGAATTTACCGCCGCTCCCTACCGATACGAATGGGATACCACCACTGTCGGAAACGGCAGCCACCGCATCGAAGCCGTCGCCACCGACGCGGCGAACCGGACTTCGCGAGATGATATCACCGTTACCGTATCCAACGGCTCGCCGCAGGACCCGGCGGAGATTACCTTGAACCGCACCCATTTGAATTTCGGTGCCGTCGTGGGAGGCGTTCAAACCGGGACACAGACCATCCTTATCGACAACACCGGCGAGGCCGCGCTCCAGTGGAGCGCCGGGGCAGATACCGCGTGGCTTTCCGTTTCCCCTGCTTCCGGGACCAATTCGGGGCAGGTGACCGTTTCCGTCAATCCCGGCGGCATGGCCGCCGGTACCTACAACGGGACCGTGACGGTTGAAGACCCCGGTGCTTCCAATTCACCCCGGGCCGTAACCGTCCGCCTGGAAATCTACGGCGCCGGTGAGGCCACCCTTCCCTTCGGTATCTTTGAAACACCCACCGGGGGTTCGACCGTAATGAGCAGCGTCCCCGTCACCGGTTGGGTGTTGGACGATATCGAGGTGTCCGAAGTAAAGATATACAGGAGCCCCCTTGCCGGTGAAGGCAGCGCGTTGGTTTACATCGGCGACGCCGTATTCGTCGATGGTGCGCGCCCCGATGTGGAACAGTCGTTCCCCACCTATCCCTTCGATTACCGCGCGGGCTGGGGTTACATGTTGTTGACCAATTTCCTGCCCGACCAGGGGAACGGGACCTTTACACTCCACGCGAAAGCGACGGACAAAGAAGGAAACGAAGTCTTACTCGGGAGTAAAACCATCACCTGCGATAATGCGAATGCCGTGAAACCGTTCGGTGCCGTCGACACGCCGGATCAGGGCGGTGAGGCATCCGGCGGCGGTTATTTGAATTTCGGTTGGGTACTGACCCCGCAGCCGAATACCGTTCCCGTGGACGGTTCCACCATCGAGGTATGGGTGGACGGCGTTTCCCTGGGGAACCCGGTCTATAACCTGTACAGGGAGGACATTGCGACATTGTTCCCCGGTTACAATAACAGTAACGGGGCCGTCGGGTATTTCAACCTGGACACTACCGCCTATGCCAATGGCGTTCATACCATTGCATGGACCGCCGAAGACAACGCGGGCAATGCCGACGGTATCGGGAGCCGGTATTTCACCATTGTCAATGTGAGTGGCGGGACCCGTGAGCGTGCCTCATCGAGTTCCGGGGTACTGCGGCGGATGCCCGTTTCCGGTTCCCCCGTGTTCGTGAAAAAGGGATTTGGCCCGGATGCGGTACGTGAAGCTTATTACCCGGACAAAGAAGGCGTTGTCGTCGTTTCTTTGAAAGAGGATGAGCGGGTGGAGATCGGTTTGAATTCCGGCGGTCCGGAGACCCGCGGGGTTTACCGGTACACCGGTAACCTCTTGTTCGGCGATCTGGTACGGCCCCTGCCCGTGGGTTCCACGCTGGATAAGTGGAATGGTGTTTACAGTTGGCAGCCGGGTCCGGCGTTTTTCGGTGAATTCATGTTGGCTTTCGTAGAGAAAGACAGCGATGGCGATACCGTAAAGAAACAAGTAAAGATAGTAATTTCTACTAAGTATTGATCTTTTGCCTTCGGCGACCAGGAACCCTTTTGAAAAAGGGTTCCTGGACCTCCTAAAACTTCTGTTTAGATGAATTTGCCCGGTCGGAATTAGAGTTGCCGGTTATGGGGATTTTTTGCTTGATTTATTTCCAAATAATATTGTATAATCAATTTGTGCCCTCAAAAGGAGGATTAAACCATGTCATTTTTGATCGAAACGATAATTATCGCGGTTGTTGTTTATCTCGTTACTGCTATTTTAAACCGGTTTTACAAAAAAGACAGCCCCACGCTGCCCGCTTTTCCATGGGGGCCCTGGGTTTTCGGACATCTCATCGTCGCGGCTCTCTTCGGGTCGTTAACCTCCGCTTTACAGGGAACAATATTCGGGGGTATCGGTAATTGGGCATTACTGGGGGCATCTATTGGAATAATGCAGTGGATCGTTCTCCGGGGCCGTATTCCCGTCGGTAATTTCTGGGCGGTATCCGGTACGCTCGGATGGTCGGTATTTGCAATTTTTCAAACGCTTCACATCCCCGGCTCCCTGGATTGGTTTCTTACCGGTATCCTGGTGGGCACGCTGCAGTGGTTTTGCTTCAAAGAGCGGACCTGGGTAACCGCCTGGTGGATACTGTCGAATGGTTTTGCATGGCTGGTCGGGGGATTTCTCGGGGTCCACGGAAGCCTGGTACTGCTGCAGGGAATCCAAAATCCCATTTTTAGCGTGCTGCTCGGTTGGGGCGTTACCGGCCTTGTTGTCGGTTTAATACTGGGAATTACAATGGCTAAAATGAAACAAATTCTCGGGGACCCGGTAACGGGAGACCCAAAAGAAGCCGCCGGGGAATGAAAACGAACCATTTTACCATTGCGGTAACCGGCGATATCGATACCTTTGAAAAAGAAGACGAAAAATGCCTTTCCAAATTTCTCGATACCCTGGAAGCCCACGGTATCAGGTGTACCCTCCCGGTAACGGCGGATGCGGTTAAAAACTTCCCGGGACGGGCAAACTACATTCTTCAACGGGGTCACGAGATCGCGGGACACGGCGATGTCCACGAACCCTTTCGCGGTCCGAAGGACCGGCAGGTGGAACGCCTGGAAAAAATGATCGACATGATATTCGAATATACGGGATATAAAGTGGAAGGGTTCCGCGCACCCTTTATTAACGCGGACTCGAACCTGTTCGCGGCATTGGAAACGGTGGGGCTGAAATACGATTCGACATTGAAAGTATTCGGGTACATATGTAAATACATTCCCTACTATCGCAAACATTATTTCGAGGGGACGGGGTACACCCTCTTAAAACCCGCCTTTAACGCTGCCGGAACCCTCTACAATTTTATAAATAAACGCACCCGGGCCCCGTATAAAATAGGAAACGTCCTGGAAATACCCGTGATCGGCGACAGCGACTATACCCTGATCGATTCCCCCCGGGGGCCGCATTTCCCGAAACATGAGGCGCTCAAGGTCGCCGGCGTATGGTGGGAACACGTGAAACGGCTCAGGAAAAGCCATAAAGCCGTGGCACTCCAGGCACACCCGGGACGGGTATCGCCGGATTACCTGGACGGGTTGAACCACTTCTGTGAAAAATGCCTGGAATCGGGAATCACCTTCCTGACACTGGGGAAAATCACGGAAATCGCCGATACGGTCAATACAACTCTTTGAAGATTTTTCTTAGGGCGTCTGTGGGGACGGGTTTTTCCAGGTAATAATCGGCGCCCATTTCATAGGATTCCTTTTCCACCTGGAAGTTACCGTAAGCGGTGACAAGTATAATTTTAATGTTACTGTCGAAACTCTTGATAAGCTTGATGAGCCGGAAACCGCCCAGGTCGTCTTCTATGCCGAGCCGGAGGTCCGTTAACACAACTTTGTACTTGTTTGTCTTTAAAAGGTCGACGGCTTCCTGCATACTTTTAGCGGTATCCACTATTATTCCCCGTTTGGGGGCACCGAACAACCGTTTATAGGCATATAAGATCGCCTCTTCGTCATCAACGATAAGGAGTCGATTCTCCATGTTTAGTTTCTCCTAATTTAAGTGGTAAGTGGTAACTACTGCTTATCACTATATGATTATAACCTGGATCGTATGTTTTGAAAACCGTTCAAAGGGTGAAATCTTTATGATTAACGGTTTGTCGAAATCCAATTGACTGAGATAAACGTCATGACGGATATTTCCGTCGATAAACACCTGTAAAAGATGGCGGTCTTTGATCTTTTCTTTTAATCCATGACCCGGACGGATTTCGATCTCATCCATATCCGGGCCGTCGGTGCCGTTCACAAGGTAAACCTCGGTCCGGGAAGAGGGATCGAGAAGTTCGATTTTCCGGCTTTCGGCCAATAGATCGTGATATTTCGACGGCTGATCCTTTCCGGCGTCCCCGGGACCGATGATATAGTCTATCTTGACTTTCCGGAGATACATCTCCATTAAGACGGACGGGGAAGACCGGGTTTCGATTTCCGAAAGAACGGTTTGCGCCCTGGTCAGCAAACGGGAAGCGATATAAGCGTCGGCAAGCAGTAACAACATCCGCGGGTACTCGTCCCCGTGCTCGCCGTACGCGGTGGAAGCACTGAATTTTACCCGTTCCAGGTGGGCGATCACTGCGGCATAATCGCGTTGTTTGTACAGGAGCAATCCCCTGATATACTGCGACCGTGCATCCCCGGATGAAAAAAATTTATTTTTGTCCAGTAAGCGGTATAACTCCTCCATGTCGCTGCTCGACGAAAAATCATCGACACAGGAAAGAAGAAAGTCTTCGATCATCTCACGCCGGTGAGCCGGGTCCAGCGGGTTACCGGCGGTAAATAAACGGGACAGGATATGGAAATTCAACCGGGTGAGCAGTTCACGGTATTGCTGACGCTTGAACTTACTGTTGCGTACCAGTTGGTAATAGCCGGTTATATTTTTTTTCAACCGCAGGCGCAGTGCTTTTAATTGTGCGGTAAGCTCCGGGCTGTTGGACAGGTTCCTGTACTGTTCCCTTACATCCTCGAGGGTGTATATCTCGTGGTTTACTTTGAACAGACGGCGGAGTTCGGGTTCGATTTCCAGGCGGGTGAGCGCACCGGCGGCCAGGTCATAGAAGCGGGGGGCGGTTTCGAGGACACCTTCAAAAAGGGTCACATCCCGGCTGGAAACTTCCCACCCGGCCAGCAAGGCTTCAAAATTCGCATCATCCATTTTCCCGATCACATTCTTTAACAATTTCCGGCACAATTTTTTATCCGTATCTTTTAACCGCGGCCAATGGTCGATCATCAGCTCCAGGGCACGGCGGCCGACATCGGCGTTTTTACCGCCCCCCAGCCGGACGCTGCGTTTCAAACCGGCGATGCCTTTCTTGAACATCTCTTCCGTGAGCGGCGGATGCGAAAGCCGGGCTTTGCCCAGCTCGAAATGGGCCCGGTAGTCGAAAGGATTGAGAGAAAGCGATCGCTGCAGGAAGGAAATGCCTTTCTCGAACCCGGGATTGCCGGTATTGCCTTCGGCGGGGGCTTCCTTTAAAAGGGCATTACCATACCTGTAAAAGGGTTCCGACTCCATGGGGAAACAAAGAGCACCGGCTTTATACAGGACCGGGGCCCCGGTCCGGCTGCCCAGGGAGGAGACGAACCGCGAAAGGAACTGGAGACCGAAGAATACGGCCAGGGCGATTAACAGGACGGTCTGTATTTTGTTTGAATTTTTAGTCATGTTCGTCAGGGTCGATTTTACGCGGGTGGACCGCCGGGGTCCGCCTATAATTTGCAATTTTGATCCCCAGGGCCAGGAGGAGGACGAATACCAGGAGGTTCGAGGGGACGCGCAGCGAGGCATTGAAGACCGTGTGGAATGCCGCTGCAAAGAGGGAGACCAGTATCCCCAGTCCCAATACTTTAACCTGCGGGTGCCTCCGGCTTCGCCACTTTTTAAAAATGGCGGCCCCGATAAGGAGTATCGACAGGGCAAGAAGACCGCCGCCCACGATCCCGCCTTCGGCGAGGATTTCCAGGCCGCCGTTATTGGCATCGGGGGTCCAGCGGACCTCATCCATGGGATCGTAGAGAAAATTGGCGGTTTCCCAGGCGCCGAAACCCGCCCCGGTGAGGGGGAAGGCCCTGAGCATGGCGATGGTTTGTTTCCATCGTTTGCTCTCCGGGGCCCCGCCGTCCCCGTGTTGGGCAATGTGCATCACCGTGGATTGCAGGCCGATGGCGATGGCCAGGACCCCCACCACGAGAAACGTTTTTCTCAACCGTTTCCGTGTGTCGCGGGGACGTTTGAAATAATAAACCCACATAAAAAAGAGCAGGCAGGAGAGGAAAAAGGTCAGCAGTGCGGGCCGGGAACGGATGAGCAGTATCCCCCCGGCCAGTGCTAGGGTGGCGAGAAGATACCCCATTACGCTTTTCCGGCGCACCACCCGGGAGAGGAATTTCTCCGCCAGCCCCCGGCTGCTCTCCAGGTACCGCAGTTTCAACAGCAGCAGCGCCGGTGCCAACGGGAACACCATGGCCAGGTAAAAGGCGGCGAAACGGGTGCCGGGCGAAAGGAAACCGCCGGCACAAACGGGTATCAGTACGATACCCGACACCACGGTAACGGTGCACAGGAAGACCAGTTCCTTTTTCTTCCAGGCCGCGGACAGGATCATCCGGAAGAAAAGGGCAAGCACCGCCAGTTGCAGGAGATTTATTATCGTTTCGAAAGGCACCAGGGAGACGGGGTGAAATGCCGGTGGGCGATCCTTTAACAGGACCAGGGCATCGACGGTGGAAGGGGACACGATCTTTAACAGGAACATGGGCAGGGGAATCGCCTGGAGAAGGGTGAATGCCAGGAGGGCGTAAAAAAGGAGCCGTATATATTTTTCAAAGGGAATGTCCGGTTTTTCTTGCGGCAGCCGGGAACCCAGCCATACGAAGACGATGAGCACCAGGTAGAAGAGCGGGGAAAACAAGCGGCCCATGAACCCGTGGAGAAAGGGGCAAAGCAGGATGAATAGACTCAAAGAGAGGAGAAACGTTTTTTTATTCATTGTTTCTATTTATTGTTTTTATTCACTTTCTATTTAACATTCCTTTTAGAAAATCGAAAACCGAGGAGTTCCGGGTGGGATCGATCATGGAACCGGTATCCGGGACGGCTTCGTTATCGATAATGGCCCGGGGTGCGGAGTGGGTCAATATATCGATGAGTTCCCGGTCCATTTCTTTTAATTCCCCGTAAACGAACCCGATTTCCGGGCGGCGGAACCGGACATTGTGGCTGTCCGAGGCGATGACGTTTACCATGTTCCACCTCAAGAAATTCATTGCGGCATCGCGGACATCGGGACCGAAATCGCCGCGGATACTTCCGGCGGTGACCTGTGAGAGGGCGCCGATCTGCAGCAGTTCGTAGAGCAGTACGGGGTCTTTCCGTAATTGGCGGTTTCTTTCGGGATGGGCGATAATGGGAATATACCCGTCGCTCATGACATTGTAAACAAATTGCCGGGAGCCGGGAAATATGAAATCCACGGGAAATTCCAGGATGAAATAATCGCTGTTGTTAATGGTCAGCAGTTCGTGGAATTCCCGGAGGTAATCGCGCAGGCGGGAATGGAAAAAGTTTTCCGCTCCCTGGAGGATTTCGATTTTCAGGCCCTTTTCCGCGGCTGCCGCTTTGAGTTGGAGGAATTTCTCCCGCAGCGGTCCCGGTTCTTTGTAAACGCTGGCATGGCTGAAAGTGTGCGGTGTCGCGATTATGGTTTCGATACCGTCATCTTCGGCTATTTTCAGCATTTCCATGGATGTTTCGATGGAGGTGGACCCGTCGTCCACTTCCGGGATGATGTGGGTATGTATATCGATCATATACCCTCCCGGTCTTCCTCTTGAGTGTTATACTCATAGGCGTAGTTATAGCCGATACCGTCGCCTTTCAGGTTGACTTTATTGAGCACCACGCCCAGGAGGCGGATATCGAATTGCCTGACCTGTTCGGCCACCTTTTCCAGGACATTACGATTGGTTTTACCGCTCCAGGTCACGAGCACCATCCCTTCCGACAGTTTCCCCAGCAAGATGGGGTCCATGATCTCGATAAAAGGGGGCGAATCGATGAAAATAAAATCGTATTGCGGGGCCGCGGTCTCTTTTACCAGGGAGGTCATTACCGTCGAATCCAGAAGTTCCACGGGGTTGGGGGGAATGGGACCCGACGGGATGACGAAGAGGTTGGGGATATCGGTTTTAAAAACGATCTTCGACCATTCGGAGCGCCCCACGAGATAAGAGGAGAGTCCCACGGTATTTTTCAACCGGAAGATTTTATGTATCCTGGGTTTCCGCATATCCCCATCGATGAGCAGTACTTTTTTACCCAATTGGTGAAACGCGACGGCCAGGTTGACGGCGGTGGAGGTTTTACCTTCGGCGGGCCGGGCACTGGAAACGGTGATGATCCGGGGGGCCTGCCCCGCGGTGGACAGGAGGATGGAGGTCCGGATATTCCGGTAACTCTCGGAAAGGGGGGATTCGGGGTCCACGTAGTTGATCATTTCAATGGCCTTTGCCTCTCCCCCGTTTTCCTTCCCCCGTTTTGTTTTATACGGGAGATATTGGAAATACGTGTTGTAGGTGGATTTGGCGGTGGAGGAGGGGATGACGCCCAGGGTGGGCACGCTGAGTATGGCTTTTACATCGTCGGGGTCCTTGACCGTGCGGTCCAGGAAATCCAGGAAAAAGATCAATGCCAATCCCACTGCAAACCCGATTACCAGTGCCGTCATCAGGATTATCTTTCGTTTCGGTGAAATCCGCTGCCTCGGGACATCCGCGGGATCGATGACTTTTATATTGCTTATCTGGTAACCGTCGAGGTTGGAAGAGAGCATGGACTCCTTGTGTTTCCGGTCGAGGTAGTTCTGGAGGTTCCGCATGTTCTCGACCTCGATGTTGAGGCTTTTGTAATAGATGGCATTTGAATTACTGGTGGCCATTTCTTTTTTTTGACGTTCCAGCAGGCCGGCCATGGATTCTTCTTTATTCACGGCGGATTCATAGTTTGTTTTTGCCTCTTTCAAGGCTTTTTCGGCGATGTCCCTGGTTTCCTGGTCGAGCTGCTGCCGAAGCGATTCCAATTCCGATTTCAACTCTTTCATCTCGGGGTAAGACTCTTTGAACTGTTGGGATTTCCGTTTGTATTCGGCTTCCTTCGTGGAATAGTCGGTTTTAAGGGCGTTGATCACCGCGTTGTCCCGGACGCCGGGGTATTCTTCGAATTTCTTCCTTTTCAATTCCCGGTATACGGATTCCTTGTTAATCCGGTCGATCTGGGCTTCGGTAAAGGCGCTGCTCAGCTCTGAGAATTTCCCCACTTCGGCATTCTCTTCATTGGTCAGGTAGATCAGGTCTTTGCTCTTGCCGTATTTTTGGAGTTCCTCTTCTTTCTGGGCCAGGCTGTTTTGCAGGGCGTTCATCTGCCGGGTGATGAATTCGGAGGCCCGCCGGGTGGATTCGGTTTTAATGTCCAGGTTAAAGGCGATGTATTCGTCGAACAGGGTGTTAACCACATTGGCCGCCTGTTCCGGGTAGATAGAGGTATAACTGACCCTTACCAACCGGGTGTCGGTCAATTTATCCACTTCGAGCCGGGAAAGGAACGAATCGATCTTGCCTGCCATTTCGGCGTTGGCGGCGGGGTTTCCCAATTGCGGCGAATTGCCCGGTATGTTGTGAAACGTGGAGTCGCCCATCTCTTCCAGCACCTTCCTGGCCAGTGTGCGGCTTTTGAGTATCCGGACCTGGGTATTGAAATATTCCAGGTCGGGGCGGCTGAGGGTGAAACGGTCGTTAAATACGATTCTTCCTTCATTCTCGGGCCCGATCATTAAAATCCCATTGGCGCTGTACGTGGGGGTCGCGGTAAAGGCTTTTACCAGGCCCACGGTTATCGCCAGGATGATGCAAAACGCCAGGATGTGCAGCCGGGGTCTGATGATGGTCCAGTACCGCTCGATCTGGAACTCTTTATCCAGGGACCCTATTTCATTGCTCTTCATAAAAACTCCTTGATTTTTTTATTCCATTATAACAGACTTTCGGGTACATATACAATATCGTCGTGCTGCAGGACAAAAGGCGGTTTTTTGCCCTTGAGGATTTTCTTTACATTGACCCTGATCTTGATCTCCTTGCCGTTTTCCTTGCGGGTGACGAGGACGGCGCCTTTTCGTGCCCGGGTGGTAAATCCCCCGGCCTGGGCAATGGCCCGTAACAGGGTGGCCTGTCCGCTCTTTTTGAGTCTCAGGGTCCCGGGATTCTGGACCTGGCCGAAGATGTATATATCCATGTAACGTTCATGGGGGATATTGACCACGTCCCCGGGTTCCAGCGGGATATTCAATCGGGGTGTTCCCTTTGTCATCAACTCATCCAGGTCGATGACCCGGGATTCATCTTTGTGGATCACCACCACGGTGTCGGATGCGCGGTCGGTGAGTCCACCGGCCTTGGAGATCATTTGCAGCAGGGTTTCCTTTCCCAGGATTTCGTAATTCCCCGGGTTTTGAACGGCCCCGATGACGGATACTTTTTTGCTCTGGTATTCGACGATGAAGACGGAGACCTGTGCGTTCTTCAGGTATTTCTCTTCCAGCCGCCGCGCCAGTTCCGCTTCCAGTTGGGCGGTGGTGAGTCCCTCCACCCGGAGTTCTCCCAGCAGTGGGAGGGTAATGGTCCCGTTACCGCTGATACGGACCCGGGTATTCAATTCGTCCACGCCGAATACATTGATGGTCAGGAGATCGTGGGCGCCCACGGTATAGTTCCGGCTCTCGTCCTGTCCCGCATCCCGGGTATCCCGGGATTGGGCATGGGAAAAACCGGAACAGAACACACACACACATACACATACAAATAAATATAGGAGAAATTTTTTGTAAACGGTTTTATAAGTCATATCTGATATAACCTCCGATATAGTCGTAACTGCGTAAAAATCGCAGGTGGGTGGAATCGGAACGATAGGCCCGGTATTCGATGCCCATCTCCGATCTCTCGGCCAACTGCACTGAAAGTACGGCGCTGGAGATATAAAAATCGTCCCGCCGTGTTTCGCCGCCCCCGCTCAACAACCGGTAGGACCGCCGCCCGGCGCTCAAATCGTAGGAAAGCCTCAAACGCCGGGAAAGCCTGTAGGTCAAACCGCCGCCCACGGTCCGCGTGTCGTAATAGAGATCGACGCCGGCAAAGGAATAGTGGTTGTCCAATCGGTAAGTGGCGTGTAGGCTCAACCGGCTCATCAACCGGATACCGATGGTGCCGATGCCGAAGGGCGCGATGAAATCCCGGTAAAAGGTGGTATCGGGACGGATAAACCGCAGCCCGTAACGCAGCGTACCGGTAATGCGGCTGCCCGCGGGGAAAATGAAACCCATGGAAAACTGCTGGCCGGTCCGGTCCCTCTGCGGCGAAAATTGGAACCGCTGGTCGAAATACTCATACTGGAAGGTAAAACGGCTCCGGGTAAATACGATCTTGTTCAAACCGATACCTACCCAGTACTCGGTCCGGTTAAACAACCGGTTCATATTGAAACTGTCCAGGAACAGTTCATCTTCGAAAGCAAATTTGTTTTGCCCGAGGTAGACGTTAATGAAAAACCGGTCCATGTTGCCGTAATCGATGGAGAGGGTATGATTGTCTTCCCACCCGCGGACCCGCCAACCGGTTTCGGGGTTGACTTGCTGGCGCACATAGGCGTTTTCGAACTCGTACTTGATGTTGAACCGTCCCGCCCGGGTGTAGGCGCTCAATTGGAAAATATTGTTAAAGGCGCGTTCGTCGTCGTTTTCGGCATAGAGGGAATAGGAGGGGGACTCCTTGATCTGCAGGATGAGCCGGTTCTTGAGGATAACGGCCAGGTTCAGTTCGAGGCCGAGGTCGGCGGTCCAGTCGGGGCTTTCCAACGATTCGTAGGAGTAGATGTTGGTGTTGTAGCCCATGCCGGTCAATCTCAGGCCCGGCGCCAGGTAAAACAGGGAGGTTTTTAGCCAGGCGTTTTGGATGATGCTGTCCTTCACCCGGAAGAAATCCTCGGCGTGGAGTAGGGGGGCGGTAAACAGGACGGCCATTAGAAGCAGGAGGATGCGATTGTGGGACCTATAGGTCTTATAGGACTTATAGGTCCTATTAATTAGTTTTTTTACTCTCATCCTGATTTTGCTCCTTTGAAAATGATGTTTTTGAATGCTTTGAAAAAATACGCGATATCGGTGCGTAGGGGGGCTTTTTGGTATTTCTCGAGGTAGCGTTTTTCCGAATCGTAGACTTCGTCCATATTTCTGGGCATGTCGGCGTAGTAGGGGGGGATGAGGCCGGGTTTGCACTTGATGCGTTCCTTTTGAAGGTCCTCCGGGTAGGTGTCGAAAAAGGTCTGGCTCAGGGGACGTACCCCCACCGGCTTGATATCGCCTTTTAAAAGATTGATCAACATGGGCAGTTCGTCGATCCAGAGTTTCCTGAACACCCGTCCCCAGGGGGTGATGCGGAAATCGCTCTTTATTTTACCGCTGTCGTCCAGGTTATTGAGTTCCAGGATGTATTTATGAATAAATTCAGAGTAGGGGTACATGGTTTGCATTTTATACATATAGATATGTTTCCCGCCTTTGCCCACGCGTTTTTGTTTAAAAAAGAGACCGTAGGACGGCACGCGGTTGAAGGTGTGGTAATACCTGAACCAGGTATACGGGTCCTTTGCTTTTTTCACGATGAAATAGAGAAAGTTATCGACCTCTTCCAGGGAGACGATCTCGAAACCGCAGAAATAGAGCCGTCCGAACCCTTCGGCCATGGAGATCACGCGGTTCCTTCCCCTGGAGAGGGTAAAGTAGATGCGGTGCAACACCGGGATCTTGGGGAAGACCTGCCGCCAGATAAAATCGAAAAAGTACACGATATTGGCAAGAAACCAGGGATATTTCTCCTGGAAATGAAGGAGACGGTACTCGGAGGGTTCGAATTTACTGATAAAAAAACCGTTATCCTTTATCTTGCGGTTCGCTTCGATGAGGTATTGGTCGATCTTCCCGAAGGTGTTCAGGGGGTGAAGGTTGAGCAGGAACTCGAGGGAGTCGTCTTCCAGCATCTCGATATTGTAGGGGTTGCCGGAATCGAGCACTTCGGCGTTTATGATATCGATGGTGCGCAGGTCGATGACGTGGTCCACGAACTCGAACACCCGGGGAAACCGTTTCAAATACCTGTGCTTTAATTTCTCCCGGATAAACCGCGATTGGTAATCTTTATCCGGGATTTGATATTCCCTGGACTGGGTCCGCTCTTTCTCGATCACCTCTTTGATCACTTCTTTTTCGGGCAGCGATTGCTGCACCAGTTTAAATTCGTATTCATCGGTCTCCCTGGGCCGCGTGTAAAGGAAGTAAAGGGTCACGGTGATGAACTCGAAAAAAGCAAATCCACCGAGGTATCCGAAGAGGAGCCGCGTAAAATCGGTCATACGGAAGATAAAAATGGCAAACGCTACCACGCAGAAGGTCAGGAACATGGATTTGAAAAAAGGCCAGACCGCGCGCAAATAGTTCCGGTCCCGGGGCACCTGGTATTTATGGACCACCACGCCGATAAACATCCACAGGAAAAACATGAGGCCCAGGATGACGGTATCTTTGTCGGTCAGCTTAATGGCCCCCCTTTTTATAAATTGAAGGGAGAAACTCCCGATGCTGATCACGAGGAATTCGGTCAGGAAAAAGACGCTGGAGAATTCCCGTTTTTCACGATCGTCTTTCCGCCGGATATTACCGACAAAAATTCCCGACAGCAGCAGGATCTCCAACAATAAATAGATGGCCAGCGAACCGAATACGGTGAGACGTGACAGCGGGTTCCACTGCTCCCCGTAGAGGAAAATGGAGAGCAGCGCGGCGAAAAACAGGGCGGATATGAAATACGGCCGGATACGGGCCAACCGGTTGTAGGAACTCTTCCGCTTTCGCCGCCGCCAGCGCGTCTTGAACTTACCGGAAAGGAAACTGGAGGTCAACCAGCAAACGAAGTAGAGGGGAACAAATTGCCAGTAAAGCGAATCGATATTGAAGTTTCCACGGCCGGCGAAAAAGGCCGTTAAAAACGCGAAGGAAACGATCCCGCCGTCGATGAAGAATTTGAACCAATACCCCTTGCGTTTCTTTAATATTATTTTTTCCATTTTTTTTAATCGTTAATTGTTAATTTCTAATTGCTAATTCCGGGTCAGGGTCAGGTTATAAATATAGGCCATGGGATCGTAACCGCCCCCGGGAGAGACGGTGCCCGAGCCGCCGAAGGTCACGCCGTCCATGGACGGCACGCTGACGCGAATCTCGGACAAAACATCCAGCAGCGCGGTCCCGTAGGTGGGTACGCTTATAAAAACATTCTCGCACATGTGCCCGATGGCGATCACGGGTATGGAGTCGGGCACCACCTCCAGGCTAAAGGTCGTGCTGTCTACGGACCCGAAGACCTTTACCCCGAACCCCGGCGCCGTGACCCCGGTAATTTGACACTGCGTGGGCGGGGTGAAATGGGCATCCTGGACGGCATTTCCCTCACCGTTGATCTGTGCTTCGTACAACGGCTCGGACAGCGAAAAGTCAAAGGTTATCGTAATACTATCGGTCAGGCTCCAGGTGATGTGCTCGGTATGTACGATGATTTCGTCCGGGATATCTTCGTCCCCGCTTTCGATGACTTCCTCCCACTCCTGGTATTCTTCGTGCTGGTGGGATATCTCGATGGTAAGCGTGCCGTGCCAATTGCCGCTGACTGTATCTTCTTTCTTTTTGCAGTTGGGCAACAGGAGCAGCAGGCTTAAGGCTAAAATAAAAAATCCGTGTTTTACATCGATATTCATGGCGGTTACCTCCTTAGTTCACTCTCGATGAGTTTTTCCAATCCTTCTTCAAGGTTGGTTTTCACGTCGAAACCCAGGATGTTTTTGGCCTTTTCGATATCCGCCAGCGAGTGTTTGACGTCCCCGGGTCTTTCTTTCTCGAAAACCGGTTCGACGTGGGCGCCCAGGATATCGTTTATCCGGTTCACGATCTCGATAAGCGGGTATCTCTCCCCGCAAGCGATATTGAAGACCTGGCCCGGCGCGCCTTCGGCGGTACAGGCCAGGAGATTGGCTTCGACGTTGTTGGAAACATAGGTAAAATCCCGTGTCTGCGACCCGTCGCCGTAAATGACCGGTTGTTTTCGCTCGTGGATGAGCTTGATGAATTTGGGGATGACGGCGCTGTACTGGGAGTTGGGGTTCTGGTTGGGACCGAAAACGTTAAAATAGCGCAGGCTGACGGTTTCCATGCCGTAGAGTTCGTAATAGACCTGGCAATAGCGTTCCCCGGTGTACTTTGAAATGGCATAGGGCGACAACGGTGCGGCGGGCATGTCTTCCCTTTTGGGCAATTCGTCGCTGTTCCCGTAGATGGATGACGACGACGCATAGACCACCCGTTTGACGTTAAATTCTTTGGCGGCTTCCAGGATATTCAATGTCCCCAGTATATTCACGTCGTTGGTGGTAATGGGGTCGTTGATGGAGCGGGGTACGGAGGGCAGGGCCCCCTGGTGCAGCACATAATCGATGTCTTTTACGGCGCTCCTGGCAATATGGAAACTTCTCAGGTCGCCTTCCACCAGCTCGAAATCCGGTCTCCCGAAAAATTCGTATACGTTCTCCCGTTTCCCGGTGGAGAAATTGTCCAGCACCCGCACGAATTCACCCCGTTCGAGTAGTTCTTTTACGATATTGGAACCGATAAACCCGGCCCCACCCGTCACCAAATATTTCATGTTAAATCTCCTTTATCTATATTATAGCCCACAGAACACACAGAATACACAGAAATAAAAACAAAACTTCAATTTTTAATTTTTTTTTCTTTTTTCTTTTTTCTTCTGTGTGTTCTGTGTGTTCTGTGGGCTCTGTTTTTTTTTATGTTTTGAGAAGTTCTCGACGAACCGGATCATGAATGCGGTTACGTCGGATTTCTCCGAAAGCATCTTTTGCCGCCGTTCCTGCCACAGGGTCCTGAGATTGGGGGTATCGAGCAGTTCCACGGCTTTTTCCAGCACGCCGCGGGAATCCCTGAAACCGAAGAGCAAACCGTATCGTTCCTGTTCTTCCAACGACCCGGCGGTAATGGTGTTGACATAAATGGACGGCGTCCCCAGCACGGCGCACTCGGATGCCATGGTGGCGCCTTCGCCGATGTAGAGGGACGCGAAGGCCAATGCATCGTGCATTCGCTCCGGGGGGATATTTATCCCGTATTTCCCCAGACCGGCGGGCAGGTCTTCGGCACCCCGCTCGGAGGAGATGAAAACCCGCGTCTTTTGGGACAACGTCTTGACGATCTCTATTTTATGTTCCAGGGAAAAACCGGCCTGCCCCACATCGTGACTGGCACCCCAGGACACGAACCGGATGATGGTGTACGGTGTGTCTTTTTCGACTTTCAGCAGGTCCAGGATGCCGGGGTCCGGTTTGAAATAATCCGGGTGCAGGTAGGCCAGTTCATGGTAGCCCTTGTAGCGGAGCATCCGTTTCCCCAGGTCCTTTTTAAAGGACGTGGAAACGAGGATTGCGTCGGTAAAGGGTCTGTAAAGCCGGATTTGTTCCATGTTCCCGGTATCCTCGAAGGTGATGTGGGGTTTTCTAAGCAGGGAAGAGACCTGGGCGGCGTAAATAGAGCCGCAGCTAAGGAAGATATCGGGTTTGAACGCCAGGGCCGCTTTCAACAGCCGGGCATCGAATGCGACCATTCCCCACAATTTACCGGCGGTGGTTTTATAGGGCTTC
>Ga0210082_1000117_pt1 | contig 17588 bp, 20 predicted proteins | sample White_ThreeSqA_D_2_FD_185592 | JGI IMG/M metagenome (GOLD analysis project Ga0210082, IMG submission 185592) | Wetland microbial communities from the San Francisco Bay, California, USA, that impact long-term carbon sequestration -... | ecosystem: Environmental > Aquatic > Marine > Wetlands ... | reverse complement strand
ACACCGCGCGTTGGAACGTGGATTACTGCATCGATGCCATGCTGGAGCATGCCGTGATGCACCCCACGCGCCACCGTTTCCAACTGGAGGAGTTGATGGAAGCCCAGGGATAGAAGTAGAGGTAAGGTTTTACTCCTTTTACAGCTTCTCCTTGATCGGGGAGTTCAGGTATTTTCTCAGCTTAATGACCAACTCGATCTCTCCCAGGGGGATATTGAGCCTGGGCGCGATCTCGTTGGGGGTAAAACCCTGGTTCACGAGAATAAGGACCTTGTTGATGGTATCCTTATCGAGCTTCTTTTCCTTTATCTTTTCTTCCAAATACCCCAACTTGTCCGACGCTTTTTCAGCCTCGTCAATTAATTTTTTTAAGACATCCTGTTTTAATAAAAGGTCCTCGGTAATATTCTTCGTGATACTCTCTCCCCTCTCGATAAACTCGGGGAAATACTTGCTGATGGTTGAAAGATGGTGTACGTTTCGTTCCAGTTGTTCGATCCTGACATTTAATTTTTTAATATACACCAGCACCAGGACAAGGATCACGGTAACCGCGACGATCTCGACAAAAATATGAATAGCCGTTTCCATGGACATGATTCTATTCCTATTATTTTTTTACCAGCAGTTTGGCGACGGAATCCTTGATTTTATCGGATTCATCACGGATTTCAAAGGTCATCCGTTCCACATCGACATCACTTCCGGCATGTTTTTTAAGGACCTCCCACGCGGGGTCCCCCACGATATCGAAAACGCGCCTGTCCCAGGGGAAACACAAGCCCGCGGCCTTGGAAAACAAATTGGCGATCCGTGTAACGGCGACATGTACGGCGGGTGCGTTCAACACCTTGTGGTGGTCGCGGATCGCGGCGGCAACGGCGGGTTTAAATTTCCATTTTTCCGCCAGGTAATTCCCGATATCGGCGTGATCGACCCCCAGGACCTGCTCTTCGGCCTCGATATCGATGACACCGTCATTGATCTGCTTCAATATGATCTCTTTAAATTTCCCGGGATAAAACTGGTAGACCGCCAGTTTTCCCAGGTCATGGAGCAGCCCGCCGGTATAGTAATCGTCGCTGGGGGGGAGGTTCAGCTTCCGGACCATTATGGATGTAAAAAAACCGGTCCCCAGGGAATGCTCCCAGAAGGTGTCGGCACTGAACTCGGGAATCTCCTTCTCATCGAAAGGAAACAACCGGACCATGGAAATCTGCAGGATGATGTTCCGTAAGGTCTGTGTCCCCAGGAAAGTGACGGCATTGGCCAGGTTGGTGATCTCCTGCCGCCTGGAATAGAGCGCGCTGTTGCACAGTTTCAATATACCGGTCACCATGGCCTGGTCTTTCATGAGCAGTTGAGATATTTTTCGATTCGAAGTAAAGGGGTTTTCCAGCATTTTATTGATTTCCCCGAACAGCACCGGCAGGGTCGGCAATTGCCGCGAGCCGGAAAAAAGACTGTTTAAAACACGTTGTTTATCCATTACCCAAATATCTCCAAATATTCTTTTACTTTTTCCCGTGCCCCTTCCTTTATTGCCTCCAGGGCGGATTCATCGAGACCCAACCCGGGCAGTTCGATCAACTCATCCTCCCGTTTATCGAAGGAAAACCCGAGGAGATGGCTTAATTTATTGGCGAGGCTTACGATGGGCACCAACAGGTTTTCCCCGCTGTATTCACTGAAATGATTATGATAAATAACGGTGTCGATGATACTGTTGGAGAACCGCCAGTTTTTCATCAGCAGGTAGCCGGCTTCCACGTGGGTATATCCCAGGACCTCCTCCTCGGCCCGGATGGAGGTTTTATTGTCGTCATATATCAATTGGACGACCTTCTCGAAATCATCGCTCCTGTTCTTCAAAAAAACGCCTTTCCCGATATCGTGCAGCAGGCACGCGATAAAGGCCTCTTCGGAATTGACCGTTTTAAGATGCCCGGCGATCTTCTTCCCCAAAACGGCGGATGAGATGGAGTGACGCCACAATATATTCTGTATCAGCTTGCTCCCCCTGGAGCGGTAAAGGTTCTTGGACAAATAAGCCGTTAGGATGGCCCTGGTGGTATTATATCCCATAAGGTTGACGGCGTAACTGATGGTGCTCACCTCTTTTCGCAGTCCGTAAAGGGCGGAATTGGCCACTTTTAAGATAAATGCCGTTAACGACTGGTCCAGGAGTACCTGTTCCTGGATTTTTTTCACTGTCGACGACGGGTCGTTGAGCAGCCGCATCGACTCCAATATTACGCCGGGAATGGGGGGAAGCTCTCCGACCTTACCTACGATTTCTCTTGCTTTTTCCTCAATTGTTCTCATGATAATCCCTCCTATTTCCTGTGATATATGATCGCAGAAGGAAAATGGAGCATTTTGAATTCATTAGAGATAGAAAATAATGATTCGGAATTGCCCAAAATCAAATACCCGTTATCCGCAATTCGCTCATAAAAACTATCGATCGCTTTTTGTTTGGAATCCTTATCGAAATAGATCAATACATACCGGCAAAAGAGAACATCGAACCGGGTGGAAGAGAGGATGGCCTTTGTTTCATCGAGTTCCATGAGGTTCAGTTTCTTAAAGGACACATCGGTTTTATACTGGTCCAGGAACTTGAAATTATTGCCGTCCATGGGTAGAAAGTATTTTGCCCGGTACGTCGGCGGTACAAACCGGACGGCGTACCGGGTATATTCGGCACGAAGGGCTTTCTCCACCACCAGGTCGGAAATATCGATACCGGTTATCTTAAACTGCATGTGCGGGAACTTTTCCCGCAAAATGATGGCAACGGTAAAGGCTTCCTCGCCGGATGAACAACCGGCGCTCAATATTTCGACACGCCTCCTTCCCCTGCCGATAAGTTCGGGGATGATATGCTTTTCCAGGACCTCCAACTGGGGCAGGTCCCGGAAAAAGAAGGTCTCGTTCACGGTAATATCATTGAATAAATTGATAATTTCGGTTCGGACGGGTTCTCTTGTTAGAATGTTCAAATAATCGTTAAAGCTTTTATACCGAAGGGATTCAATTCGTTTGAACACCTTTTGCTCGATATAATTTTTCCTGGAAAGGGGGAAAAACATGCCGGATCTTTTATAGATAAAATCCTGGAGTTCATTAAATTCCGAATAGGATAACCTGTTTTTATCCGCCATCTATTTTTCCTTCAGCCTTCCTCTCACCTCGCATCTCCTTCTCTCTCTCCTCTCCTCACCTCTCTTCTCCTCTCACCTCAGCGACCGGATCCGTTCCTCCCTGCTCCGGACCTCGGTGACCTTGACGGCGTAGTTCCCGTCGCATACGACGACTTCACCACGGGCCACCAATTTATCGTTGGCCAGGATTTCCACGGGGTCGTCCACCATTTTTTCCAGTTCGATAATGCTGCCCAGCCCCAACCGCATGATATCGATGAGCTTCATTTCGGTGGAACCGACACGTACGGTTATGGGCAGTTCCACATCCAATAAGAGATCCATATTGGTACCCTCGAACCCGGTCATGGATGATGCCCCCCGGTCGAAGGCGTTACCGGGTTTTTCAAAGGCGGAATCGATGATCAGGTCCTCGATCCTCGCATCCTCTTTTTCCACGGCGGCAAACGTTTCCGGGGCGACGATCACAAATTTTTCTTCCGCCGCACCGGGCAGCTTCATGGTAAGGTTCCAGACCTGGACCGCGGCACTGCCGATGATGCCCACGGCGTTCCCGGCTCCCACGAAAGAGATATTCTTAAACCGCATGTTCAGGCCGAACGATTCTTTCAACGGGACCTGGCAGGCGGTAAACATCTGGTTAACCGCTTCTACGAAGGCATCCTTGTCATCGGCGGTAATTTCATCTTTAAAGGAATCGAGCCCGATCATCATATTGGAGATGATGGAAACGAGCTTGTTTCTCAACCCGATGACCAGGACCTCACCGGGCAATTCCCCGTAAGAGAGCCTGACAAAGGACTGGAACCCACGGACGCCGGCGGCGGCCTCCCCTTTGCTTTTGGTCTCCAGGGAATTTACGGTCAATACCACTTCTCTCCCCAGTATGGTATTATAAACCGAGGTCCAATTCTCGACAAATAGTTTTACCAATTGCTTTTTATTATCACTCATTTTTAAACTCCCTCTGGATTAAATCCACGATCTGAACGGCTTTCTTCCGGTTTTGTTTTACCTGGTACGCGCTGAATTTTCTAATCCCGTTTAAATATATTTGTAACGGCTCGGTGACCTTACTCTCCAGTTTAATGATATCGCCGGGTTTTAAGTTCAGGAGGTCACGGGCGGTGATAAAATTGTCATGGATTCCGGCCTGCATCTCGATCCCGGTTTTTAAGAGGTTCAGTTTGATCTTTTTGATCTCCTCCACGCTGGTTTTGGCCCTGTCGGCGTACCAATCCTGGGTGAACCGCCGGGCAATGGGTTCAAGTACGATGGAGGGGATACACAAATTCATTAATCCCCTGGCTTGCCCGACTTTTAACTCGAAAACGATAAGTACGACGATCTCATTGGGTGCCACGACCTGGATCAACTGCGGCGATGTTTCGGTGGCGACGATGTGCATTTTTAATTTGACGATCTGCCGCCAGGCATCCTCGAGGTCCCTTAATATCAGTTTGACCACCCCCTCGATGAGGGTCCGCTCGATATCGGTAACGGTACGCATGCCGCCGCCGAAATCCTCCCCTTTTCCTCCCAATATCTTATCGATCATGGGAAAAAGTATCTTGGGGTTGATCTCCAATATGCAATTTCCTTCCAGGGGGTCCATGGAAATGGCGTTAAAATACGTGGGATCGGGCAGTGAAAGGACAAATTCGGCATAGGTGAACTGCTCGACGGAATAGAGATTGACATCGATCAACGCCCGCAAATAAGCGGACAGGGAAGAGGAGAAATTCCGTGAAAACCGGTCGTGCAGGTAATGGAGGGAGCGTAACTGCTCTTTGGACACACGGTCGGGACGCCGGAAATCGTAAATGGAAACTTTTCTATTTTTATCTCTTTCTCTTTTCTTAATGGGGATACCCGTAACCGCCTTCCTTCCGGGGGCCGCGAATCCATCCGGGACATCATCATCCGAAAACTCGGTCAACAGCGCATCGACTTCTTCTTGCGATAATATTTTCGCCATGCTGCCTCCCTATTCTATTTCGCCACGAAGGCACGAAGACACGAATATTCCTTTTTGTGTCCTGGTGTCTTTGTGGCTGATCTTTTTAAAATTCATAGGAACTCCCGGGCGGCGACTTTATTGCGTTCCGCCATTTCCGCCAGTTTTGCCCGCAGTCTCAGGACGGCGGCAGTCCGTATCTGTGAAATCCGGGATTCGGTCAACTCCAGTATCTTGCCGATCTCTTTCAAATTCAGGTCGTCTAAATAATACAGGTTTAAAACGAGTTTTTCCTTTTGTGGAAGCTCCTTCATCATGCGTGCCAGTACTCTTTTCATCTCTTCTTTTTCCAGGACAAGGACGGGAGAGGGGCTCTCTTCATCGGTAAAGTACTTCAGCATCCGGGTATCGGTAATATTGGACTCGTCATCCACGGCGATGCGGAACACGCCGATCCCCACTCCCCTGGACTCATCCAGCAGTTTGTGAAATTCGATAAGGGACATGTGAAGACTTTCGGCCACTTCTTCTTCGGCCGGCGGTCTTCCCAATTTTATTTCCAATCTCTCGAAAGCGTTTTCCACTTCTTTGATCTTTTGTCTCAGGCTGCGGGACGCCCAGTCGAGGTTCCTCAGTTCATCGAGTATGGCGCCCCGGATGCGCAGGGAGGCATAGGTGGCAAACTTTGTACCTTTGGTGGGGTCGTATCTCCCGGCGGCATCGATGAGGCCCAGTACGCCGGTATTGACGAGGTCTTCAAATTCGACACCGCCGGGTATACGGGAATGGATTTTGGATGCAATGATCTTGACGATGTTCAGGTTCTCGAGCACCTGCTTTTCAAAGATCGATCTTTTATCCTCTTTTTCCATACGCATACCGGTTTATAAACCCGTTAAAAATCCAACCTGTATTTCTGGGAAGGACCGGGTTCGAGTTCATCGAGCCGCTTCTTAAAACTCACGGCAAGTTCCTTGAAATTTTTACTGCACACGGTATCGGGAAACTTTTCCACCACCGGCACCTGGTATTTCATGGCCGTCAATAACTTCTCATCCCGTTGGATATAACCGAGATAAAAGACTTCTTTGTTAAGGAATTTTTTTACGGCCCGGGAAAATTTGAGGAACACATCGGCGCCTTCCTCTTCATCCTGGACCATGTTTGTGATGATGGAAAAGGTCTTGAAGGTATCCAATTCGCTCACCACTTTTACGACGGCATAGGAATCCACGATGGACGTGTTGTCGGGACTGACCACCAGCACGACTTCATCGGCGGCCAGCAGGAGGGAAATGACGTTATCGGAGATACCGGCGGCGGTATCGATGATCAAAATGTCGGCCAGTTTCTCGAGTTTTTTTAGTTCCTTGTACAGGAGTATTTCCTGGTACTCGGAGAGGTGGGCCAGGGACTGGACGCCGGAACTGGCGGGAATGATCAGGAGTTCATTTTTCTTGATGAGTATATCTTCCAGTGACGCGGCATCCTTGAGGAGGTCGGAAATATCCAACCGGGGTTCGATGCCCAGGAGGATATCGATGTTGCCCAACCCGTAATCGGCATCCAGTATGGCAACCCTTAAATCCATCAGGGACAGGGCAATGCCCATGTTGGCCACGACATTGGTTTTACCCACACCGCCCTTACCGGAGGTAATGGCAATTTTCTTTAATTTTGTAACGCTTCCGATAACGCTTTCATTTAATTTATATAGGGTCGATGCTTGGTTCATCCGTTTTCTCCTTTATTGTTATCTAAAAAAACCCTCCGGGCAAATTTTCGCGGGTAAGCGATCTCGATATCTTCGGGCACCCTCTGACCGGTGGTAAAATAAGCGGTAGGGATGTCGGTTTTCATTTTCAGGTTGAATAAATTGCCCAGCGAAAAGGTCTCATCGATCTTGGTAAAAATAAATTTGTCGGGGTTGAAAATACTGTATTTCTCATAGATCAGGAATAAATCCCGGGTCCGGGTGGATGCGGTTACGGTCAGGAACACTTCCCGCTCTTCCGGCGGTAAACCGGCAAGGTGTTTCTCCATTAGCAACAGTCCCTCTTTATCGTTGGGGCTTCGGCCGGTGGTATCGACGAAAACCAACTCATAATCGTTCAATTTTTCTATCCTGAATCTCAAATCCCGCTCATTATAGATCGCGTAAAATGGAATGTCAAGAATTTCCGCATAGGTCCTGAGATGGGCCTCGGCGCCGATGCGGTAACTGTCGATGCTCAGCAGGGCCACTTTTTTTCCTTCCATCAATTTGAAGTAGGAACTCAACTTGGCAATGGTGGTGGTCTTACCGGAACCGGTGGGCCCCACGACCACGACGATCTTCCGTTTCCCCGGCTCCAGCCGCAGCGGCGCGGGCACGGAGAGCGAGGTGGTAAGGATGTTGAAGAGTTTTTTGCGTATCGTTTCCGGGTCGGTGATGTTATCGGTATCCATCTGGTACTGGAGGGTATTGATGAGCTTGGCGGCCAGTTTTCGGTCCACCCCGCTGTCCATCAGGTCCATGAAGAGTTCCAGGAAGATACCTTTGAATTCATTGAACTCGGGAAACCCCTCGAAGTCGGCGGTGGATTTTCGCAGGATTTTCTTGATCTCGGCCACTTCCCGGGTCAGGGGCCGGAGTTCATTTTTTATACCGGAGATGTCGAGGGAAGGGGGGGCGGACACGCCGATGGATTTACGCAAGTCACGCGTGCCGCGCATGCCGCGGGAGTCGCGGGAGTCGCGGGAGTCGCGGGAGTCGTTGGCTTCACGGGCTTTCCGGGCCCGCTCCAGGAAGAACTCGGTGTCGTCTTTGGGGGGATTGACATAATTGTATTTTTTATTTAATAAAGAGGCGGAGATCTTGTCCTGTTTATGCCGGGAATCGTCCACGGCGGCGGTGACTTCCACCAGTTCCATGTTGGAAAGATTCAGGGCCCCTTTTCGTACGACTTTTTTCTGCGACAATATATAGGCGTTGGGTCCCAGGTCTTTCTTGATCCGGGAGATGGCGTCATCGAGGCTTTTAACGAGGTATTTTTTTATCTTCATTATTCCACTACCCCCAGGGATACGATCTTAATATTTTTGGGCACTTCGGAGGCGGACAGGATGACCAGGTCGGGCAGGAACCGCTCGGTCAATTGCCGTAGATGGTGCCGGATCAACGAGGAACACAATAAAATGGGCTGGACTTTTATACCGGATTTGTCGATGGTGACCTTGAGCTTGTTGATTACGATCTGGGCCTCGTCGGGTTCGATGATCAACTGGTCCACGTCGTTGACCTTCTGGACTTTGGCAACCAGGAGGCTCTCCAATTCACCGCCCAATACCAGGACGGGCAGGTCGTTCCTGGCGGTGACATAGGGTTTCACCAGGGACCGGGAGAGCGACTGCCGGGCCAACTCGGTAAGCAGGGTGAGGTCCTTGGCGACGGGCGCATAATCGGCCAGGGTCTCGAGTATGGTACGCAAGTCGAATATGGAAACCCTCTCTCTCAACAGGTTTTGCAGTACTTTCTGGACGCTGCCCAGGGTCATGAGGTGGGGGATGAGTTCTTCCACGACCTTGGGATAGGCGGCGGCCAGGTTATCGACAAGGTGCTGGGTTTCCTGCCGGCCCAACAGTTCGTGGGCATGGGCCTTGATGATTTCGGTGAGGTGGGTGGTGATGACGGTGGCGGGATCGACGATGGTGTACCCCAGGAATTGGGCATGTTCCCGTTCTTCCTCGGTAATCCAGTAAGCCTGGAGTCCGAAGGCGGGGTCCCTGGTTTCCTTGCCCTTTAATTTTTCCCTGACATTCCCGGGATTTATGGCCAGGTAACTGTTGGTCATGACGTCGCCGGTGACGATGGATACGCCTTTGAGCAGGATGGCGTACTCCCGGGAGCCCAACTGCAGGTTATCGCGGATACGGACGGGGGGCACGATAATGCCCAGGTCCAGCGCCAGTTGTTTGCGCATGGATTTGATACGCTGGAGCAGGGTGCCGCCCTGGGCGGAATCCACCAGTTGGATGAGGGAATACCCGATCTCGAGGCCCAACATATCGACTTTGAGCAGGGCCTCTATTTTTTCAGGCGGCGGGGCCAGTTCTTTCTTTCTCTCCTCTTCGACCTCGGCCACTTCGATATCCTTGCTTTTCTTGACCTGGTAAGCGAGGAAACCGAATATACCGCCCAGGAGGAAAAACGGCAATTTGGGCAGGCCCGGGATCAATCCAAGGGCGCCGAGTCCGATACCGGCGATCATGAGGGGATTGTGATCGAAGAAAATCTGGTCGGTAATATCCTCGCCCAGGGTTTTTTCAGAGACGGCGCGGGTGGAGATGAGACCGCCGGACACGGTGATGAGGAGGGACGGAATGGCGGCCATCAATCCGTCTCCCACGGTCAAAATGGTGTAGATGCGTCCGGCGGAGGAGAAATCCATTCCTTTCTGGAAGACCCCCACTAAAATCCCGCCGATAATATTCACCAGCGTAATAATAATGGAGACGGTGGCTTCCTTGGTGGTAAACTTGATGGCACCGTCCATGGTCCCGAAGAATTCGGCTTCCTTTTCGATACGTCTTCTCCGGTCGATGGCCTCGGCCTGGGTAATAAGACCGGCGTTGAGGTCGGCATCGATACTCATCTGTTTTCCGGGCATTTTATCCAGGGTGAACCGGGCGGCGACTTCGGCGGCGCGGCCGGCACCGGAAGAGACGACGATCTTCTGGATGGCGATGATCATGACGAATACGACGATACCGATAAGGAAACTGCCGCTGACGACAAATTCCCCGAAAGAACCGATGACTTTCCCGGCGGCAAAGATCCCTTCGTCCCCGCGGGCCAGGATCAGGCGGGTGGAGGAGATGTTCAACGCCAGCCGGTACAGGGTGGCCAGCAGCAGTACGGAGGGATACACGGCAAAATCCACGGGGTCCTTGATATAGGTGGACATCAACAGGATGGTGATGGACATGATGATGTTCAGGGTAAAAAAGACATCCAGCACATCGGGGGGCAGGGGAACGAGGATCAAGAATACCACCGAAAGCACGCCGAGGGGGGCGATCAGGTGGCCTTTGTCCCTTATTTTCAGAATTACCGATTCTCCCGCCATTTAGCCCACCTTCTTGCCTTTTAGTTTATAGATATAGGCCAATATCTCCGCAACGGGTTTGAACAACTCGCCGGGGATGAATGCGTTGAGTTCCACGGCGGCATAAACGGCGCGGGCCACGGGGGGGTTCTCCACCACGGGCACGTTGTGTTCCCGGGCCACTTCTTTAATCCTCTGCGCGATCAGGTCCTTGCCTTTTGCCACCAATTGGGGGGATTTCATCTTTTCATAAACGTATTTCAGTGCAACGGCATAGTGCGTGGGGTTTGTGATGACCACATCGGCCCCGGGCACCTCGGCCATCATCCTGCGCATGGCCCATTGGAACCGGATCTTTCTCTGATGCGCCTTGATCAGCGGGTCCCCTTCCGCCTGTTTGTATTCATCTTTTATATCCTGTTTGGACATTTTCAATTTTTTGATGTATTGGAACCGCTGCCACAAATAATCCAGGATGGACAGGAGCAGCAGGAAAATAACGATATACAGGGCCAATTTTAAAAATATCTTTCCCATGCTCTTCACGATATCAATTACCGACGTTTTGGGAAGCCCGAGTAAACCGGGAATTTCGGCCTGTAAGGTAATATAGGCGATAACAAAGATAATAATGACTTTTACGATGGATTTAAACAACTCGAACAATGCCTCCACGGACATTATGATTTTTCTCAACCCCCGGGGAATTTCAGCCAGGAAAAACACTTTCTCCCACTTGATCCTCAAGTTCTCGGAAACGATCTTCAACCCCCCGGCCTGGAGGACTTCCATCATAAGGGCGGCCGCGATCAACAGTAAAAACAACGGCACCACGAGCACCAGGAAGGTATAGAAAAAATCTTTTCCAATCCAGACGACAGAGACCGGGGTCACCTGGATTTCCCCCATCCGGCTGAAATATTTTCTCCAGAAATCCAGGGTGATCTTCCCGAAATAGGGCATAAAAATGGCAAAAAACATGAGGGTAAGGAACAACCCGGCGGAGGCGGAAAGGTCCCTGGACCGGGGAACATCGCCTTTTTTTTCGGCGTCTTGTTTCCGGCGTGGTGTCGGTTCTTCTGTCTTTTCGTCTTTTTCGGTTGCCATTTTACTTTCTCATCATTGTCTCATGTTTTTTACACCGTTCTCATGGAGTTAAACAGCCGGAAAAAGATTTCCGGGAATTTGGGTATGTCTTTTGCCCATATGCTGGCGACAAACCCCAGGATAAGGGAAAAGCCGAAGAGCCCGACGGCGATCTTCAACGGGAGGCCCACAAAAAATATCTGCATCTTCGATGCGGTTTTACCGATCAATCCAAGGGTCAAATCGATGGCAAGCATGAGGATAACGGCGGGTGCGGACAGTTTAAAGCCCACTTCGAAGGCGTGTACGACCAGCCGGGACAACTCGTTCAACAGCGGCCGGGTGACCAACAGGGTCCCCGGCGCCAGGGTATCGAAACTGCGGTCGATGGAATACAACAGGTAGTGGTCGCCTCCCATGGCCACGATGACCATGGTACCCATTACGACCATAAATACGCTTAATACGTTGGCGTTGTCCCCAAAGGTGGTATCCACGACATTGGCCATGGAAAACGCCATCTGGAACCCCAACATCCGCCCGGCCAACTGCAGGCCGAACAGGAGGATGAGGAACGCCAGGCCCATGAGTATACCGACCATGATCTCCATGGTCACGAGGTATAAAAACCCCAGGGTATCGGTGGGTATTACCCATTTGGCGGTAGATATGCCGGGAAAGAGTAAAAGGGAAATAAAAAAGGCAAACCCGATTTTTATGGTCATGATAAAGTTCTGGTTGTTAAAAAACGGAACAAAGGCAATGAACGCACCCATGCGTATAAAAACGATCATAAAATACGGCGCCCTCGCTACAATGTCTTCCATTTTACTCCTTCATTCTTCTCACCGGACCAGGTTCGGGATATTTTTTAATAAAAAAGTCAACAGGCTCACCAGTTTACTCATCATCCAGGGGCCCATAAACAACAGTGCCAGCCCCGACACGATCACCTTGGGCGCAAACCCGAGCACGGAATCGGAGATGGAGGTAGCGGCCTGGAACACGGAAATGATAAGGCCCACCACCAGGGCAACGCCCAATATGGGTGCGGACACCCAGAAGGCGGTCATAATGGCCTGCTTACTCAGGGTAAGAATGGTGCTGACTTCCATTTATGTCACCCCCAGTCCGAAGCTTTTCAGCAGCGAGCCCATGAGGAGCCCCCAGCCGTCGGCGACGATAAAAAGAACGACCTTAAAGGGCAGGGATACCATGATGGGCGGCAGGAAGATCATTCCCAGGGCCACGAGGATGGAGGCCACGACAATATCGATGATAAGGAACGGGATGTAGAGTAAAAACCCGATTTGAAAGGCGGTTTTCAATTCCGACAGGATAAAGGAGGGAATCAATACGATCATGCCGACTTCTTTTTTGTTTTGGGGCCGTTTGGTGCTGCTCAGTTGGTAAAACAGTGCCAGGTCTTTTTCCCGGGTCTGTTTCAACATGAACTCTTTCAGCGGTTCGACCGAGGCGCTCAGGGCCTGCATCTCGGTGATCTTTCCTTCGTTGTAGGGTTTGATGGCCACCTCGTTGATCTTCACTCCCACGGGACTCATGATGAATATGGTTAAAAAGAGACTGATGCCGATGACCACCTGGTTGGGCGGCACACCCTGCACGCCCATTGCCTGCCGCAAAAAGTGGAAGGAAATAACGAGCCGGGTAAAGGAGGTCATCATCATGAGTATGGCCGGCGTCAGGGTCAGCACGGTGAGCAGGAGTGCGATTTTAACGGTGGACGCCAACTCGCCTTCCTTACCGCCGGAATCTTTCACGCTGACGGTTACCGACGGCAGGGACTGCGCCGCAAGGAACTGCGCGGCCAACAGTAAAAGCATGAATACGGCGATCTTCCTTTTCATTTTTTCCCTTTATTCAGCAGTTCTTTCGCCCGGTACAACACGGAGGCAAAGGACCCGGCGGACCCGGCCCCCCGGTCCTCTTTTTCCCCGGCTTCGGCGGTGTCCTCCATATCCAATTGGATTTCGGACAACATGTTGATGGCGTTCGGGGTGATACCGATGAAATAGTGTTTCCCCTGGATTTCGACGATGGAAAGAAATTTCTTCTCACCCAGCGGCAAAGCGCCCACCTGCCGGATGGGCACCCGGTTTCCGCCCCGTGCCCGGTACCCGCCCACGGTTTTCATTCCGGTGATCTTCTTGAAAAAATAGGTGGCAAGGAAGATCAATCCCAATACAAAACTCAACGCCATCAGCGACCGGACAAAGGAATAGGAATCACCCATGGTATCGAGGTTCATCTGCTCCCCGCTTTCCACACCCGCCGCACCCGCCGCGCCCGCCGCGCCCGCCGCGCCGGTTTTGTCCGGACCGGCGGCGCCGTCCTGGGCAAAGAGGCCGAAACAAACGGCCCAGAGAACAAAGATCAAAATCACATTTCGTTTCATTTTATCCGTCACTGTTTATCCGTCACTATACTTTCCTGGGATCGTTGATCTCGGTGATACGCACGGCAAAGGTATCTTCCATGATGGTCACCTCACCTTTGGCAAAAAAGGTGTTTTCCAGGAAAAGCAGCAGGCTTTCCCCGGCGGACCGGTCCAACACCAGCAAGGACCCCGGTGAAAAATCCAGGAGATCCCTGATCTTGACGTTTTTCTTCCCGATCACGACATTCACCCTGAAGGGAATTTCGACAAAATCCTCCAGGTCCTTTACGGCCAGGTCGAAACTCTCTTCATAGTTCGTGATCTTGCTGTTTTCAGGGATGGGTTGTTCTTCATCTTTCATGGTATTCGTCTTATCGCCGGGGGCTTCCTCTTCCGGTCATTGAATAATGAATTTGGTAAAATAGACGGCATTTACCGGTTCTTTACCGAATTCATCTTTCATCAATTCGTTGACCCGCATCTGGATTTCTTCCTTAAGGGCGACTTTCCCGGAGGTACTTTTTAGTTCCCCGTAGCTTTTGGATGAAATGATCATGAATATCTCATCTCTCAGGCGGGGAATCATCAGCTCGTTTTCCGTGATCTTCGGGATATACGCTTTATTATTGATTTCCAGGTTAATCTCCACTTCGACGTACCGCCGTCCAAAGGGATCGTTGAGGTTAACGGTAAACGGGCTCAACGCCATGATACCGCTCCTGGATTTGGATGTAAAGTCCTGGGGTTCGGCTTCCCCGGCTTCCATGACTTCCCGGTCCCGGGCTTCGGTATCTTTTTGTTGCCGGTCCTGCTGTTGTGGGGTTTCTTTTTCTTCCACCGGGGCCTGTTCTTTTTCCCCGCCGAAGAAAATCTTTCCCACGACAAAACCGCCGGCACCCATTATAACCGCCACGATTATAATGATCACCACGAAAGGCAAACCTTTTCTACCGCCGCCGGTCATGTCCTCGAACTCGCTGCCTAACTCATCATCGACCATATTTTCCGACCTCCTTCTTATTCGTCATTGTCGATCATTATATTTATCTCCACTCTCCGGTTGCGCATGCGTCCTTCGAGCTTCCTGTTGTCGGCCAGCGGCCGGTAGGGACCGTAACCGGAGACGGAGATTTTTCGTCTATCCAGCCCGTTTTGCACGAGGAAACGGGCCACCGAGAGCGCCCGTTTAAGGGACAACTCCATGTTATCGATATTCTCCGAGGTAAGGGAATCGGTATGACCTTCCACATCGATATTATACGGAGATTTTTGCATCGCGGGGATAAGCTCCTTTATAAGCGGTTTGGCCGACGCTTTCAAATCGGAACTGCCGCCCTCGAAACTCAACTGCTCGGAAACCACCAGGGAAATTTTATTCTCGTTGTAATACACATTCACGCCATCGAAATCGCTCTCGGTAAAAGTCTCTTCCAGTTCGTTCAACAGGGATTCGGTTTCCCGGTTCATTACGGGCAATTTGATGCCTTTTATCAATTCGACGTTAAAAGACCTGGTGGGTTTCCGCTCCCCGGCCCCGGCCACGGCCGCGGGTTGATATTTTTCCCAGAACCGTTTGTAATCCCCGGTTTTAAAAGTGGAAACGGCAATGATAAAGACAAAGAACGTCAGCAGCAGGGTGAGCATATCCGAAAAGGTGATCTGCCATTTCATGTTCTCGTTTCCATCCATTCGGTCTTCCACATGCCTCATAGGTCCGCCTCTTTGAAAATGATCTCGACTTTATCCTGGGGTACGCCGCTGCCCTGGAAGGCATCGCCGCACCCGGAGACTTTCAGCTTCACGGGCGGGATATCCTTTTCCAGGAAATAGCGATACACGTTAACGGCCCGCCGCGCGGAAAACTCCAGGGCATCGGTAAAACCGGGGGGTACACGGGATGCGGCGTATCCCCTGATCTCCACGAGGTACGGCAGTTCGGAAACGAGAAAAGCGATGCTGTCGAGATAACGCCGGGATTCCCGGGTCAGGCCGGTTTTCCCCTCTTCGAAGGCGGCCACTTCCGGGAGGATGACGGCCACGCCGCGTGTTCCGTCCATCACCCGGAGGTCCATGATCTGGTTGAGTGTCAAAAAATCGTCCATTAATTTTTTATTAATGCCTTCGGATTTCATGCGATTTACAATGGTCCGGACCGGTTCCACCGGACCGCCCAGGTCGAAGATGGACAGGGCGCCTTTCCGGTCCTTTCCCGGCATCAGCAGGTTTTGCCTGAAAAGTTTTTTAAAGGTTTCGATCTTCGTTTTGTCCTTCTCCGCAAAGGTGGTGAAGAAGATAAAGAGTGTGAGCAGCACCAGCATCAACGAGAGAAACAGGGGCATCCACGGCGGAGATACGTATACCTGTTCATCGTCGATATAGTGTTTCATCGCAGTAAATTTTCCTCGCTGTAGATTTTCCGGAATTCGGTGGACAGGAAGGAGACCATGCGTTGTTCCACCATACCGGGTACTTCACCGGCCTGGATGGAGAGCACCCCGGCCAGGATCATCTCTTTTTTCAGGATTTCCGCGGTGGAGCGTTCTCTCAGTTTGCCCGCGATGGGCAGGAAGAGGATATTGGCAAGGATGGCGCCGTAGAACGTGGTGACCAGGGCCAGGGCCATGGCCGAAGCGATCCTGGTGATATCGTCCAGGGCCTGCAGCATGAAGATGAGTCCGATGAGCGTGCCGATCATGCCGAAAGCCGGGGCATATTGTCCCATGGCCCTGAAGATGGAGATTCCCACGCGGTGCCGTGCTTCGAGGAAATCGATCTCGTTTCTCAGTATCTCGTTGATGACGTTCGGTTTTATACCGTCCACCACCATGCGCATGCCTTCGAAAAAGAACTGGTCGCCGATCTCGCCGATGATCTTATCCAGGGACAGGAGTCCGTCCCGGCGTGAGAGTTTCGAGTACCGGACCATATCCGGGACCACGTTGATGTATTCCTGTTCTTTGCTGAAGAAAGCGTTTTTCGTTACCCTCAGGACACGGATGATATCTTTCATGGGATAATTGATGAGGGTCGCGCCGAAAGTCCCGCCCAGGACGACAAGGAGCGCGGGGAAATCGAAAAAAACGGCGAAATTGCCCCGTGAGATAATAGCGACGCCCAGCAATCCGAAGGCGCTCAATATTCCCAGAAGAGTAGCAATGTCCAAATTAAACCTCCACCTAAACGGGATGCAAGTTTTATACCAACCCCCTGTTTACCTGGACAGTGCTTCATATTGAGCCTTTCGGAGTGATCCCGGCAAAAATGATTTGTCATTTATTTGACAGGTTTAAAGATAGCCCACGGAACACACACAAGACACGGAACATATTGGGAGGAATCTATATTTAGGAGAGCGGTTATGCTTTCGGGGAAGTTTTTGTTTTAGCGAAGTGCCTGCCCCGTGGGGACACACCGTTAATAAACAAGGAATCTCCCGAACCAAAAGAGACTCGTCCTACCTGGGTATTTTTCCTCCATACCGTTTGATTACATCCTGCAAAAGGCGGTCCGCTTCATCTTCAAAGCCCTTCGGGTCTTTTGGATCCAGGGAAGATATCTTTTTATACAAATCGTCAAGCATTTCCTCGAATTCCAGGATGGGTATCCTGCGTTTAGAACCCATAACCGTTATGACATCATCCTTTCGATGAAAGTGGTACAGGAATCTCCAGAGGAATTTATTCGAGAGCAAGACGGAAAGGTCCCGGACCGTATCGTCCGCACGTTTCGAATAGGTTTCGATATGGTGGTTTACGATGTCGGTTAACGGGTGGTCACCCGGACGACCGTTCGGCATGTTGGCCTCCTTGATCTTCATTTTCAGTCCCATGAATTCGATTCCCACAAGGACTGAGGAGATTCTTATAACACAGCGGGGAAAAAAGATCAAGGAA
>Ga0210082_1000116_pt1 | contig 17617 bp, 12 predicted proteins | sample White_ThreeSqA_D_2_FD_185592 | JGI IMG/M metagenome (GOLD analysis project Ga0210082, IMG submission 185592) | Wetland microbial communities from the San Francisco Bay, California, USA, that impact long-term carbon sequestration -... | ecosystem: Environmental > Aquatic > Marine > Wetlands ... | reverse complement strand
CGAGATGGGGTCGGAGCAGGGCAGGGGACGACGTACGAGATTGGAACAGGCAAGCCTGTTCCCTACATCCTTGCAGCGTGCCGGGTTTCGGGTGATGGTGAAGTGTTCTTCAACAGATTTTGCGTGATTTTGAAATCTAACGATCATATTTTGGGTCTTCTAAAAGATTGATTTCAGGTTGCAACGGGATATGAATTTATGTATAATGAAGAAGGATTAATAAAATGGACAAGCAATTGATTCAAACAGTTTTCAGGCGATTGGTCGTGGTGAATGATTCGGAGATTTATTCTGTTTTCGGTTTCCTGGCGCGGGGCAAACCTGAAGAGGGAAATGACCGGAATTTTTTCATAATTGCAGGAGGCCGATATGCTTGAAAATGGCAAAAGTGATATTTTTAGGCAGAGATATTATTTTGAGACTCAAAGACAGGATAGGATTAAAAGTAATTTAAGCATTCCTTTGTCCTTAATAGTGCTGGTTTTTGGAGTAATGGTTTTTTATCTAAAGCATCTATATTTATTTATTAATACCGATTATATATCAATATTGTTTGTTGTTGTTTTTACCACAACAATATTATTGATTTTTCTAGATATATATTACTTGATAAAGAGTTTTTACAATTATAAATATTCATACTTGCCAGAACCAAAAGAAATGAAGAAATATTTTGAAGGGATGGAAGAGTATTGTCAAAAAATTGGAAAAGATGAGGCACTTAGAAAAGAAATCGATAATCAGATGGAAATCTGGTTTATGGAAGGGGCCCAAAAAAATATGTCAAATAACGATAAAAGGTCTGGCTTTATACACAGGTCTAATACAACCATGATTTTTATAATAATTTCCGTGATTATCTGTTCTGTTCTTTTTTTCGCAAAGTACACAAAAACAATGATTGATAGTCAATCAGATGTAAATAAAACTGGAGGACAACATTATGTCAAACAATCACAAAAAGGGCAATGAAGATAGTTATAAACCACCCCCCCCACCAAAACCGGTTCCCCCACCAATGAGGGATATTAAAGAAGGTGAAATACCGCGTAAAAAGGTATCAAAGTGAAAAATTTTAAAACTGAAAGGTGGTCAAGTGTCGAATAAGAAAGATAAGTATCAAAAAAAAGTTAAGCCACCCCCACCAAAACCTGTACCTCCTCCCATGCAAGAAGTAAGTGATTTTGGAGAAGATTTTGAGAAGGACGTAGCAGAAACTGTGGTAGAGAACAAATAGTTATTGAATTCAAGTTGATTTCTGTCTCTAACCAACGGAATTAATGGGAATTTTGTGATGACCAAAACGCCGTGGTAGGTGCAAGCTAGACGTTTCATAATGAATTTTCAGTCGTAATCGAGAAGGATGACGATTGGTATATCGCTTATTCTCCTGAGATACCCGGTGCCAATGGTCAGGGTAGGACAGTAGAAGAAGCGAAGGAAAGTTTGGCAGGGGCGATTAATCTTATTTGGAAGATCGCAGGGAAAACATGCTGCGCGGGGTACCCAATGAATTGAAGTAATTTGGTTACAGGCAAAAACGCCAATATTGATATTGAGGAGAATTAAAATGATAGATATTCCATTAAAGGTTTTGATAGTTGATCCGTATGAGCCATCAGCGGAACTTCTTATGCAATATTTAAGTAAAATGAAAAAAACAGTTTTATCTGTAAAACGAGCTACTTCATTGTTTGATGCTCGAAATGCTCTGATAGAGAGTGACATAAATACAATATATATTGACCCTCTTTCTCTTAGTTATGTAGAGGCTGGCGAATTCATCTTCGATGTTAGGAAGCGTTTACCCGCTATAGTATTTGTGTTGTACCTAGATTTGAATAAAATGGAGAAAATTCGTACCGAATTTTTTGATGGAGAACGAAAACGCTTATCTCATTATTTTAGATTGGATAAGCTTACACCAATCTCTTTTTTTGAAGAAGAACTCAGCGCAACAATCAGGCAATGCCAGAGCGATTTGTCTTACATTTTAACTAATGAAAAAATTAATAAACTTCAAGAAGAATTATCTTTCATCCAAACAAAAGCATCCAAAGAAAAAGAAAATGTTAATGTACCAATGAGTATACTTCGAGATATTCAAGAACAGTTAGAAGCATTAAAGAAAAATCGTGAAGAGAAAATAGCATTTGTAAATCCAAAAAGCATATTTTTGTCTTATCGTTTTGCTGATAAAGAATATGTCGAGGGGTTTATTATGTTGCTTGAGGAAAATAAGTTTATTGTTAAAACCGGTCAAGACGTTAATACCTTTATCAGTCAAGCTATACTTGATAGTATAAAGAGTTGCGAGTTTTTTGTTTCTCTCATGACAAAAGCAGATGAAAAAAAGGATGGGACATTCACTACGAGTCCATGGCTTCTCGAAGAAAAAGGAGCAGCGCTTGCAATGGGAAAAAAAATCGTCCTTATGGTAGAGGAAAATGTAAAGGATATCGGAGGTCTACAAGGTGATTGGCAACAAATTCGCTTCAGCCCAAAAACATTTATGATTGCAGCATTAAAAGCAGTAAAGCAGCTTAAATCATATAGTGGAGAAAAATCTGACTCTCAAAAAAATAACGATAACTAATAACGGACCCAGCTTTGGCTTGGAAGGCTTACGTTTTCCAAACCTGAGACGGTGCGTGACTTTGTGACTTTATTTTGTTGAAGGAGAATCATGAAACGTGTACGAATTACTTATGAAGGTGCTTATCACCATGCCATGAATCGCGGGATCAATGGTGAAGACATATTCACCGGGAACAAGAATAAAGCCCAGTTCCTGGATTACCTGGAAGAGTATTCAAAAAAACTCAAAATGCGTATACTTTTCTATTGCATCATGGATAATCATTACCACATTGTCCTGGAGAACAGCAATGGAAAAATGTCGGACTTTTTCCGCTACTTGAACGGGCAATACGGCATGTATTATCGCTCAATTAACGGCGATACGGGATATGTATTCCAGAATAGATTTAAATCCACCTTAATTCAAGACGACTCTTATCTCAGGGTGTCAATCGGTTATGGTTTATACATATGAAGGGAAAAGGTTAAGAGGTGAACTGTTGGTGCTTCTGAAGGATTGGGGTGGTTTAAGGTATCCTGAGATCAATAAAATTCCGCCTTTCGATAGGATACGCCTTACATCGTTTGCGAAGTTATATAAGGATGCAAAGCGGCGTCTAAAGAAGGAAGAGGGAGAGAAGTCACAAAGTCACGCACCGCCCCAGGAGAATCAAAGGAATTGATATACAATTAATCTGTATAAAGGAGGTAAAATGCAAACCGTGACGGTTTCGTCAAAATATCAGATCGCAATCCCAAAACAAATGCGGGAAAAACACAACGTTAAACCGGGAGTAAAATTCATCCTGATGTCCATCGGAGACAGGATCGAAATGATCCCGGAAAGAAAGATAGAAGATTTGCGGGGAGCTCTTCCCGGGATAGATACAGACCCCAATAGAGAAAAAGTAGATAGAATATGATTCTCATCGATACATCCGGTTGGCTCCTCACAATATTTGGACCTCATCCTTCGTTCAGGATGTAGGGAACAGGCTTGCCTGTTCCAATTTCGTACGCCGCCCCTATTGAACAATGTATTTAAATCGAAAAAAAAACGGTTGGAATATGCTGATTATTCTGAATTCAAATCATATTTTGTTACGATTTGTACCAGGGACCGCGAAGAATATTTCGGAACCATCGAAGACAACCGGATGAAATTATCCCCGATTGGAGAAATCGTGAATAAAAAATGGAAAGATGAGAATGGAGCAGGGGGTTGCGTGCGAGATGAGGTTGGGGTAGGGGACGACGTGCGAGATTGGAACAGGCAAGCCTGTTCCCTACATCCTTGCGGCGTGCCGGGTGTCGGGCAATGGTGATCTTTACACCGATTTTACCATGGTCATACGTGGCCGCCGGGGCGGCGGGGATGGCGGTTTTGTTGATCCTGCTGCGCGGGGTCGTGGATTATAGACGCGGGGAAGCGGCCTGGTATACGCTGGGCGGGAGTAAACGAATTCGGGCGGCGGTGATTGTGTTCTCCAGCCTGGCGGCGGGGCTGTTTGCGGCGGCCGCGATGAACCCACGGTGGGTGGAAACCTTCGGGAAGTCACAGGTACATTTGCAAGTGGCGGTGGATGTTTCCGACAGCGTGATGCGGGCCGAAGGCGGATGGATGGGCGTACACGACCGGTGCGGGCGGCAACTGACGACACATATCGACGCACTGCCCGGTGATTTCCGGGCCGACGGTACGGCGGGTATTCTTACCTTTCGCGGTGATACGGCGGATGCGGTCCGGGAAATAGCACTGGAGAAACTGCCGGATGCGTTTAACCGACTGGATACGAGCACGTTTGCCACGGGCGGGGGTACGAATATCGAAGCGGGTTTGAGGCTGGCGGGGAAACGCCTGGAACAGGCGGGCGGTCGCGGGGCGGTGCTGCTGATCAGCGACGGCAACCAAACGGACGGCGATGCACTGGCAGCGGCGAAAGAACTGGCAAGACAGGGCATCCCGGTCCATGTCTACCCGGTAACCAGCCGCGGTCCCGCACTGGCGATCACGGCGGCGGACCTGCCCCGGCGAACCCACTCGGAAATAGAAACCTATGTCCGCGGCGTGCTGGTAAACGCACGGTCAACGGACGAAAATGCCGCCCTGAGTCTCAGCCGGAACCCCGAACTCCCGGATTTCCCCGGCAGTTTCGGCGGACCGGTGACCCGGGAGAAATCTATCCGTATCCCCGGCGGTCAAAGGGTACGGCTGCGCTGGCCCGTGGTTTTCGAAGGCTGCGGCCTGCAGTTCGTGGACCTGACACTCTCGTCGGAAGACGGGAAAGAACCCCACCAACGCCGTTTTTTTACCCACGTGAACCGTCCCCCCCATATCCTGGCCATCGGCGGCGATAACCGGTGGCTCCGGGCCATACCGGAAGAGGCGGCGGAAATCACCCAGGTCGGGCCCAAAGAATTCAATCCCTTAATCCATTTAAAAAATATCGATGCCGTGGTCATCAGCGGTATCCCCTCCCGCGAATTCGAGCCGCGGGCATTGGGCGCTATTGCCGGTTCGGTCAAGAAGGCCGGTATGGGCCTGATGGTCATCAACGGCGGTCACATCGGGGTGGACGATGAAACGGAAACGGTCCTGATGAGCTACAATGAAACCCCGGTTCAAGAACTGCTGCCGGTGGAATGCGGTCCCCGCGCCTTCTCGCCGGATACGCCGCCCAGGGACGTGGTCATCCTGATCGATACGTCCGGTTCCATGAGCGGGTGGAATATCCGGATGGCGAAAACCATTGCCGGGCATATTATCCAAAACCTGCTGCGGCCACAGGACCGCCTGGACCTGATTACCTTTACCACGGGCGCGGGCCACCTGATCGATAACCGCTTGATGGATGACGAAGGAAAACGCGAGGCATTGGGAAAATTGGAACAGATTAACGCCGGTGGCGGCACGGACCCCAACGCGGCGCTGGCGTTGGTGGGGAACCGGAAGATGAACGAATGCGGCCTTATTTTTATTTCCGACGGTGAGTTCAGTCATGTGACCTACCGCCCCGACTGCCGCGTAACGGCCTTTGCCATCGGTAAAACATCGGTCCCTAAAAACTCGGCGCTGTGGGCACTGGCCGACCCGTTCCCGGTGGACAATACGTTTGACCCGGCGGAGATCATTATTCCCTATTTCGAACCGGAACCGCGGGTGAAATTTTTCGAGCCGGGCGAGTTTTTCCCCCTTTCCATGGAGCGGCTGCTGCCTAAAAACCAGCGTCTGCCGGTACCGCCGCTGCCTTTGGAAGGAGCGGCGGTCTCATATTTGAAAGAAAATGCGATCATGAACGGGGTACGGCCGAAGCTGACGGACCCGGTGCTTGTCTACGGTGAAAGCGAAGCCGGGTACGTGGGGGTGTTCACGTCGGGGATCCCGGACATGTGGTTGAACCGTACGGATGGCCGGGAAGCGGTTAAAGCATGGATTTTCCGTTTAATTTCTTACATGGCGCGGGACCGTTACGATTTTATCCTGGAAGACCGGGGCAATGTGATCGATTTTCGTATTTCCCTGGTGCCGAAAGCGGGGAGAATCCCGCGTATCACGCAGTTGGCGGTGGATATCCGGTTCCAGGAGGAACCCAAATCCGCGCCGGTGGGGATTTCGCTGCGGCCGGACAATATCAGTCCCGGTACGTTTTACGGGCAGATACGGGTGGAGCGAAAGGACTTCACCCGGCGGGGTGTTTTATCGATAAGGGAATGGGGACCGGATGCACTGGTCCGCGCGCAGCAGGTACCGATTCTCATCCCGCCGAAAGGAAACGTGCGTCCGGCACCGTCGGCGGAAGTGTACAGTTACGGTCGGAACCTGCCTTTGTTATTGGCCGTCGCGGAAGCGGGCGGCGGTGTGTTCGACCCGCCCGTGGGAACGTCTTTTTTCCGCGGCATCCCGGCGGCCGGCCGGGGCAGACCGTTGTGGCCGTTGTTCCTGGCGGCGGCGGTGATCTTTTATTTGACCGCGGTGGCGGTCGGACGGTGGAACCCCTGATGGTCGATTATAATTTCAGTCTCCAGGCCCTCGAGGGTGTTCACCAGCCAATGGTGACGGTGACGAAAGTACTGCGGGGGTTGGCGGCGGTGTTGGTGGAGCGGTTGTTTACGGGGAAACCTCCGGCAAATAAGCGCGCCCCGGCGTTGGTTTCGCTGCTTACGCCCCTGGAGGCGCGGGTCCTGGCGGAATTGCACATATGGAAACGAAGAGGATCCCCCGCTGCCCCTCCCCCGGTCTCGATTCCCAGGGACAGGGAAAGCCGGTTGAAAGTTACGCTCAAGGATATGGTGACCCGGGCGCTTACCGTGGGTGTTCAGCCCCGCGATTGGCAGGCCACCTTCCATGACCGTTTGGTTTTGGCCGTGGGTGGTGGTACACAGGGCAGCGGCATGCCGTATGATTTGGACCCGGTGGTGGAGAAGGGGGCGTGGAATGATTTACGGTTCCAGCGTACCCTGGCGGCGGTGGTAAAGGGGTACCTCCGGGAACGGGTGTTGTTTATTCCCGGTGAGTATTGGATGCCCCATTTTTCGGCCGGGGCTTTTTGGGCGTTGATCGGACTGGCTGAAATCGGTGACGCGCCGGGACAGAAAGCTTATTTACAGATGCTGGGTGCGGTGCGTGAAGAGGCGCGTCGTCATGTATTGAGAGAAGGGTGGGCCGGGTTCTGGGACCAGTGGCTTATCCGAGTGGCGCGGGAGCAGTGGCCCCTTGCTTTCGAGCAGGAGAAAGACATGTTTTGTCGTGCATTGTCGGCGCTGCCGCTGGTGGCGCGGCGGTCGGCGGCTTTCCCGGAGCAGAAGTCCCGTGTGTCGAAGCCGACGATATGGGAGCGTCTCAAGAAATGGCTGCCCACGTTTTTCGGGTTATTTGAGAGAAAGGCGATGCGGGACGGTAAAAAAGCGGGTAAGCCCATGGAACTGGCCCACCCGGATTGGGAAGACCAGGTGCCGGGGTTTTTCAAGGAGGTTTAATTCGATGTTTAATCCGAAGGTATTGCAGAAGTTGGCGGTGGAGCATAAGGATGCGTTTAAGGTTCTTGCGCGTATCGAGGAGATATTGAACCGGCGTTTTGCGGATATGGAGGCGGCGGTGGGTGGGTTATGTTTGGCGGTGGCGAGTGGTGAGCCGTATTTATTGATCGGTCCGCCGGGTACGGGGAAATCGCGTCTTGTGCGTGCGTTTTGTGGGTTGATTGGGTTATTGGTGGAGGATGATCCGGCGCGGGACCATGAGCTTTATTTTGAATATCTTTTGACGCCGTTTACGGAGCCGGGGGAGTTGTTTGGTTTTTATGATATTGAGAAGGCGATGAAGGGTGGGAAGTTGGAGCGGCCGGCGGTGGGGATGATGCAGCATGCGAAGGTGGTATATTTGGATGAGGTGTTTAACGGTTCCAGTGCGATTCTTAATACGTTATTATCGTTTATGAATGAGCGGGTGTTTCATGATCGGAATGTGCGGAGTCGGGTGGAGATGCAGTGTTTGTTTGCGGCGACGAATTTTGTGCCGGAGACGCCGGAGTTGCGGGCGGTATTTGATCGTTTTATTTTGCGTTGTCATGTATTTAATGTGGAGTCGAAGGTGGAGCGGATCAGTGGGTTGTTGGGTAAGGGTTGGAATGAGACGTATAGTCGTCATCCGGCTCAGAAGGATTATACGGCGTTATTGGATCGGTTGGCGTTGTTTCGGCAGCGGGTGGTTCAGTATACGTCGGCGGGTCATTTGGTGCCGGACGCGTCGCATGATTTTTATAAGGTATTGACGCAGCAGGTGCATTTGGCGCGGCAGTATGATTTATCGGATATGTCGAATCGGCGGTTGGTGAAGTTGGTACATTTGATGGTGGTGCATCGGATTTACGAGGCGGTTCGGAATGATGAGTTGGACAGGGAGTTATATTTGGGTCCGGCGCAGTTGGAGTTATTGTCGATGTATACATTGGATCAGGCGGATGAGGAGATCGTTCAAAAAATGCTATCTGCGGCCAGAAAGTAGTTTTAGTAGGGGGTCCAGGGGGAGCCTCCCCCTGGCCGCCGGAGGCAATTTAATTCTTTAATCTAACATGAATGTACGATTGGTACCGAAGAAAATTTGGGCAAGCTTAACCCATACCCGCTTCCACTCCCTGTCCCTGGAAACCAGACGCACCGCCTACTCCATCCTCCGAACCATGCACAACCGCCACATCGGCATCACACCCGACCTCGCCGCTAAACTCGCACCTCTCATCCTCGAACCTACGGCCGCTTTCCAGGCCGAAAGCCCATGGATAAACGTCATCGAACGACTCACTCAGGAACTGGGCACAACCCCCCAACAACACAAAAAAACCCGACAAATGGGCTTCGGCATCCTCCTCAACGCCATCCCACCCTACAGCGTCCTACGCCTCGCCATGCCCATCATCCACGAAGCCTGCCACCACATCAACCTGTGCTGCCTCCTCTGCGAAGATAACGAAGGCAACATCCTCACCGAAGCCTACAACCGATACTCCGACTCCCTCTCCACCGAAATCATAAAAATGACCGAAGAAACCAATAGCCACTTCCAAATCTTCTGGAAAGAACGCGCCCTCACCCTCGCCGCTTACTCCCGCCGACCCGGCATGTGGAACCTCGAACAAGAACACTCCACAAACACCGGCCTCCCCGAAACCAACCCCGACGCCGCCGGCCTCATACTCCGACTCAAACCAAATATCTCTCCCCCCAAACCCCTCTCCCGCCGCCCACAAGCCATGACCTCCCCACTAAAACACCGCGAAAGCCGAAAAAATAAAGAAGGCGGTTTCAGCGGCATCAAAGTCACTCTCCAACAAGAAGAAATGGAAAATATCCTCATGAGCGAATTCCTCAACCCTCCCATGCTCCTGGCAGACCGACTGGTCAACAGCGGATACCTCTCCCTGAAACGAAAACCCAAACACGAACGCCTGCGCGATGTTCTCATCGCCGGTATCATGCCCGACGATATAAAACCCAAACTAAACGCCGATTTCATCAAAGCCTGCTGGTTCGATTATATCACCCGCTTCGGCTTCATGCTCGCCCGGCAACAAATGATGCGCAGCGAATTCCGGTGGCTGGAAGGCGATATGTTCGGCCAAAGCCGCGAATGCGATTTCCGCCTGGAAGACCTCCCCCTCCATAAACCACCACCGGGAAACGATCCCACCCCCGCATACCGCCGGAGCTTCCTCGTGGCACTGGGATGGTTCCCCTCTTTCCTGGATACCCTCAACGGTTTCCACGTGGTCCCGGATTCGACCGGGGAAACCGGCGAACCCGCGGCGACCGACGGCACCGACCCGCTGCTGCGCTGGGCCTATTCCGCCTGGAGAGATCAAAAACTCCGGCAAAACCGGCAGGCAAAAGTCGATGAATTTACCTTCGTCCATATCATGCTTTTCCTCCCGGCGAAACGGCGAAATGCCGGGGAAGCACCGCCGCAGTCCCTCCTGAGACAAATGCAGCGCGGTTTCGGTATCGGCAGCGTGCCCGGACGAAGCGTAAGCATTACCTGGGTGCCGGACGCGATTGAAGATTGGGAAAAATGGGCGATAGACCGCCAGCGGAAACGGGAATCCGCACTTTTCCCAAAATCACGGCCGGGACGATCGTGGGAAGATATTGCCGGGGGACTGGAGCAGGTGTGGCTTCAACATATCATCGAGGAGATGCAGAATGCCTGAAGGAAGTGCTTTTCTTTACCTGGATGAGCTTTACCCGCTGGAAGTATTTAAATTACTCACCACCGCGGCGGAGAAATACGGGGGAGATTACCTGGATGAAGTGAAATTGGTTTTCCCTGAAAATACGATCTTCGGTACCCTGGTGGTCCTGCGGGTCCCGAACCCTTACGCCGGAACGAGAGCGAAGCCGGGGGAGGAGAACCGGGTACGGTTGTTCGAGGGATTGGTAACCCTTTACCGGGAGCTCAAGGGCGGCCGCGGCGAACCGGGGCACAAGGCGCCGGGCGGGGAAACGGTGTCCCTGGGGGAAGGATTGTCCCGGTTGCTCCTGATACCGGGTAAGGACCGGGAAAAACCCGCGTTGGTGAAAGAGGACGAGTACTTGTTGGTAGGGCGGGGTATCGGTAAGGAGGCGGCTTCGGGTATTTTCGATACCTTGAGTGTTCATGCCACGTATACGCGGGTGAGCGGCGCGGAGACTCACCTGGGTGCGCGTTATCTTTTTTATGTAAAGGATGACCGGCAGCGGCGTTCTTCTTTTTTAAGCCTTGCGGCGGGCGAGGTCTTTACGGGTTGTACACTGCTGCAGGCGTTCAGGGTAGGGGAGTTTACCCTGTTCCTGCCGTTGGATGTTTTACCGGGTGCGGCGGAGTTGGATCATTTTAGCCGTTTCATCCTGGCGACCCCGCGGTTATGGGGACTGGGAGAGGAGAAAATAGAAAAGGGATTATTGGCCGCCGTGGCCCGTTTCACCGGTGGTATCGAGTTTTTGTATCTTGTGGGCATGCGGTTTTACGATCAATCCGTATTTACGCGGCCGCGCCCGGAGGCGGGGGCGGTCCGGTTCGAGTTATTGGATATGAAGACCGGTGAGAAGGGTTTGCATTCGCTTAAAGCGGATCTCCAGGCAGTGAAGCCGCCGGTGGGGTACCGGTTGGAATTGCGTTCCACCCGTCACCTTGAGCAGGAGAAGGTGGAGCGGTTATACGAGGAGAAGGCGCGGGTGGAGTACCAGATCGCGTACCGGGAGAGTATCGAGCGTCCCCGTCCGCTGCTGCTTCGGTTTACGCAGAAGCAATTGCCGGCGTTGGCGGATGTTATACGGAGTTTCCCCATGCGGGTGATTCATGAGGGTGGGTTGAAGTATGGGTTCCAGGCGACGGCGTATCAGCCGGCGGGTTTTCATTTTATATTTGTGGACCCGTGGGAGGCGGCGCAGACGAGTTTGGACCCTTTGCCGTTACATGAGGGGTTGGACCCGTGGCCCATGCGTTTTCATTTGGACCCGTTTTGGGCGCGGTATTATTTTGAGCAGGGGGGGACGGCGTTGGTATTTGTGCCGGATGGGACGGCGTTGTTTCCGCCGATGCACGATTGGGACCGCCGGAGTATGGACACGTATTTGCGGGAGACGATGCAGCATTGGTTCGAGGGTGAGCCGGGGGTATCGGATATCCCGGAGGAGCCGATTTACATATTCGACGGGGTGCCGAAGCCCCGGGCGGAGATACAGGTATCGGTATTGGACCGTGGTGCGTTGGAACCGCTGCATACGCGGTTGGGGTGGTTGAACGATAATTTGACGGTGGCGCATGCGGTGGGGATTGATAATTTGGTGACGAATTTGGCTAAGGACATTACGTGGCAGGCGATTTACCGGGAGACGATCGCGGAGTCGGAGCGGATTCGAGATGAGTTCGAGGTGGCGGCGGCGGCGTCGGGTGAGCGGGTGGCGGAGGTGATCTACCAGTTGATCTCGAGTTTGACGGAGGAGGTGAACCGGGTGGTGGAGCGGATGTTTGAGATGTCGGGTGAGGTGAAGGAGTTGGATGGGAAGTTGAAGGAGTGGGAGGATGCGTGTGAGGAGATTCGTGCGATATTGGGTGAGGTTGAGCGTGGTGAGGGTATGGCGAAGCAGCAGACGGTGAAGGTCCGGAATGAGTTTTATAATTTGGTGAGGCAGGTGGAGTATGATTTGGCGGCGTCGCAGAGGAGTCGTGACGAGGTAGAGAGGAAGATGGCTGATGAGATTAAAAAGTTGAAAGAGAGTTACAAGAAGTTAAAAAAGAAGTTATTCAGCATATAATAAATCAATGGATATTAGATCGAAGATCAAAGAGCCGTTCGGCAGGGTGCTTGAGGATAATTTTGCGCGGTTGGAGGCGGCGGCGCGGGAGTTCGAGGCGGGCCGGGACGTGCCGAAGGAGTGGGAGACGTCGAAGGGGAATATTCGGCATTGTGTATTGCCGCAGTTTGGGAAGTGGGCGGAGGTGCGGGGGCGGATACAGGCGCCGTTTCGGAATTTGAAAACGTTTCGGCGGGAGAAGCGGCGGGTGCAGCGGGCGCGGGGGTTGACGTGGTTTCATGGTCGCGCGTTTTTTATGCGGGTTCAGATGCTGTTAATGGGAGTGTTGTTTATAGTAAAATTACCGGTGGCAATTATTTTGAAAATACCCATGGCGTTATTCAGGAGGAAACGTTAATAAAAGATCATGGACCTTAACTCGTCGTTATTAAAAGAAATGCCGAAAGAGGCGAAACCCAAACCCGGAAGATTCCTCCGCCGCATATTAATCCTCATCCTCCTCATTATCGCCATCGCCGCGCCAATCGTCCTTATCACCACCCGTACCGCACCCGAAACCGCCGTCGGCACCTGGCTATATTGGCTCCACGACCATATCTACCTCCCCATCAAAGCCTATACCTTCACCCTCCTCTACCCCCTCAGCCTCATCCCCTGGGGAGCCGCCCTATTTATCCTTATCCTCTGGACCATCTCCTACCTCTCCAAAACCCCCATCTTCAAACGACTCCAAATCTACCTCGGCCGCAAAGCCGTTCGACGAAAACTCCTCCACCCCCTCCTCATCAAAAGCGCCCGACGCTTCAAAAAACTCGGCATGAAACCCGAACTCCTCGAAGCCGTTACCACCGAACAACGAGAAAAAACCCTCCTCCACCTCGACACCCCCCCCACAATCACCCGGGCCACCCGCCTGACCCACCTACACACCCGCCTCCTCACCCTTCCCCCCTCCACCACCAACAACCACCTCCAGGCCGCCGTATACTGGCTCGAACTCTATACCCGACTCCGAACACCACAAACCAAAACCGACAACCCCGACCGGCTCCACCACCTCATCTCCCAAACCACCGCCCAAATCCACGATATCATAACCCCCCTCCTCCAATACACCACCCCCCATAAACTCGAAACCGCAAAACAAAAAGAAGCCCGCTTCGATACCCAAACCCTCGCCGTCGACCTCCTCTACCTCGCATCCCTCAAGAACGACACCCTCGCCGCCCATGTCCTGGGCCCCAAAATCCCCACCAAAAAACGCGAAACCCTCATCACCCGACGCCTCGCCATCTCCACCGCCTCCAGACGCGCGTTCCTCGACAGGAACCGCGGCCGCCTCGAAAACCGCGCCCACCTCTATTACAGCGATTCCCTCAACGCCGACCCCGAAGACCTCCCGCTCATCGGACGCCTCTCCCTCCTCATCGCCCTCGACCTCGCCGCAATGACCGACATGCCCGACATCGCCCTGGGTTTCATCGAAACCATCGAAACCCTCGATTTCGTCCTCCACCTCTGGCAAACCGGGAAACCCGACGACCGAACGACAAAAGAACCCTCCGGCCAGCAGCGAATGCTGTGGCTCATCCACGGCCTGCCCGGCCCCCTCGACTACCGCTTCTGCGCCGAACTGGCCGAAAAAGAAACCAAACGACGAAAAGAAATATGGCTGCACTCCCGCCGCTTCTCCGGCGAAGAAAAAGGCCCCATCCGAAAAGAAGACTTCGACCTCGCCGAATCCCGCGTCCACGCACTATACCACGCCGCCGGACCGGATTTTAAAAAAGATAGTTAGCCGCGAAGACACAGAACACACAGAAAAAAAGAAGAGGGACGAGAGGACGAGGGACGAGGGACGAAAAAAAACGTTTAAGGTTTGAGATGATGATTTAACATAGGAAAACCCCAGGGCCGTGCAAAGAGGGTCCCCGCGCCGCGGGGTTTCGCGTGTCTTCGCGGCTTAAAAAATAATAATCATGAGAAACAACTGGGAAACATTTGGACGGACGCTCGATAGACGGGCGGAAGAACTCCTGGAAAAACGGGAAATACCGCTGCGCAGACGTATCGATGTGATCCTGCTTACCGGTGTCGCCGCCGTCTTTGTCCTCTTTGCTCTCCTGTGGGCCGTCGGCGTCCTTGTGGGCGGCGGGCTGGGACTCTTCGATAAACCGACCATCCGGCCCATTGCCGATGAACGCATCCTGACCAACGTACGCAAAGACCTCCAAAAAAAACCGCTGCTCGATGCCGTTCAACACCGGGAAGACCACAAGATTTATATCTCCCAAACCGGGGGCACCGTTCACAGCTATCACCCCGCCACCGGGCTATGGAACTCCGAAAAACCCTTTTCAAATCAAGAACTCCTCGTGCCCGATCTCGTCATGCTCCGTTCCGGCAGCGGGGCCGATATCCTCTCCGACCCCGCCGGGAAAGACCCCGACCCCGGATCGCTGTGGGGCCTCAGCGCCAACCACGGACTGGTCCGCCGTTTCGACGGGCAATGGCAAACCGTTATCGGCGATACATTCTTCGCCGGTCCCGGGGGCACTCCCGTTAAAGACGGCCCATTGACCGCCGCCGCCGTCTCCGGTGACGGGAAATGGCTGGTAGTGGGAACCACCGGCGAAGGCCCCGGTATCTACCACCTCGAAACCCGCCGGTGGATAACGCTTAAAAACGAGATCGCCCGGGCACTGCCGTCCCATACCGTTACCCATGTCACCTGGTGGCGCAACCGCTTCTGGATCGGCGGCCCCTCCGGCCTCGTCTCCATGGAAATGGAAAACCTTACCCCCCGCCTTTATAATAAACCCGCCATCACCGGAAGCATCATGGACCTGGACGTGGATTCAAAAAACCGGTTGTGGGTCCTGGAAAAACGAAATTGCCGCGAAGAAGGAAGCGGCTGTATACGCCTTACCCGGCTGAATGATTTAATCCAACCCCCCGAACAACTGGTGGACGAACAAAACATCTACCCCGAATTAAACCCCGGCGACCTCTTTTTCGCCCAATACCGGGACCACCGGCTTTCGGTCGCGGGCCACAAGGGCGTATTCTCCTACGATACAACACTCCACAGTTGGCAGCGCCACTTTAAAGGCGCCGTACTCTCCACCCTGGCCCTGCCCGGGGGAGACGGCTTCTACTTCGGGTACACCGGGGGAATCGGCGCACTGGTCAACGGCCGTTATACCGCCTGGAAGCTGCCCGACCCCACCGCGCGAATCGAAACCATACGTTTCGGCGGGCGCGGTTCGAACCGGGACGAAATACTGGGCATGACCCGAACCGGCAAAGTATTCGCCGTTGAAAACGGGAAAACCGCGCAGGTCTTCGGCGGCGACCATACCTCGTTGAAACCCGAAGACTTCCATTCCGCTTTCGATTTCGGCAGCAGCGTGCTCTTTGTTAGTGAGAACGGTGCCATGATTCACGATATCGTTACCCGGACCTACAAGGATGTCCCTTCCGCGTCCCTGCCCGAATGGCTGCTCCGGCCCGGCGTACAGATACTTACCTCCGGTGAAAACGCCTATGTCGCCTCGCCCAAAGACGGCGATACCGAAATATACCAGGTGCCCACCTCGCTCATCACCGCCGGTATGGTCAAAGCCGTGAAACGCCTGGAAATCACCTACGGACCCGTGGGGAAACTCCGGGATTGGGGCGGAAAGGGAATGGTGATGATCGCCGGTGCCCAGGACGGGCGGGTGCTGCGCTTCGATCCCGCGTTGGAAGTCCTTATCGGCGGGGACCCCTCCGGTTTTACTTCCGATATGCTGGATGTCGCCTCTTACAAAAACGGACTCATGGCCGCCACCTCCATCGGGCTGCGGCACTACGATTACCAATCCCGGTCATGGACCGATCACGGCAGCCCGCCCGGCTCCGTGCCCGTGGAGATCACCCCATTCAACGGGCCGCTGCTCACCGTTACCGCCGACGGCCAATTGTTTAAATGGGATGAAGGCGCGCGCTATACCCCCCTGATCGCCGTGCAGCAGGGTTTCGATATCAGGGACGGCGACCTGGACGACGTGAAAGAAAAGGACGGGAAACTCTACTTAGCCGGAAACGGGAGGGTCTACCTCTACGACCCGGGCACGCGGCAAATCAACGGCCGGTGGAACCTCCCGGGCACCGGGAGCGTCTCGATAAAAGGGTTCATCGGCACCGAACCCCTGGCCCTGTGCGACAACCGGGCCACCGTGGGCAAACGGGTCATCGACCCCGCCGCCGGTGCCGTTATAAATCTCTCCCGGGACAACGATTATATCTGGACCGTCCGGGAATCGAAAGGAGAACGGTACCTGAAACGCTATCCCGTCACCCTGGCGTCCCTGACCGCCGGGGAATCTTTTTTCCGGAACCCCGGGGCGGGTAACGGTGTGACGAAAATCCATGATGCCGTGTCCCTGCCCGATGAGACTATAGCCGTTCTTACCGACGACGGTTTGCGTTTCTACAGCACCGGCGCCCGTTCCTGGTACGACAATTCCCCCACTGCCTGGGTCCCCCACGGCGAACGGCTCTACCTCATGGACGGCTTCCTCGCGGTCGTGGGGAGAGAGAAGACCGATTACAGTATTACCTTTGCCGAACTCGCTAAGATCAGTATACCCCCGGGCATTTCCGGCCAACCCGTTTCCTTTGAAACCAAACCCCATCGTGTCTTCGCCGCCGCCTTTGCCGTTGATCCCCGGGGGGGACGGGTCGTGTTTATCGATGAAAAAGGACGGACCGTGGAGTGGAAAGCCGGGGCAAGTAAAGAAATCCTGCCCGCGCCGGGAAATGCGCCCGAGACCGGGACACTGCTGCGGGTATTCGACCGCGTTACCGGCAACCGCGGGTCCCTTCTCTTCACCACCCGCACCGGGATTCACAACTATGACCTGGAGAAACGTTCCTGGCGTGAAATTCAATTGAACGTCCCCAATTCCGACAACATCGATATCCGGCTGGATGGTACAACGGAAGTGGTAACCGTTAAAACCATGGGAGGTGACTATTTCCTGGGACGGTTCGACCCAACCGCCGACCCCACGCGGACCGTCCGCGTGCCCATGAAACCGGTCTTCACCCCCGGCGCCGGTCTCGCCGCCGACGGGGACCGCTTGCTGGACATACAGCAGCGAGGAGGCGGAGGCGGCGACGGTGCTGACAGGGGATGGTGGACCTTCCTGTTGGACGACCGTATCCGGTATTTCGACCCGGAAAAACGCGAGTGGGTGGACAATGT
>Ga0210082_1000115_pt1 | contig 17693 bp, 23 predicted proteins | sample White_ThreeSqA_D_2_FD_185592 | JGI IMG/M metagenome (GOLD analysis project Ga0210082, IMG submission 185592) | Wetland microbial communities from the San Francisco Bay, California, USA, that impact long-term carbon sequestration -... | ecosystem: Environmental > Aquatic > Marine > Wetlands ... | reverse complement strand
AAAAAAAAAAAAAAAAAAAAAAAATAAGAACTTTTATATCTCTACTCAAAAAACAAAACACTTCCAGACGAAAAAATTTTGACCCCCATATACCCCCCATGGTGAATAATAATAATAATAATACAAACAACCGGCAAATAAAATAGCTCCCTTTATATCAGATGAAGCTTGTGTCAATCTCCGCATCTATCAACGCTTCGATAGCTGATCCTCCATACCTTGCTAATGCCTTTTCGCAGACTTGTTCCGTAGTCAAGCCAGAATAGTCTGGGTTTCTGCTTCTGATGTGAACAGCCAGCTTGTCTAGATAGCTTTTTTCTACTGTTAGGTTGTGTTCCATTTGTTCTCCTTTCAAGGCCATGCCTCGGTTTATTTATCCATAATATTATCAGAAAGTTTCCATCTACTCAAGTTTTTCAAAAATGAAAATGTTCTGGGATTAGGTCACGTCATGAGGGACTTTTCAAAGGCCATACCGATCTGTGGTTGTTGTTCTTGTTCTTGTTCTTGTTCTTGTTCTACTTCTTGGTTCTTTTGGCAGCTTCTGCCATAACTTCCTCGATTGTTGCGGTGGGAGGAAGTTTGAAGAGCCTTTTAAATTCCTCGATTGCGCTTGCGTTTTTCTTGGTCTCGGTGACCTTGGTCTCGCGTTCCGTCCGGAAGTGAGCGGTCTCGCAATCCTTAGTGAATTGGGCCAAGAATTCGTCCGTAATGTTCTCGCCCTGGGCTTTCAGAATTGGGGAGAGGATCGTTTCGTCGTGAGAAGCTTGGTTGACACCTTTGGCAATCAGCTGATTCAAGGTGAGGTTGTAAAACTTCTTTGCATCTTCATCTGTAGTCGGGACGGGTAATTGGATATCAACTCGAATCATTTTTCGTGATTTGTTTCCTTTGTCGTCCACCTTTTCGTCGAAATAGACGCCCCTTTTCGAGCTATTGATTAGTTCTCCAGTCCATTTGGCAAAGGGAACAATGCGGAAAGACACTGCTTCGGTGGTAACTACGCTTTTTTCGGTCATAACTTTCTCCTTTTTAAAAAGGTATGACCTTTGAAAAGCACCCCATGTATAATTGTCAAAGAGCCTGGATCAATTGATCCGATACCAGTACAATATGCAATCGGGGTGCCAATCTTTAAAGAAAAAAATAAAAATATTTTTTCCCAATAAAAGCAAATATTTACGAGTACATCATCATTTTATATGGATTGGAACGGCGAACAAAGGTACAATTTATTGTATTGTGTGGTACAAAATATTGTATTCGTCAATGATATTAATAGGTTAAGTGGTATAATTTATTGCGCCTGTTTGATTTGCGTCAGATTTTTGTTCTTTTTCTCATTTTGATTCAGCCTCTGGGGGGATTCAGTTTGTCCGACGGGGGAATTAGACCGAAAAATCACACACACAATTTTTCGAGCCAATTTTTCCTCGGCTTTTTTCCTCGCCCAATGACAATGTCGTGCATACAGGAGAGTAAAGAGGGAAAAAGAACGTTATCATGGAAGAAAAGAAAGCTAGAAGCTAGAAGGAGTTTCTGAATGGGAGTTATCGCACAGTTGGAAAGGGAAGGAAAGCCAAGGATTAATCACCTACATCCTCACCACAGATCTATGGCAAGATCGCTGGTAAAGCATGGACTTACGCCAGGACAATTGGGAGCGCTTTACGGATTTTCTCCTTCCCAGACAAGTGTGATTTTAAATAGTCCTCTTTTCAAGGCTCACGTAGCCTATCTGGAAAGTCTTGCCGAGCATGAAACACAAGATGCTCTTCAGGATCTCAAAAGTCTCCAGCCACGAAGCGCAGAGGTTTTGGCTGAGGACCTTATGATCGAAAGCGATGCGCCTTTGGAAGCTCTGAGACTTAGACAGACTGCGGCTTTAGCGGTTTTTGATCGGACAGGACATCCCAAAGGAGTCCCAGTTCAGAAACATGCTCATCTTCATGGACACGTTCATAAACAGATTCAAGAGATGGACACACGAGATTTATATATGGATGTTCTTGGAATGGTGGAAGAGGAAGAAGAATAATGTCAATTACTTATAGAGAAACACGAGATTATTTTTGTCTTTCCACAGACACTAAACCTACACTTTTAGCCGAGGAAGCTGGTAGAGTTCTTCACGAGCTAGATACTAATAAGGATTATTATTGGAACGGCTCAGCCTGGGTAGATAAACTTGATAGAAGGGCTGGCTATGTATGGAATCCGGATACTTTAGCTTTTGAGGCCATGGTTCAGCCGCTCATTGAAAGCGATACACTTCAAGTGGCCTTGGCTGGAGTTGCCTTAGCAGTTAATCAAACCAACGGAGATCAACTTGTTCAAGTAGTAGATTCTACGGGTGCAGAGTTGGATATGATCAAACAAAATGATCTTTTCAGCGCCGGGATTCATGGAATCTCAATAATGGGGCTGGATGATATAACAAATCCTGCAAGATATCGACAGCTTAGAGTAAATACTGACGGAGAGATGATAGCTCATTTAGAAGACACCTCGCATAATATTATTTCCCCGGCTACCGAGGACAAACAAGATGATCTTATTTCCGCTTTTTCTGCAACCTACGATGTTAGGATAGCCGTAGATTCCGGGGATTCAAATATTACTTACATTGGTAAGGCAGCAAAAGGCTCTGCAACAGCTTCTGCTGTTTGGCAGATAAAGCAGATCGATAAAACTACTGGTGTTATTATAACTTGGTGTGATGATGACGCACTGTTTAATAATATTTGGGATAATCGCGAGGCGTTGTTTTAGATATGGAAACAATTTCCAAGACAGAAACTGAGGTGATTAAAACGATTACTACAGAAATAGTTTATGATATTAAGGAATTATCAGCCGAACTTTTGACTATCGAGGAAACCCTGGCAGGATTAAATAAACTGCCAGACGAAATTTTGATCCCTAATGACGATAAGTTTTCTTCCTTGATTATTTTGTCTAATCGAAGAGACGAGATAAAGGCACTATTGAAATAATGGCGACAACAATATCCTATAATGATTTCATCACCCTTCAGCGAATCTACACTGCTTCGAGTGGCGGAACTAGTTTTAGCAGTAATTTGTACAATTCCTCGGCTTTTGATTTCTTTCAAAATTCCTGTGTTATCAACGATGCTATTTATTTTGGTTTTAATAGTCCAAGAATGATGTTCTCCGGATTAAGATTTTATGTTGGAACAGCTTTTGCGACAACAAGTGTAACCTTTGTTTGGGAGTATTATAAGCGCAGTGTAGGTTGGACAGCGTTAAGTGGCGTGACTGATGGAACCTCTGGATTCACTAATACAGGACAAAATGACGTTACCTGGACAATGCCGACGGATTCTTACTATGTTCTGATCAATGGAGTTTATTGTGATTGGATTAGAGTAAGAATAAGCGCCATAAGCGCTCCAACAGAGGGAGGCGCACAAAGCACTCAAATAGTAACCGCTGCAAACGGTGCAGTAACTATTTCTGATCCTGGAAACACAGTGGATGATTTTTGTGAGAAGGCTTATCAAGCGGATGTAGTAGGAGGATGGGGGGTAGTTTCTAAGGCTAATGCAGGATATTACTTTGACTGTCATGTGTTTCTGGGATATTCTTCTGATTCTGATCAAACTAATCTATCCGACTCGGGTAAGCTTTTGGACTGTAATGGGCTTTTCTGGAATGTGTTGGGATCGACAAAGGTTTCAGTTATCACATTGGGAACCTTGGTAAGTGAGGTGAATAAAACTACCTCGGCTGGATGTTTAATAAAATTAAACCGAATCTATTCTTCATATTTCGCTATGGGATCAGGAAACGAGTCGTTCAAATTATATGGTTGTACTATGCAGGGAGGATCTGTGTACACCGTTGGCGTGGCCTATAATTGTCTTTTCCACTCAGCCTTTGTCTCACTCTCGGATTTTGTAAACAATTATGGAGCTAGATATTTTAATGTTTTTCTTGAAAATAGACCAGATTTCATTGCTGCTACATTGGCAGAGAATGCACTTAATGATACTATAGTGGTAAGTGGTTCAACTGTCGGAGTAAGGTGTACCTACCAAATTTTCCTAAGGAATCTAAAGATCCTGGGTGCCACGTATTTTGGGGAAATTGACGCACTTAGCCAACCAGCTGATTTAGTTTTTATCGATCCAGAAAGCAATACTTGGGATCTTCGCTGGAATAGCGCTCCATCGAATAGAGGGGCTTCTATTAGCAGACATTACACGTTTAATTTAACGGTCATCGATGAAGATGGAGATCCGATAGAAGGAGCTATTGTAACGCTTAAGAACATTCTGGGATATGATTCGTTATTTGTCGAAAGTGGAAGAACGGAAACCTCTTTAACTACTACGACTACAGCGAGTTTAACGTTTAGTGATAATGTTTGGTCACAAGGAGACTATTGTAGAGTAGGAAACGAGATAATTTATCTTGGTGGAACCGTGTCGTTTCCCTATGCATATAATATAACCAGAGCACAACTTGGAACCTCCGCAGCGGCTCACAATGATAGACAGGTTCTTAGATTATATCCTTCATTGTCTACGGACTCAAACGGCGAAACAGAGGAAGCTATAGTTGAAAGCATTAATTATCAATGGTTATCGGGAACAAGTCCGGGAGTAACGACGGAATTGACCTTTAATCCTTTTGTATTGGAAGTAAGAAAATCTGGCTATAAAACATATACATCTCTCTTTACTCTTTCTAATAGCTTTGTCGGAATAATTATGCTTAAAACAACCAATGATCTTGTTTCTGAAGATGGTGACTATCTTATTGCCAATGACGAAAATGCTTGTTTGATCTCAGAAACAGGAAAAAATTTTATTGAATTATAATTAATCTGTGTTGGAGAATATTGATGAAATTAACGATCTTAAGGAAATGGAACAACCCCAAAATTGACGTTCAAATAACCAATGAACTAATTTCTGTTTCTATGGAACTTACAGAATTTATTTTGGCCTTAGCATTAGAAGTAGATAAGGTTACCACGATTCTTACCAGAAAAACTTTGGATAGGTGCTTGCAAGAGGCAGCGTCTCGGATTATCTCAGAGATGAAAAATCAAACCACAAAAGTAATATAAGAAGGAGGTATTATGGGAGGATCAAAAAAGAATAACACTATGGAAAACATCAATCAAGGGCGAAGTTCTACTGGTTATACAAAAGGACAGGAAAAGGCCCAGAAGGTGGGAACACAAAAAGGATCAAAGGCCATTGGAGCGATCAAGGCAAAGAACGATGCACTCAAAAGTATTATGGAAGATTAGAGGAGGACAAAGAAAATGGGATATTTTATCAAAGCACTTAGAATTATGGCTATTGTGAGTGAGTGGTCTGTGACTGCCTTGGCGGATGGAAAAGTCACTATCGCCGAGCTGACCCAACTTGGACTTGATCTTTGTCAGGCTCTTGGAGTTAAAACCGAATTTGAGCTTTTGAAGTAGCATTCCTGAAGTGTTTCATTAATGAAAAGGATGAGGAGTTAAAGCATGCTTCTTGATTTTCCAAAAAATCCTAGGGAAAATTTGATTTGGCGTAGGGAAATCCTTACTAGAGCCAAACATGATATTGAATTTAGGATGAAGGTCAAGGAGCTTTTTCATCGAGACATCTTGTTTGCCTTTAACGCTTTCTTTTTTACCTTAGATGTTAGGAAACGACCTTTCCATAATATTCCTTTTTGCACTTGGCCTTACCAAGACGAAGTTATTCTTGGTTTGGCTGAGAGCATTAGGCTTGGTCGAGACGAGGTTTGGGAAAAATCAAGAGATATGGGCGCGAGTTGGATGATCCTGCTTGTCTTTCTTTGGTTCTGGCTTGATTCAAAGGGAGGAGGAGATTTTCTTGTTGGATCTAGAATAGAGGATTATGTGGATAAAAAGGGAGATATGAGAACCCTTATCCAAAAGGCTCGTTATGCTGTTTACAAACTTCCTCCTTGGCTTAGGCCAAAAGGATTTTCGCCTAAGAAACATGATAACCACATGAAATTAGAGAATCCTGAAACCGGATCTACAATCATCGGTGAGAGTAATAATGCCAACTTCTCCACTGGCGGTAGATTTCTCGCGATTCTCTATGATGAGTTTGCTAAGTGGGAGAGTACTGATGAAAGTGCCTGGACAGCTGGTGGTGACGCAAGTCCAAGTAGAATCGCCAATTCGACTCCGTTTGGAGTTGGAGGTCAATATTACAAACTGGTCACAGATGGAAAGACACTTAAAAGAACTCTTCACTGGAGTCTGCATCCCGAAAAAGCTGAAGGTATTTCTTGCCGATGGCCTTCACCTAATGAGGATTCAAAGGAAGTTGCTGGAGAAGGATGGAAACCCCGAGTTGTTTTAACAAGTCCTTGGTATGAGAAAGAGATCCTGCGTAGGTCGAAAAGAGAGATAAGGCAGGAACTTGATATATCTTACGAGGGTTCTGGAAATCCTGTTTTTGATGACGAAATGGGAGAAACAATTCAGTATTTTCTCTCTATTCCTGATAAACCAAAGTTTTTCGGAAGACCCAGATTAACTTCTTTATCTTTGGAAATTGGCCCACCACAGGAAGACCAGGAAAACTTTCTTGTTATTTATGAACCTTTTGAGAAAGGAAGATTCTACGCTATAGGGGTAGATGTTGTTGAGGGATTAGAGAATGGGGACTTCGCTGTAATCTCGGTTTTAGATAGGGCAACAAAAAACATCGCGGGAGTTTATTGGTCCAGAATAGATGAGGTTGGGCTTGCGAGAGTTGTGAAGATTGTTCAAGATTATTATTCGATTTCTCCTAGTCATCACACTGCTCCATGGGTTGGGATTGAGACAAACGGTCCGGGTTTAGCCGCATTTGATTTTGCTGATACTCTTGGAGTAGTTAATCTTTTTATGGCCTATAGATACGAGGTTTCTTCCTCCGGAATTTCCTATAAGAAGGGTTGGAGAACAGATTCGGCTTCAAGGCCAGAACTTGTAGCAGGACTAAAGGAATATTTCCGCTATAGGATTGGGACAATCTATAATCATAGGCTTCTTGGAGAATGTCTCTCCTTTGTTTATAGCAAAACCGGAAAACCTCAGGCGAAATCTGGAACTCATGATGACATGGTTATGAGCTTTGGGATTGCCTACCAAGTGGATATATTGGCTCCAAGACCAGACGAGAAAAGTCTTGTTGAGATAAAAGAGATTCAAGGAAGAAATGATCTTCTTTTTCCTCAAGAAGGATTTTCCAAGATTGATGAACCAAAAACCTTTCATGAGAAATGTTTGTTTCAGGCACTTGAGATGCAAAAGCTTAGGGAAGAGAATAAGGAAGGTTTTGAGCAATTTATGAGGGATATTTATGACTAAGTTAGAGGAAATTAAAGATGATTAAGAAAACATCAAAGGGATTTAAGGTTGTTTCGGAGAAAGGAAAGTCTCTTAGTAAGGACAACCTAACGAAGGCTCAAGCGGTTAAACGCTTGGCTCAGGTCGAATGGTTTAAGCATCACAAGAAGTCCTGAACATTTTCATTAATGAAAAGGGTCTGGAATGGCGAATGAAACTAGTATGGAAGATATAAATAGAGCAATGAACGAATGGTCTCGACGAGAAGGTCAAGAGGGAGCCCAAAAACTCGTGGACCTTCTTTCTGAAAAAGGCCAGGGAATGATAGACTCTGGTTATCTAACAGGAGCTCTTATTGGAGCAGTTTTACAGATTCCAAAGGGCTTTAAGAAATCAATAGATCAACTTTTATATTCTGATATTGATAAAAGATTGGCTGTTGATCCAGAAGGAACTGTGGCGGATGCCATGAACCTTGCAGAACTTGCTCTTGGTGGTGGGATAGGAAGTTCTCTTCTCGATAAAGAGGCAGCAAAAGCTTTGCTTGGGATTAATAAGGCGAGTGCGTTGAGGGAATTTGGGAGAGAAGGAGTTAAGCTTATCAAGAAACAAAGGGTTTTTAGAGAAGTAAGCGGTGAAATGCTTGAACCCTCGGTAGCAGGAAATTGGAAAGAGCAGTTGAAAAGTGTTTTACGATCAATTCACAAAACTCCCCAAAGTGAACTTGATCCAATTAGAGATATTACTCCAGGATTAGGGCCAAAGGAATTTAGGGGATCTTTTTCAAGCAAGACCAATAAAATCAAACTTAATCTTGGAGCAAGTACAGAGAGAGGATTGGGTTCTACTCTTATTCACGAACTTGTTCATGGAAGAACCTATAATCCTAAGGATATTACGGAGAAGTTTCTTGTGGATAGGATTATAAAGGCTTCAGAAGCAAGTAAAACTAAGCTTAAAAATCTTAAAGCAAGTTATGATGCAGGAGAAATAACCGCTGGAGAATTTGCAAAGAGACAAGGAAAATATTATGCTGACGATCCTGCGGAGCTGCTCGCGAAGGCTGTTGAAAGAGATTTGGAGGAAGGAATGGGTTTTGCCCAATCTTATCTGCGAAGATTAGAAGAAATCGCAAATGAACTTTAAGGAGAGAATCATGAGACAGAAAAAGAAAGAACAACTGGTTAAGGAAATTGCGAAGATTGTAACAGAATGTCTTGGAGAAAGAGAGAATCCGGTTATTTCTCTTTTACAAAAAGTTGTTGCCGATCAACAGAAGAAGATCACTGATCTTATGAACCGACTCATGGCAAGAAATTATGAGCAATATAAGACTTATGATTTTCCTGATCTTTCTTCCCAACCAACCGAAGTAAGATTTAATCCAGAGGATTTAATCGGGGAACCTGTTGAGCTTCCGGAGGACTGGAACATTGTTAAAGAATAAAGAAAGTAAGGAGTGGGGGGTTATCAAGGAGCACTTTGATAGTGGTGCAGAGCTTAGACGACCCTTCGACGAGGTTTGGTTAATCACCTTGGCCTTTCTTGGTGGCCGACAATATACCTTTTTCAACCAGACGGCAAGAATTTTACAGCAGGTTGGAATCCCTAAAGGAAGAATTCAGGCTGTAGATAACCGAATTCTGCCAAGGTATAGGAAACAGATCTCAAGGTTGATCCGTAATAGGCCTACGATGAGCGTAGTTCCCAATACAGATGAGCAAGAGGATATTGAAGCCGCTAAGATTGGGGATAAGTTTTTGAAGAGCTTCTGGCGTTCTGCTGGAATGGCAAAGAAAATGAGGCTATTGGCCGGATGGATTTATGCTACGGGAAATGGTTATCTGGACGATAGGTGGAATACGAAGAAGGGTCCAACGCAGGTTAAGGACGGAAATCTTTATTATCTTGGCGATGTTGACTGTGGGGTTTGGTCGCCCTTTGAGATTTTTGTTCCTGCAGTAGGACTTGTTCAACCCTCGCTTCATGATATGCCTTGGTTGATAAAGGCCCGATATAGACCTTTGGGGTATTTCTCTTCTCAATGGGGAAAGCTCGGCGAGCAAGTTATGGCTGAGGATGTTTCTTCTATTTCTCCCTTGGTCTCTGGAGCCCTTCCGCAGAGTGGGAGTGACCTACACTCCAAACTTACGGAAGGTGCTCTGGAGATTCAACTTTATATTCAGCCGAATGACGAATATCCTAAAGGTTGTTATTTGGTTGGAGCAAATGGGGTTGTACTTAATAAGCAAGATTATCCTTTTGATTCTTATAACCTAGAGCATTTTAAGGATATTGAACTTCCTGGTTCCTATCATGGAATGGCCACAAGTCAGGCGGCTATATGGATTCAGAAACTTTGGAACAGAACTCTTAGTGATATTGCTGAGTTTAACCGAACAATGGGAAGGGGAAAGTGGCTCGAACCTGCTGGAGCAAATATGCAACAAGCTCCAGATGATACGATGGGACAGAGAATAACATATAAACCTGTTATGGGTTTAAAACCAGAGCAGGTTACTTTGAAGGGTCTTCCAGCAAGTTATCAGCAAATCTTATCTCTTCTTATGAATTCCTTTATGGACCTATATTATCAACATGAGGTTACTCAGGGAACCAATAAAAGCGATATTCGATCTGGAGATATGGTTCAACTTCTTCTTGACCAAGATGATTTTGGAAATGTTCCTACCCACGCTGTTTTTGAGGAGAGTCTTGAAGCTGTTATGTCGAGAGTTTTGAAGAGAGCTCAAACTGGATATACCGCAGAGAGAATGGTAGCTTTAACGGGGAAGGGGACAGAGTTTGAGGTATTCTCGTTTAAGGGAGCAGATTTAAGAGGCAATTCTGATGTCTTTGTGAAGAAGGAAAGTTCCCTGCCAGATAGCAGGACCGGTCGTCAATCTATGATTATGAATCGGTTTGAAAAGGGATTGTATGGTAATCCTCAAGATCCAGAAATTCGAAGACATGTCATGAATATGCTGGATGATGCAGTAGTGGAGGATATCTACGGAACGGAGAAGAAGGACGAGCAACTGGCTAGGATTGAGAACAAGCAGCTTTTACAGGGAAAACAATTTAACGTGAATATTTATGATAACCACGAGTTGCATATAAAAGAACATGAACTGGTTAGGAAGTCTTATAAGTTCCAACAAATGAAGTTTGCAAAAGATATGAATACAGTTAAGACATTTATGCAATTGGAAATGGTTTTTCTGGCTCATGTTCAACAACATCAACAGATTTTGCAGGCTCAAATAAGACAAAAAATGACTCAAATGGCAATGGCTCAAGGAGGAGTTAGGTGATGGATATAGAGGAGAAAAAGGAATCCTGGGATAGGTTTATTGGTCATCTTATTGAGGCAAAAAGGATTTGGAAAGAGGAATTAGCGCACCTTCCTAGATCTACTTGTGACATGATCTCAGGAAGAGCTGGGAAAATGCTTGGAGTTTATCGACTTATGAGTTTCGAGACGATGTTAGAAAAGTTTGTTTCTTATTGGCGAGGAGCAGGAAACCTCGAATCACTATTAATTAAGTTGGAGGAAAAGCATGAAAAAGTTTTGGTTGATGATTTGTCTGATTCTGATGTGGACAACAGCACAAGCAAATCCCTTTCTGATTTGTGAACCACAAGAGAACACAGATTCTTTCGAACTTGAGATGGACGGAAATCCTGTTCCTGCTGTAGCAGAGGATACAGGAAATGGTCTTGTAAGAATTCATTTTGACTTGGTTGGTATTGCTGAGGGAAGTCATACGGTAAGGCTTCGAGCAATTAATATCTGGGGAGTATCGGAGTGGTCTGTCCCTTTCGTATTCGAGTCCATTCTTCCGAGTATTCCTCAGACGATTACTATTTCGAAATGAGGTTAATAATTTTAACGGAAGGAGAGGACTATGGCAGAAGAAGATAAAAAACAGGGAAATAAGGAACCGCAAGTAGTAACAGTGGGCGATAAGACGTACGGCGCAGAAGAAATTCAAGCTCTTATCGAAAATGGCGTAGCAACAAAAGCTCAACTAGAGGCTCTTGCGCCAGTGCAGGAAGCTCTTACTCGTTATGAACTTGATCCAGCGGGGTTGATTGAACAAGCTACGGGGGCTTTTTCTGTACTGAATCAACTTGTGGAACAAGGTTTAATCGACGAAACAGGAAAGATAAAAGAACCTCCAAAGAAGAAGGAAGGAGATTCTCCAAAGGATAAAGTTAATATTCCTAAAAGTGGCGGTGACAACCAGGAGGTTATGTCTAAGATTAATTTCTTGGAACAAACTCTTGCAAAGGTTAATCAGTCACTACAGGAAATTGACAAAACTCAGAGTAGCATCCTTCGGACGAATATTGAAAAAGAAATTCGTTCCAAATATCCTTCTTTGGATTCTGATGATGTGTCGAAGGTTCTGCTTCAGGCAAGTAAAGATAGGAAGAAAGATATTTTTACTCATGCGGAGGAAGCATCGAACAGAAAGACACAAACGTTGTCGACTTTGAGAGCTGCTCACGCGAAGGAATTCGGGATAAACCTGGAGGAATTCGACACAAATAAGCTCAACGAGCCAGGATCGGAAAAGGGTGCTGCTGGATTTTTTAAGGGAAAGAAGTTTTCTTTCGGAAAGAAAGGGAAAGATGTTATTTCTCCCTCTCAAGCGGCAAGAGAGTATTATCGAAAATTAGAACAAAGTTAACGGAGGAATAAATGGCACTATCAACTGCACAAACAATTACAAATGCTTCTGAGGTTTTGAAGGTTTTCTACCTTCCAGCCATTCAGGAAAGCATGAATCACGATACTCCGCTTGCGGATATCTTGGAAAACAATTATGAGGATGTGAGTGGCTCAACTGCAAAGATCGAAACTCACATTGGCCGGTCAACTGGACGAGGGGCAAGGAATGATATTGAGGCTCTTCCTACGGCTAATAGACAGAAATATCAAACTATGAATGTGCCTATGAAGTATTACTATGGGCGCATTACGGTAAGTGGTCCGACAATTGCTGCGACCAGAGATGAAAGAGGTTCTTATATTAGGGCTTTGGACGCAGAAATTTCTGGAATTGTTGATGATGCAAAGAAAGAGAAAAATCGCCAGATGTGGGGATGCGGCGCTGGGATTGTTGGCCGATGGAACAGCGGAACCTCAACCTCTATTGTTCTTCAGAAGGCCTATACTGGGGCAAATTGTTCTGGAACAAATAATCTTGGGGCTTTCGGTTCAACCCTTGGAGCGAAGTATTTTAAAGACGGTTTCGTTGACGGTTCGGCAGTGGTTATTAGTGGGATGTCCTCGGCAGCAACCAAGGAATTTACTGTTGATGCAACGGATATCAGTGTGAGTGCTGTTGCGGAATCTACGGGATATGATACAATTACTTGTACTGACGCTAGTGTAAGTGAGGCAGCTGGCACCTTCTATGTTCGACCCTTGGGTCTTGGAACTCCGGGATCTACGGCAAGTCCGATCAGGAAAGAAATGATGGGTCTTCGAGGAATTGTGGACAATATAGATCTGGATGAGATTTATATGAGAGATGGGACCAATGCTGATGGTGGTGGAAGTGTAGTGGCGGATACTCTCCAAGGTCTCGCGGTTGGATCTTATCCTCACTGGAAAGCCGTTGTCTCAACTCATCCCAGCGGAAGGTATGCCGCTCAACGGTCCCTAAGTTTTATGCTTATGCAAAAGGTTTTTGATGCGGTTGAGCGGAATGTGGGTATGGAAGATGGAATGTCTGGGCCTAATGTGATGTTTACCACCAGGGCTATTCGTCGAGAATATTTTGATCTCTGTGCTTCCGATCGCCGATATATCAACACAATTGATTTTGATGGTGGAGGAAATTGGAAAGGTTTGGAGTATAACGGGATTCCGATTCTCGTTGATAATGATGCCATTGACGGAGAAATCTATTTTCTTACCACCCAGCATTTGAGTAAATATCGGATGAGTGATTGGAGTTGGATGCAGAAAGACGGAGCTGTTCTTTCTAGGATCAGCGGCTATGACGCTTATGAGGCTATTCTCTACATCTACGAGGAACTTGGATGTAAAAGAAGAAATTCCCAAGGTGTTTTGTGTGACATTGCTTATGAGGATGAATTGTCTTAACCATTAATCTTCCGAGAGGTTTTTCAATAATGAAAAGCCTCTCGATAAACAACGTGGTGGAGGTGGAAAAATGAGGGTAAGAAGTTTTGAGGACCAAATTAAATTTAATCTTGGTGGAGTTAATCGGGCAGCAGGCAAAGAAATCGTTTGCGCTCTTGGTACTGGTACACCATATAGCTGGTTAGGTACTGATATAGGTCTTGAAGCAGGCAGTTTGGTAAATAGTGTAACCGATGCTTATGCTCGATTAACAAGTGGACGAGGTGATACGATTCATCTTACTCCAGAAGCGCATACACTAGCAGCAAGTCTTACTTGGGCATATAGTAATAGCAAATTGCTCGGACAGTCTCCGGCAGGAATGTTTGCTCATCGTTCCAGGATTGGTATGTCCACAACCTTTTCTCCTATGATTACTGTCAGTGGTAGCAATAATCTGTTTCAGAATATTTACACACAGCATGGAACTGCTGCTACTGACTATATTGGTTGGACAATTAGTGGTCATAGAAATGTCTTTGATCACGTTCATTTTGCAGGACCAATGAACGCTGCTCAAGGCGGACACGCCAGTTATATTGGAGTAAACGTGACTGGTTCGGAGAATTATTTCAAGCATTGTGTTTTTGGCAGTAAAAGTATTGGTCGAGATGAGGTTACTCCTAATCTGAAAATTGCTGGAGGTGATAACATTTTCGAGGATTGTTTATTTGTTCTTCAATTAACAGATACTGATCCAATTTTTGTTTTGGTAGATAATTCTACTACAGTCAATGCCTGGTTTAAGGGCTGCCAATTTTTTGCCTTTAGTCCCAACCAAGCCGCAGCTATGGCGGTTGCCTTTGCTTTTAGTGCTGGAGCAAGCGCAGATATTACTTTGGATGCTGGTTGTGCTTTTCATAATGTGACTAAACTAGCTGCCTCGGCATCCATGCATTATCTCTGGACTCCGACAGTATTTGCAGCAACAACCGATGAACTTAATTTAATCTCTATCAACTCGGCAACATATTAAGGAGAGTTTGCGTGACCTAGGTCGCCCGGTCAGGTCCAAGTGCCTCTCCTCACTTGGGCCTGACCACCTAAGGAGAGAAAACATGGAACAAAGAAAGATGAAAAGATATGAAGAACTAAAACAGAATGCCCTTGGAATACCAATCTACGAGGATATCAAGAAACTTGGTTTTAGTATTGACGGAGATCGGCTTGGGGAAAGCGTGTTCGCTGGACCTAAGATGGACCTTTGCTGGTTACTGGTGGGTCATGATCCTTGTAGGATTTGTGGTATCTGGTTTGGCGTTTATTTTATGAAGTATAAGATTGTTTCAAGGAATTGTTTTAACTGCTGGAAAATCGTTGTGAGGATGGATTCTATTAAGGATCTTTATAAGATCTTGGAATTACAAAAGAAACATTTGGAGACTCAGGGAATTGCCTCAAAGTGTGGGAAAGAGGAAAGACCTTATTGTTCTTTAAAGGGTAGATACGCAGCTTTTTGGTATGGGCCTATGAGAGGAAATTGTGGATTGAAAGAAGCAAAAGAAATGGCTCAAATAGTTAAGATGGATTTAGAGAAAGAACTTCCTCATCTCGCTGATAAGGTGATTGTTAAAAGGGGTTGTACCGAAATGGAGATGAGCATAGGGCCTAGTACTCTTTGGGAATATCCGGATGAACAACACGAATTTGAAGATAAACTTGATCAGTTATTTAAACCCGCTACTACGGAAGATATTCAACCTCCATGGCTCCAAGAACTGATCGAGTTCGCTTGGTTGGAACACGGAATAAACACAAGAGATCCAGATATTGGAGAATATGTTGACAATCCTGCAAGATACAGGAATACAATTCAGACTGTGGATTATCTTGCTAATGATAATATAAAGATCCTTTCAAGATATGTAAAAAAGGGGAGAATAAACTGTGGCAACAATAGAATTGAAGGACAAGAGCAGAAGTCCGGAGATATCAAGCAAGGCATTCAGCTTATTTAGAAAGTTTGAAGACACTGATCCTTGCATGATAGCGGATATGGGGTTTAAGAAACAACTTTGGTCTCTTGATCCTGCGCTGGATATTGTTTGGAATCATATTGATAACTTGTGGGAGATTTGGAGATTTCCAGGACAGGAGAAAGTCAGTAAAAAGAAGTGGACTCCAAGGGCTCATCATGTGATGACTATAAAATTGAAAGGGAAAAAATTTCGGGATCTTGGAGCGGACATTCTCCTAAAGCTTCAAATGGGTGATACACAGAAATTTGGGCTTAAGCAGATTATGGATTTCTTTGAGCAACAGGAGATGAATGAACAAAGGGCAAAGGAGAAAAATCTACTTAATCTGATTCATGATAGGAATGTGGATTTTGCTAATTATGTTGGAAGACTAACTAAGCAAGTTCCAAAAGAATATATCTTGGAAACTCCTTCTACGCTTAGGGTAAGAAGGACTTTAAGTGGAGGATTATGATGGATATACAAGGTGAGCGAGTAGAAGATTGGAAGATTAAACCTGATGCAGCGAAAACTTTGAAGGGCATTAGAAAACTTCAGAAGAAGATTCGGGATTTTACTGTGGTTAAGAATCTTATTCTGCAACAGCTTGAAGGAGCAGAACAAAAGATAATGACAGAAAGCAAGAATCTCTTTGATATGCTTCCTAAGGAAAAGACAAACAATCTTCAGGGGATGAATTTCGTTCAGGAAGAACAACCCCAGGAAATGGAGCAGGGAAATGCTTACTAATGCCTATGATCTTGCGCAGTTAGTGAGAAATAATATTGACGAGAGCACAGCTGCTCACTGGGGAGAAGTCAATATTCTTCGGCTGCTTAATCAAGCACACCAAGAGCTTTATAGAAAAATAGCGTTAACTTCTGGACAATGGTTTGTAACCTCAGCTTCTGTTACTTGTACAGCCAGTGTCATAACTCTTCCGGTGAATTGTTCTAAACCCGTTTATCTCGAAGATCCCGATGGTTATCCTGTTAAGATTATATCTAGTGTTGCTATGAGAAGAGTAAGCAGGACTACCTTTGCGGATGATACTGAGTATAGTGTAAGAGAAGCTTATTTGGTTGGCAATACTCTTGAGATTAATAAAACTGGGGTTAGTGGAACTTATACTCTTTGGTATCAGAAGAAACCTGTTGAGCTTCATGCAGGTACTGCTGCCGCTGGAGGAGCAACGTCACTAACCCTAGCGGCTAGTTTAGCTTCAAGTGTGAGAGACGATTACTATAATAATACCGAACTTGAGGTTGTTTCTGGAACAGGAATAGGACGATATACTATTTCTGATTTTGTTGCTTCTACAAGAGTATGTACAATGGCCTCGGGAACTTTTGGTGCTGATAGCGTTTATGGTATTGTTCCTTCTACGCCAGATGAGTGCAATGACTATATTGCTCTTAGGGCAACTATTCTAGCTCTTAGTAAACCGTCTTCTAATATTGACGAAAAAGTTTTTCAAATGTTCTACAATAATTTTCAGGATTCAACTAGAGACATAGAACAATGGATTTCTTCTCGTTTTATTGAGGCAAATCATGTACAGATCTGGGAGCCTTATCCATGACAGTACAAATGTTTAAAGAACGATTGGTAGGAAAGTATGACGCAATTTCTCCTCCCACATTATTGCTTCCTGGACAAATCGTTGATGGCTTGAATATTAGGCGAATAGGTCAACAGGGAGGGTGGAAAGTAAGGAAGGGAACTACGCTTCATAATACAACACAGATCTCAAATCATAATATTGATTCCTTGATGCAATACACTCATCCAAGGAACAATGACTATCATTTCCTTTGTCAGATGAATAGTCTTGTTTATGAGGCAACTAATGATCCTCCAACTGGAGGAACAACATTTGGTTCTTCTATTGCGGATAAGATAAGTCCTGCGATATCAACAACTTCTGCCTTTTGGGATATTGTTAATGAACATCTCTTTATCGGAGATGGAGCAGGAGTTCCTATTACTTGGGGAGGAGATACTCCTTTTTGTCGGGCTTTTTATGGATATTTTGATATTGGTGGAAGTGGGGCCGATACCTACACAGATTATACAAGAAATGTAACAGATAATAGATCTACTACCTTTGCCAAGCTTCATAATGATGCCGATGATCAGATTCTAATCTGCTCCAATGAGAGAGCTACAGGAATAAAAATGACTATGGGGTCTACTGTTAATGCTCAAACAGTGACATTAACAGTAAAGGCTTGGAG
>Ga0210082_1000114_pt1 | contig 17740 bp, 19 predicted proteins | sample White_ThreeSqA_D_2_FD_185592 | JGI IMG/M metagenome (GOLD analysis project Ga0210082, IMG submission 185592) | Wetland microbial communities from the San Francisco Bay, California, USA, that impact long-term carbon sequestration -... | ecosystem: Environmental > Aquatic > Marine > Wetlands ... | reverse complement strand
CGCGCGATGGGCTCGTAAACCGGGTCGAAACGCAGCGACAGATCGGCCGTGGTCATCATGGGCCGGTATTTCTTCGAGGGGTCGTGGGCGTCCGGGATCATGTGCTCTTCCCTGACGTCTTTGGCCAGCCACTGCCAGGCGCCGGACGGGCTCTTGACCTTCTCCCACTCGTAGCCGAACAGCATGTCGAAATAGCCGTTGTCCCATTTTGTGGGGTTGGGCTTCCAGGCGCCCTCGATACCGCTGCTGGTGGTATGCACACCCTTGCCGGAGCCGAACCGGTTGATCCAGCCCAGGCCTTGCTCTTCCATGGGACTCGCTTCCGGTTCCGGCCCCACCAGCGCCGGGTCTCCCGCGCCGTGCGCCTTGCCGAAAGTGTGTCCACCGGCGACCAGCGCCACGGTCTCTTCGTCGTTCATGGCCATGCGGGCGAAAGTTTCACGCACATCGATGCCCGAGGCCACGGGATCGGGATTACCGTTCGGTCCTTCGGGGTTCACATAGATCAACCCCATTTGCACCGCGGCCAGGGGGTTCTCGAGGTCGCGGTCACCGCTGTAGCGTTTATCGCCCAGCCAGGTATCTTCCGTGCCCCAGTAAATGTCCTCTTCGGGCTGCCAGATGTCCACGCGGCCGCCGCCAAAGCCGAAGGTCTTGAAACCCATGGACTCCAGCGCACAGTTACCCGCCAGGATCATAAGATCGGCCCAGGAAATTTTGTTCCCATATTTCTTCTTGATGGGCCAGAGCAGGCGGCGCGCCTTGTCCAGGTTGACGTTGTCGGGCCAACTGTTGAGCGGCGCAAAACGCTGATTGCCCGTGCCGCCGCCGCCGCGGCCGTCACCGGTGCGGTAGGTGCCGGCGCTGTGCCAGGCCATGCGAATAAACAACCCTCCGTAATGACCCCAGTCGGCGGGCCACCACTCCTGCGAGTCGGTCATCAACGCGTACAGATCCTTCTTCAAGACGACCAGGTCAAGCTTCTTGAATTCTTCAGCGTAATTGAAGTCGGAGCCCATCGGATTGGAAGCCGGCGCATGCTGGTGAAGGATGCCCAGGTTCAACCGGTTGGGCCACCAGTCACGATTCGATGTACCGCTGCCTCCGGCGGTACTACCGGATTTGCCCGTTACCGGGCACTTGATTTCTTCACTCATCTTTGTCCTCCTTTTCGGTTTCGATTTGCACAACTAACATCGTCGTACAAAATTCGTCTTATTTTAATTATTGTGCCATTCTACCACAACGCAATCGATTGTGCAAAAAAAAATACTAAGAGGGAAGGGGACAGGCGAGTAGCCGTCCCTTCTTTGCCCCAAAAAATCCAATAACCAAAAAAAGGTGATTTAGGGGACAGGCGCCAACGCGGCCTCTAAAACAATTCGGAATGAGAGCCAGTTCTTACCAATTCCAATTCTTTCTTTTCCTTGTTCACCCGGTATATCAACAGCCAATCAGGACCGATGTGACATTCGAGGCAGCCCTTCCAGTTGTTTACCAGGGGATGATTCCTATATTTTTTATCAAGCTGCTCCTCGTTGACAAGCGTCACAATGACCTCTCTTAATTTCGACATATCCTTTGAACCGGAACGACTCAACCGCTTAACATCCTTTTTAAACTGGTTTGATCGGACAATTTTAAGTATTAAATTCCCAGGTCTTGAAAAAGCTCTTCGGCAGTATCGAAACGCTTGACGTTCTTACCTTTTTCCAGGTCTTCAACTGCTTTACGGGTTGTCTTATTGGGGAGTTTCACATCGAAAGGAATGCCTCTTTCGGCAAGAATGAGACGATAATACATATTGATAGCCGTAGAGTGGCTGAGGCCCAATTCGTGTAGAATTTTACCTACTTTTTCTTTTAATCCTTTTTCCGTCCTGACGGATATCGTACTTGATTGTGACATTCTAACCTCCTTTCTATAGGCACCAAAAGAAATGTAATACAATTGCGAGACAATGTCAACAATATTTTAGGGTAAATAAAAGAAATCTTGCCATCGGTCTGGGCAATGCGGCTTCAGATCAACTGCTTATCGGCCGGTTCTCCGCCTCCACCGCGCATTTGCATAAAAGCATCACCCTTTGCCGGGAGATTGGCAATGAATTCCATGAAGCATGGAACCACCAGGAATTGGGACGGGTCCTGGCGTTCCGCGGCAACATAAACGGTTCCGAGGAGGAATTGGCTCAATCGACCGCTTATAATCAAAAAGCAGGCGATTACCAGGGATTAAGCGTGGATTCCGCTTACCGTTCCCTTTCCGCCCTCTTACAGGCGCGGTTAACTGCCGTACGCCGCGTGGGCGAGGGAAAGGAGAACCGGACGGGCAGCCACAGCCGGGGGGCGGCCCCCGGATGAAAAACGCCTGGGGGAAGTGTTGGAGATTGCCCTCCGGGCCGGTTACCGGCGGGTACTGGCCGACCTTCATCTCTTCTGCGCCCGGGTGCTTTTGGAGACAGAGGGTAGGGAACCGGCATCGCCTGTTCCCTTACTGGGTTTGACCGCCGGGGAGCACCTTCGAAAGGCCCGGGACTACGCGCGGGATGTGTCTGACTTTTCCCATCTCTACCAATCGGTCTTTTCCAATCCCGATTTTTATAACGACATCCCGGAATACGAGATGCTGAAACGCGGCATGACCGAAGAAGAACGGGAAGAGTACGGATATCTTGCCGTGCAAATCGCGGCCGGCAGCATGCTGGAGTAAACGCCCTTTACTTGTTCCAAAACAAGACACATTCGAGTTTCGCTTCAATGCGCCGATGATATAAAGACATTCCAAAACAAACAACCTTTCCGGTCCGCCCGATTGTTCCGAAACGAACCATTCCCATGAATCGTTATCCACAAATCGTTTTCCCCCGGACGGTTGATTCCGCCGCTTTTCGCGTGCCCCGAAACGAGACATGATTTCGCTGCCCCAAACCATCCGTCTTCCAATATATTCTTTAATAAAAGGCTTTTCCGGGATTTGGAAATTTTGGCAAGCAGATTGCTTCTACAAAAAATGTAGTAAAACATAACGAGGCGTTAAACGATTGAAGTACATCGGCGAGTAAATGTTTTTAAAGGAGGCTCTAATGAAGCAGGAAATAATCGGTAAACGATCAGGATCGGCGAAACAAACCGCAGCCCTTACGGTTGAACACACTGCTCCCGGTGTCAAAATCATCTCGAGGTCCCGAAAATGCCGGTAAAGAAAGTCTTATTCATCGTTGCGGCAAATGCCAAATGCAGGAAAAATAAAGAATATTTTTCCACTCCCCCCCTGGGATTACTGTCCATGGCTTCCGTATTAAGGATGCATGGATACCGGACCGCGGTTATCGATTTACTGGTACAGGAAATATCCAGGAAAAACTTTACCCAACAGATTCGTGACTTCCAACCCGACCTGGTGGCACTGTCGGCATATACCGAGGGATTTACCAGCGCCCTGCAAATCGCCAAAACGGTCAAAGAAGTCTGGAACCATGCAAAGATCGTGATGGGCGGCCCCCACGTCAGCTTCGAATACGAAGAAGCCCTGGAACAAAAAAACATCGATTTTGTTATTCGATTCGAAGGCGAATTTTCCCTCCTCCTATTACTCGAACATTTGAACCACCCCGAACAATTCCCGGTATCAAAGGTAAAAGGACTGGTATATAAAAAAGACGGCAAACCCGTTCTCAATGAACTCTACGGCTTTATAAAAAGTCTCGATGCCCTTCCCCTTTCCGCCATCGATCTGGTAGACCTCGAAAAGTACAAAAGCCCGTTTACCCTTATCACCAGCCGGGGGTGTCCGGGAGTTTGTATCTTTTGCTCCTCCAAGGCGATGTCCGGTAAAACGTACCGGTACAGGAGTGCCGAAAGCATTATTGCCGAAATCTATTACATCGGCAAATACTGCTCGAAAGACCGATTCGTTCTATTGGACGACACCTTTACCGCCGATGAGGACCATTTGAAAAAGTTTTGCCGGTTGTACCGGCGCTCCGGGTTGTCCTATAATTGGAGATGCACGTCCCGGGTGGATAAATTAAGCGTGGACCTTCTCGATCTCCTGTTCGAGAGCGGCTGCCGGACCCTGCATATGGGAGTAGAAAGCGGCAACCAGGGAATACTCAAGTCCATACGAAAGGGAATTAACCTGAACGACGGACTCTCCCTGGTAAAATATGCCAACAAAAAAGGCTTCCTCGTGGCCTGCAGTTTTATCCTGGGACACCATGCCGATACGGTGCAAACCATGGAGAATACACTGAGTCTAATCCGGGAACTGAAATCCGAAGGTATTTTTGTTTCCCTTTCCTCCAACACCCCTTACCCGGGGACTTACCTGAATGAACATGCAAAAGAACTGGGCATTACCATCCACGCCAGGAGTTGGGACCAATACCAACTGTCAAATGCCATCGTCAGTAATAAACACATCGATCTCGATACGTTAAATTCCTATCTATTCAGGGGCTACCAGCTATGTATGCATTAATAAATAACCTGCCAACAATAAAAACAAAAATAGGAGGTGAAGTATGACTTCAGTATTCGAAGTACCTACGGCAACATCACCCAACATCAGCACAACCGAAGAATCTTGCGGTTTCAACTGCGATTGGGGTTTCGGTATCGGTGTGGTAATCGTCGTCATCGGCCCGCTGCCCGGTCCTTGTTGATGAGGTGATGGGAGGTACCTGGTATAGGTAGACCCTATCTATACTATACCAGGTACCATTTCCCGGGTGGACGTTTGTTTAAACATTATAATATAAACATTATAAAAGGAGGTACAATGTATACGGTTGAAAATAAAGAGATTGCCTTCGGGCTTGACGATATCCCCCAGCGAAAGACACTGGCATGGAAAAAGGAAAAAGACTGTGTAATAATCCTTTCCACAGAGGGGAAAAAGGTGATCCTGAATCCCCGGTCTACCCTGGTCTGGGAAAATATCGATGAAGTGAACAGTGTCGGGGATATCATTCAAGTGGTAAGTTCCAGGCTGGATGAACCCCCGGAAACTGCCGCGAATTTCGTAAATGATGTGACGGGTAAACTATTGGACCTTGATTTTATATCCTTCGATGACTTTCTCTGGATAGGAGACGACGATGAAGAAAGTGGATAGAATTTTGTTTATCATGGCCAGCCCGAATAAAATCGCCAGGAAAAAATTCGCCGAAGAATCGTCCTCCCCACCCCTGGGACTTCTTTCCATGAGTGCGTACCTTTCGCTCCACGGCTACAAGAGCAAAGTTATCGATCTATTGGTGGAAAATTACAGTAAAGCATCTTTCATGAACGCAATCGCCGATTTTGCCCCCCACCTGGTGGGCATCGGCACGTATACCGAATCGTTCAGCTCGGCCGTAAAAATTGCCCGGATGATCAAAAAACAATTGCCCGGTGTAAAAATCGTGTTCGGCGGCCCCCATGTCACCTTCTTACCGGAAGAGGCACTGGGTATTCCCGAGATCGATTATGTCATCCGTAATGAAGGAGAAGCCACACTTATCGAACTCCTGGAATATCTCAACCATCCGGGGGGAAGCTTTCTACCGGACCGGATAAAAGGATTATCCTACCGGGATTCCACGGGCAACATTGTAAACAACGAGAAAAGAGCGTATATTACAAACCTGGATATCCTGCCCTGGCCCGACTTTAGTCAAATCGACAAGAAATCATACAAACTGTCGGAAACCACCCTCAGCAGCAGGGGCTGCCCCGGCGGCTGTATTTACTGCGCATCCCGGGCAATGTCGGGAACGAAATACCGGATGCGAAGCGCCGAAAACCTCTTTAGTGAAATTTTCCATATCTACCACAACGAAAACAAAAAGTATTTCAATATCTTCGACGATACCTTTACCGTAAACATCAAACGGCTGAAAAAGTTCTGCGCCCTGGTAAGGAAATCGGGACTGGACATAAAGTGGCGGTGCGATTCCCGGGCCGATGTCCTGAAAGAAGAAATTATCGATATCCTGGGCGATTCCGGGTGCGTGGCCATCCATATCGGTATCGAGAGCGGCTCCCAGGAAATCCTGGACAAATTGAAAAAAAAGATCTCACTGGAAAAAGCCGAACGAATGGTGGCCTATTCCCATACCAGGGGAATCACCCCCATGTGCTCCTTCATGTTCGGACACCACTGCGATACCCCGGAAACCATAAAAAAAACCTTCGACCTGGCCGTAAGATTTAAACTCCAGTATAACGCGGTCATTGCGTTCTCCACAAACACCCCCTTCCCCGGGACCCCCTTATATAACGATGCCGAAGAATTCGGCCTGACCATACACTCGAAAAATTGGGACCATTACGATATCTTACAACCCATAATTTCCACCCGGAACCTGCCCAATGATGAACTGCGAAAAATTATATTCGATTCGCAAATGATGCTGAAAGAAAAAACGAAACACCATGACGCACATATGGAAAACTGAGGATGTGAGAGATGACCATGAACGATCGATATCTATTAAAATATGTAAAAAAGTACCGGTTTCGCCTTATACTGGTTTTCTTCCTGAATTTACTGGGCCTGGCTTTCGCCGTTGTCCTGCCCTTAATATTCAAATACCTCATCGATGTCGTCGTTGCACGGGGAATGATCGGTATGATCCGGACATTTTCAATCGTTTTGATCCTCCTGTTTTTGTTTTCTTCCGCCATGGATATTATCGGGAAATTGATCTTCGTCAAATTGGTGATCAAAGTAGAACAAAACATGAAAGAGGATGTATTTCAACACGTCCTGCGTATCCCCCTGTCCCGGTTCAACGAACGTCCCAAGGGCGATTATATCGCAAGGATCCTCCAGGATGTAAGCGCGGTCATCCAATTTTTTTATTCTTCGCTGTACCCCGCCGTCTTGAACGGGATACTGTTGATCGTCGTTCCCGTGATACTACTGAAATTGCACGTATTACTGGGCTTATTCTGCCTCCTGACCCTGCCCCTGTTCGTGATCATTTCCGTGTCCTTCGGCGCCCGGATTCAAAAAATAAACACGCAGGTCCGTAAGAATACCTCGATCTTTGTCGAGCGCCTGGACGAAGGACTGCTGGCGGTTGTCATCAATAAGATTTATAACTTTTACCGGTACCAGTTCGATTTTCTCAGGAACTTCCTGGGAAATTTAATGCAGTCCCATTACCGGTTAAGCGTCGCAAAAGTCTGGGCGAGCCAACTGTTCTCTTTTACCTCCACGGTTTTACCCATACTGATTCTACTCTACGGCGGGTACCTTATCATTAAAGGCGAATTAACCGTGGGCGCCCTGGTCTCTTTTATCTCTTATTTAAGTTTCCTGTACAACCCGGTAATGGCCGTGTCGAAAGTTCACGTCGCGTACAAAGAAGCATCGGTCTCCTTCAACCGCGTCAAAGAACTCCTTTCCATCGACCCGGAGGTCCCCGCCGACGCCGATGACCCGGCCGTTCAAAAAGACCCCCTTATCACAGATGATTATGTCGTAAAGGGGAAGATCGAATTTATAAATGTTTCCTTTTCCTATAACCGGCAATTGGTATTAAAGGGTATCGACGCCGTCATCGAACCCGGGCAAATTGCGGCCCTGGTGGGAAATAACGGTTCCGGGAAATCCACCTTCATTAAACTCATCCCCGGGCTTTACAAACCCTGCGGCGGCTCGATCGCCATCGACGGTATCGACGCCGGCAGGTTTCATTTGCTGTATTTGCGCGACCGGATCAGCTATGTACCCCAGGATAAATTTCTATACGCCGCCGGTATCCGCGACAATATCCGGGTGGGGAATATGAAGGCGACGGAAAAAGAAGTGAACCACATTTTGAATCTCCTGAGGTTGGACCCCGTGATCGGTCACCTGGAAAAGAATTGCCGGGGAAATGTGGGACCCAACGGATGTAATCTCTCCGGCGGCGAAAAACAGCGGGTGACCCTGGCCAGGGCCCTGTTACGGGATTGCCCCATCCTTTTACTGGATGAAGCCACCTCTGAAATCGACCGGTTCAGCGAGGAAGTCATCTGGCAGACCCTTTCACACCTGAGGGGGCAAAAAACAATCCTCATGATAACTCACAACCTCGCTTATTTGCAGGAGGTCGATCAAATCCTCTTCTTCGAGAACGGGACCTGTTACCAGGGCGGTCTTGACGAATTGTACGCCGGGAATGAAAATTTTAGACGGACCTGCGGTGGGCAGCCCCTGTTCCCCGTGTCCATGGTGAACGAAACCGGGGATAAATACGCTTCCACTGCCGTGGAAGTCAGACCCGGTATCGATTTAAAATATTTTAAAAAGGAGGTATATGACAATGCTGCACAATCAGCGCGTGATCATTGAGTTGATAACCAATTTAACATTTTGCGGCCTTTATAAAGGTGAACAGTCTTTTAAAGGCAAGGACGGCATATTTCTCGAAACCGACAGCGCAACCGGGTTGAGGGTATGGTGCCCCAAAGACGTCATTAAAGACGAGATTGTTATCCCCACGGGGGAGGAGGTGGAAAATGAAACTATTCATGAAACCTGATCTCGATTTCAAGCAGTACGACCAATCGTTTATACTCATCGACAACACCCGCCCCAGGTATGTGACCCTGAATCAAAGCGGCCATAACATCGTTAATGCCATCGGTGAAAGGGGTATGGAACGGACCGGTCTCATCGACCGGTTGAGTAAAGATTTCGATATCGACACGGGCATAATGGAGCAGGAGATATCACCCTTTTTGGACCGGATGATCGAGTACGGCTTCATTATCCCCGGGGAAAAAACCCGGGCCGCGCAAACCGGGGAACAGGAGCAGCCGGAACCACGGAAATTGGAAACCCTGTGGATCAAAGTGACCAACAGGTGCAACCTGGCGTGTCCCTATTGTTATGCCGAAAGCGGTAACACTCCCCTGGTAAAAGAAAACCTGGACGTCGAAGATGTGGACCGTATATTGGCCGAAGCATCCGGGCTGGGATTGGAAAAAATTGTCATTACCGGCGGAGAACCCTTTTTACACAAGGATATTATCGAGATATTAAAAACCGCCAGATCTTACGGCGCCGTGCAGGTACTGACCAACGGCACCGTGTTTAACGGGGAAGTCTTTACCGAAGCGGTCAAGCATGTCGATATCATGCAATTTTCCATCGACAGTCACCGTGCCGATGTGAATGAACGCACCCGGGGCAAGGGGTCCTTTGAAAAAACCCTGGAAACAGTGAAATTCGTATCCGAATTGGGTTTCAAAAACATCGTGTTTTCCATGACCCCCACGCCGGACAACATGGAAAACATCGTGGAGATGATCGATTTTTCCATAAAGAACAAGGTCCGGCGGCTTCATATAAACAGGTACTGCCCCGCGGGCAGGGCGACCCGGTACGGGGATTTCGATGTCGAGAAGTTCTATGAACAGATCGATAAAGCCTATGGGCATTTTTCGCGGTTATTTATGAACGCCAGGAGATCGTCGAAGCCCCTTGATTTTTCCATCGATGTGGCCGGTGATTTTTCGTTGAGCATATTCCGGAAGAACAAGAAATTCAACTGTGGCCTTAAATCTACGTTATTGAGCATCGAGGCCAACGGCGATGTTTATCCCTGTTCCGCGCTGCACGTACCGGAAATGCTGTTGGGGAATATTCACCGGGAATCCCTGGAAGAGATATATAAAAAGGAGAGTTCCGTGTGTTGCCCCGGTACGGTGGATGAAATGGACGTATGCAAAGACTGCCGCGTCAGGTATTTCTGCGGCGGCGGGTGCCGGGCGCTGGCGTATTATATCAACAGGGGCCTCCAGGCGGATGAACCCAACTGCAAACATTACCAGGACAGGATTTACAAGTTGATGAGCCGGGCTAAATCCGCATGAATGTATGGAGGAGGTGGGGCCATGAATAGTTCTCCCGGGCAAAGGTTGATTCCCGCGGACGATGTTCGAATCAAACAGCGGATTGACGATTCCGTCGTGGTGTATCGTTCGGTGGAAGACCGTTACCTCGTTTACAACGGCAATAAGGCAAAAATCCTCGATTTACTCATGATTCACCGGGACATCGGCGAAGCCAAACGCCGTCTTTTCAAGAGGCTCAGGAATAAAAAGGAAACCGTCGAGGCATTTTTCGCCGGATTCATAGAGGAATTGACCGATACCGGGTATTTCACCGTTACCGCCGGTGAAGACCGGAACGGAAGTCCCTATTGGCCCAGGAAAGGTTGGCCCCTTGACGAAGTGTTCCTCGAATTGACCCGGAATTGCAACTTGAGCTGTTTTCATTGTTACATCGATAAGGATAATGTGAAAAACCAGCTATCCACCGGTCAACTGTCGGACATTATCGATCAACTGGACGATATGGGGGTATTGAAAGTCAAGGTGACGGGTGGGGAACCCATGATGCACCGGGATTTTTTCCCTATCGTGGAAGCCATTATCGAAAAGAAAATGGGTTTACGGGTGTACAGCAACGGTTCATTTCTTACGGAGGCCAATATCGCGCGAATGGCTGACCTGGGTATCCGGGAGATCCAGGTTAGCCTCGATGGTTTTAAGCCCTCGACCCATGATCGTTTCCGCCGGAAGAAGGGAAATTTCGCATTTATCCGGGATGCCCTTCCTCTTTTGGGCAGGGCGGGCATAACCGTCATTATTTCCTTTACCGCCACCGATCATAACGTTCATGAGGTGGATTTGATCGGGGAGTATGCCGGGAACAACGCGCATGTACGTCTCAATATAAGTCCTTATATCAATTATCATTCCGGGAGGCTGGAAACCGAAAAAATACTGGATGTTTCCGAAGAAACCGTAAAAAAGATAAGTGAGGCGTATTTTCGTATGTCTGATCTCTGGAGCCGGAAGATGCATTATGGGTTTACTTATCCCATCGATTATCCCGGGTACTGCGGCATGGGTATTTTTAGTTGTTATATATCCGCCGACGGCAAGGTCTCGTTATGCCCTTTATTGCGTCAGGATGGATATGTGGCGGGTGATTTAACGCAGACCCCCCTGGAGACAGTGTGGCAAACGGGCGACGTTTTTCGAAAGTACCGGGAGTATACGCTGCGTGATATGGAGACCTGTGCCACGTGTTCCCATATTTACCGGTGCCGGGGGGGGTGTCGGGCGAGGGCGATTTTTCATTCCAACGATTTCTTATCCGCCGACCCTATTTCTTGCAGCATGTTAAGATACGAGAGTAACAAGAGTTAACGAAGGACAGCCCGTGTTCACCCCGGAGGAGTTCACAGGAGGTGAACACGGGCCGCATTTTTTCCCGCCTGAGCGGGGTGAGGCGTGTGTGTTTGTGTTATCGTGTCGCCTTCAGGAGGCGTGATGGTTCGGATAAAAAGCCGCGGCCCTCATAGAGCCGGGAATGTTTAACGTCTACCCTGGCGGCCATGCCTTTATCCCCGGTGCAATCGGACCAACACTTCCTTCCGGATGATAACTGCTCCACATATTCATACAGCAATAACCATACCAAATACGGTCCCACGCGAGATATCTCAGACCCTGGATATAAGCCTTTCTTCCGTCCCCTCCACCGGGCGGCGGGGACAATGGTCTTTCGCTTCCCGCAGGAACCCGCGAGAACTCGCAAATTTCCGCGAAAGGGTCAATAAAAAAAGTACACACGCCTATTGAATTATTCCCGCATTTCCTTTAAAATAACACTTTATGGAGCACATGAACATGAATTTTTCAGAAGAGAGTTTTCGTAAACCAACCATTTTGTCCGCCGACGGTCACCCCGTACCGGTGGGCGGCATTTTTTGTATCGGACGGAACTACCGGGAACATATCCGGGAACTTAACTCGAAAGACCTGGGCGAACCCATTATTTTCACCAAACCGGTAACGGCAATTTGCCAGGACCGGGACGTTATCCCTTTGCCGGATAAATCCGACGATGTCCATCATGAAGTCGAACTGGCCATCGTGATCGGGAAAACGGGGAGAGCCATTCCCCGAACCGATGCCCCCGGGTACATTGCCGGGGCCGCGGTGGCGCTCGATCTGACCATGAGGGACATCCAGGCAAAGGCGAAGAAAAACGGTACGCCCTGGGCCATTGCCAAGGGGTTCGATTTTTCCTGTCCCATTTCAAAGGTGTATCCCCAAACGGACTTAAACGAATTGTCGAATGTGGATTTGTTTTTGGAGAAGAACGGCACCATGGTGCAGCAGGGGAATACATCGAATATGATTTTTTCGATTGATTATTTGATTTCGTATTTGTCCGGTTTTTTCACCCTTAATCCCGGCGACATCATCTTGACCGGCACCCCCGAAGGCGTGGGACCGGTTCGGAAAGGCGATGTTTTAACCTTCCGTTCGTCCTTCTCGGAAAAAACAACCCTCCGTTTCATCTAACCCTCATTCTCTTAAAAAAAGTTTTTCGGGGGTCCAGGGGGGTAAGTCCCGCGCTTTTCAAAAAAGCCTCCTGGCCGCCGGAGGCGTTTTTTTCACTTTTTCCTGAAAGGAAGAAAAGCCAGGATGATGCCGGTGTTGGCAAGATAGCCCCCGTCGATTTGCCGGAGCAATCCAAGGGCAACCAATTCCTTTAAATCGTTGTAAATCACCTTCTGGTTTTTCTTCGCATAAAACTCCGCAAGGCGCGGCGTGAGAAGTTTGATTCGAGTGACCGGCACCGGTTCCGCCTGTCCCGAAAGATCGAGCACCAGGCAGCGGCGGCGTTCCTGGGCGGCCCCGCCGCGATCTTTGAAAACATCGTGGATGTAGCTTTCCCAGGATACCCGCATTGTTTGTGCCCGCACCCTGTCCAACTGCTCCTTTAACCCATCCACGAATCCCCGCACCGCATACCTTATAAATGGAACGATATCCCTGGATTTACTTGACGCGGCCAGTTGCCGGTAATATTCGCCGCGCGTCTGGTTGTAGTGGTTACTCAATAAATGTGCCGCCGGTGAAGGTACACCGGCATCCAGGAGAATCAGTAGTTCCACCAACCGGGCGGTCCTCCCGTTCCCGTCCCCAAACGGATGAATCCAGGCAATATAAAGATGTACCACAACGGCTTTTATAAATCCCACGACGATTCCGAACCCGTCCCCCAGGACAAAGTCCGTGGAGTTAATCCATTCACAAACCCTTTCCAGCAGGTAGTCGCAGTCCTCTGCCGGGGCCCCACGGTACCCTCCCACCTGTACGGAATGACTCCTTACTCTCCCGGGCACCACACTGTCCTGGAGTTCCAGGTCTCTCAGCACCATTTCATTGAACTTTTTAATATTGTCCGGTTTCAACTCCCCGGCTTTTCCTTCCATCATCCATTCCATGATCAGGTTGAACGCATTCACAATATTCTCGATCTCCTGCCCCAGGTACTTCTTGGAAGGTGGAAGCACCAACCGTTTCTCAATGTAATCTCTCGCCTCTTCTTCGGACAACGTATTGCCTTCGATGGCGGTGGTGGCCGAGGCACCTTTGTAAAGGTAAACCTTGTGAAGCTCCTCCGCCGTTTCCGGACGCAAGGGGACGCCCGCGATATGCTCGCACTTTGACCGGGCTTCACCCAACAGCATCCACAGTTGGTGATCAAACGCATTCATATTCAACCGGAAATCAATCCACGGATGCGTTTCCGAATACTTTCTTTTTTTACCTTCTTTTTTACTCATATTTTTACCGGTCCTTTTCTTTAATACGAAGCCATGATATGCCTTTTGAAACCAAAAGTCAACTGCTTCCTCTTTATTTTTTACTCTTTTTTTTACCGATTTTTTCTAAAAAATGCCTCCGGTGGCCAGGGTTTTTTTTTGAAAAACGCGGGACTTACCCCCCTGGATCCCCCACAAAACTTTTGCCTATTCCCTGGACAACCTCTGTATTACCGGGTGCAGCAGCAATACCCATAAAAACGCCGTTATAAACGATACAATGGTCCCGAACAACACGCCGAGAACCGGGTAGGTAACCGATACCCCTAACGCATACACGATGATATTGGTTGAGGATAAGATCATTACCTTACCCGTCGCGCGCGCGAATTCCACACCCTGGTTCACCGTCAATATCACCATACTGGACAACATCACCGCCGGGAACGTCGAAAATAAACCCACCCAATACGTCCCCGCAAAGGACGAAATAACCGTGGTCCCCGCCACCACGCCCCCGGCAAAGAAAACACGGACCAGCAGGGAACCCACCGTGTACCGCTTCCGGCTCCTTCCCCTCGCCGGTATCCCGACACCATATTCCAAAAAGACATACACCCCAAGGGCCACAACCACATAAATCAAAATATTAAATACAATGTTTGACAAATGCAGCCGCTGCGCAAAATAAGCCAATACAAACCACACCGAAAGCGATGACACAGCCGCCCTTACCAATCCATACTTCAATAATAAAATAAATACCGATAAAAAAACCGTGTCGATCAACATACCGATAGGCACCGCATCCGTGGCCTCCGCCGCAAACCGCGCATCCCGCACCAATGCCACAAACACCAACGCAACCAATACCGTAGACGGAAGATTCGCCAAAAGACCGCCGCGCTTACTCCCCAACCGCTCCGCCAATAACGTAAACCCGCCAATCCATACACCGGCAACAAAAAAAGAAACAACTGTTTTTAACAAAAGTACATTTTCCATGTGTTTTCCTGGCCCCCATTATAAACGGAAATTCACTAAAAATCCAATTGAAAGTTACTCCCCTTTATGATATAAAATGAGACCGATGATAACGATCAACGCAAACGCCGTCATCCTGGCCGGGGGCAAAAGCACCCGCATGGGAAAAACAGAAGATAAAGCACTACTCCGGGTTTCAGGTACCAGGCTCATCGAAAAAATTACCCGCACACTGGAACCCCACTTCAAAGAGATCATTATCAGTACAACCACCGAAGCAGCTTCAAAATTCACCTTCCTCCCCTACCGGACGGCGGTGGATGAAGAACCGGACCAGGGACCGCTAATGGGTATTCTCACCGGACTCCAGGTCTCGAACCGTCCGGTCAATTTTGTAATGGCCTGCGATATCCCCGAGATCGATCTCCCCTTTATTCAAACAATGACCACCTTTACCCCCGAATACGATATCGTCGTACCCGTAACCGGGAAAGATAAATACGAACCCCTCTTTGCCTTCTACCACCGCCGGGTAATCCCCAAAATCCGGGAACTGCTGGACCGGCGGATCAGGAAGACCATCGAACTCTTCACCCTCTGCCGGGTCAAATATATCCCCCTCGGGAAAAACAACTGGTTCTATAACCTCAACACACTCGAAGATTATGAAAGGTACCTGGGACAGTCATTCCTGACGGCGCGCCGTCGCCATAAGACTATGAAATCTTAGCCACGGATTTACACGGATATACACGGATTTTTTTTTTTATCCGTGTCCATCCGTGTAAATCCGTGGCAAAATTTATTTTTATAGCAGGCTAAGGTTGAGGTTGAATCTCAACCTGCGTTTTCTATCTCTTTGAGCAATTCTTCCGCTTTTTTCGCATTCAATTTTAGGAGCTGTTTGTATTGTCCCATTGCCGCCTCTTCATCCCCTGAGGACACGTGGGCGATACCCAGTTGATAATGAACCAATGCGTAAAACGCTTCCGGGGTGAACCCGCAGGTGGGATAGAATTTCTTTAAATTGGAATAACCGGTACTTTTAAAGTTACCCGCTTTAAGTATCCGCTCGAACGCCGCCGAGGCTTCCCGGTAACGCCCCAACTTAAAGAACGCCGTCCCGAGAGTATAATAAAATTGAGAATAAATGGGGTTCTTATAAACCGGGTTTCCAAACCGCCGGATTATTATGGAAAACCGGTACCTTATCTTATTACAAACCTCAACGGTTTTCTTGTGGTCCCCCAATTGACTGTAAATGCCCGCAAGCCATAAATAAGGGGAAAAGCGGGTAGGCATTCGTTCGGTCAAAAGAGAAAACGTTTCCGCCGCGTCCGCCAATTTCCCGGCGTCCATCTCATTAATGCCTTTCTCAAACAATTCAAGATCGATACCGGAGATAAAATATCTCCAGTCTTCCTGGGTCTGGGCGGTCTTCATACCTGCCAGGAGAAACGAAACCACCAGGCATAACACCAATCTCTTTAAATTCATCGTCTATCTCCCGATAAAACGACCCGCCCACAAAAAAACAATAAGAGGTAAGCACCCGGCGAACCGTTCGCTTACCCCTTACCCCTCTTTACATATCTATCTTTTAATGGTTCGAAGCAATTTTTCAGCTTTTTCGCTGTCCAGCTTCACCAGTATTTTGTATTGTTTCATCGCCGATTCCCGGTCCCCCATGGATGTGTAGGCGATACCGAGTTGGAAGTGGGTCAGTGCGTAAAAGGCCTCGGCGGTAAAATCGCTGGTGGGATAGAACCGTTTCATATTAAACGAATTGGTCCTTTTGTAGTTCCGGCTTCCCAGTATTTTCTTATAAGCGGCCGCCGCTTCCTTGTAACGGTTGAGCTCGAGGTAGGCGGTCCCTAAAGTATAGTAAAACTGGGAATAAACAGGGTTCTTTATAGACGTATTCCCGAGCTTCCTGATGTCCTGGGGAAAACGGTAGAGTATTTTTTTACACGCCGCCACCGTGGCATCGGGCCGGTCCATCTGCCCGTAAATGCCGGCAAGCAAAAAGTGGGGACCAAAACTCAGGGTCTTCCGCGCCAACGCCACTTCAAAGGTTGCCGCGGCGTCGGACAACTTCCCGCTTTCCACTTCTTTAACACCCCTGTCGAAGAGGTCCTTATCGATATTGGAAAGGAAATATTTCCAATGACCCGAGGCACTTTGTGCCGACAGTACCCCGGTAAAAAGAACCACAACCGCAATACATACTATTATTCTACTTATTTTCATATTTTCCTCCGTTTATTCGCTTTTCTCACAGGTAAAATACAATGCAATTCCAATGCCAGCTTTTTCGCCTAATATTGCCCCTTTTTTCGGACAGTCATCCAGGATAATTTTAGCCACGGATTTACACGGATTCACACGGATTTTTTTATTTTTTATCCGTGTTCATCCGTGTAAATCCGTGGCTAAATTTTTTATTAAAGTTTCAGGTATGCCGTTATTTGGCATACCCCCGATATTATAATAGGGGCATGATGAAAATAAATGTGAAACCGAATAAAAAAAGGAGGCTGCTATGAACGCAACAAGCCATTTAAGCGAAGTCACGGACCAATTTTTTATGGAACTGGGCGCCGAAGCCCTGCAAGATATCGATACCCCCTCTTTTATGAGAAAAGAGTACGGCGTCGAATTTGAAGATTCGGGACGATCTCCGTCGGCGGGTATCATCGTCGAACCGGACGAGAAGATCGTACGTTTTTTATCGGTAATAAAACGAAAAGATTTTGTAATGAACGCTGCCCAATGACCCCTCTAAATTAAGGCGGGAGTAAATATACCGAAGCGATCCGGGGGCCTACGCGCCCATCGCCTGTCCACAAAACGACACACGCAACCAGGCGATCAGGCCCCCACGCTTCCCCTTTTTCCTACTGTGAGATAGAGGAACAGGCAAGCCTGTTCCCTACATCCTTAATTTCATCGTCTCCAGGCGACACCACGCCGTACCTTCGTTTTACGTGCCGGAAACCATTTTCCACATATATCGAAAGGTGGCGTTCTACAATAAAACACCCTGTGTACCCAATTCCCGGACACAAATTCTAGTGCCAGAGGTGCCGGAAAACGATTCTCACAGCTTCCTGAAGGTGGCGTTCTACAATAAAACACCCTGTG
>Ga0210082_1000113_pt1 | contig 17860 bp, 17 predicted proteins | sample White_ThreeSqA_D_2_FD_185592 | JGI IMG/M metagenome (GOLD analysis project Ga0210082, IMG submission 185592) | Wetland microbial communities from the San Francisco Bay, California, USA, that impact long-term carbon sequestration -... | ecosystem: Environmental > Aquatic > Marine > Wetlands ... | reverse complement strand
ACGGAACGGGAGTTTTTTAATTACATTTTTTCTTACTTCTTTCCTTCGGTTTTTTCCGGTTTCCACTATAAATTGAAGAATCACAATTTTTATTCGGACAATCAAGTTGTGTAGTAACAATGGAAAAATTCCCGATTTTACCTTCAACCTCCCCCGCTTCCTTTTCAGTAAATCCGGGGAAAAAATTAATACCGGTGATCTCCTCAATCTCGTCGATGGTACATTTAAATTCACCTAACCGATTAATATCTATATCGATGTTTTCAATCTTAAATGCGATACCTTCCAGGAACTCCCCATCCTTTGCTCGTACAATAACCTTATAAAAATACCTGGGAACCGGTATTTTTATATCATTCTTTTTATATTTAAAACAGATATCATCTATTGTTTCAGAATAGACCGGACCGGTGATTATATAGAATACAGAGCTTTTATTATTTTCCGTCCAGACTCTCCTGACATGGCTTTCAAGTTGGCACCATACCTTCTGGTTAAGGCAGCCGTACTGCGGACTCATATTGGTGACATAAAAGGTGTCGTAAAACGCTTTTTTATTGAATTTAAAATCTGCCGCCGGTGCAAGGTGACCGCTGTCATACCCGGTCGATGCATACACATCCTGGGGCAATACGATATAATCCGGATCTTGCGGATATTTGGGACTGGTCGGCCTATCCAAATCCAGCTTAGTGGAAAGTATGGAATTGGATATTTTGTAAATCACCCATTTTGCAACATTGGTTTTGGAATTGAAACAAATTGTAATAAATTCTTTGTTCAAGATGATATCTCCATCTTGAAACTCCGGTAAGTATTGTCTCCCGACCTTAGTCTCAGAAGCAAAGACGCTTAAAGATAAACTAATGATAATGATGACAATTAAATTTTTTTTCATCCTATCCTCCTTTTTTTTAAAACCGGTACGCTTCCAATCACGCACTTAAGTACTCTCAAACACACGAACACACGGGATAGAAATTATCACACTGGAAATAAAATGTCAACTTTCTCATGAATAAACATTTACCGCCGGTTCACCATCCTCTCCATGTCAGGAAACCGGAGACGGCCCTTTAATAGGCGAAAACCGCCAAATCGATCAATCGGTGTGCCAATTGTACCAACTCACCGACGATGAAATCAAAATCATCGATGAAGACATGGAATGTTAACAATTAGGAAAAACGAAGTTGCTCTTTTTTGTATTTTGTGCTATCTAATACCTTTATTCACATCGTGCCTGTCTCCATTTTTTTTATCCCGTTGCAAAAAGTACTTCCTTATGTTATAAATCATACAGGTATGACATCTCAACGAACGAAACGTAAAAAAGTACCCGTTTTTTTTCTTGTCTATATGGTACTGACCTTTGCCCTGACGGGAGCGAATCCCGACGCGGATGAACCCTTTAATGCCCGGCTCCATGTGGAGATCGGGATTGATTCTCTCGAGAGAAGTTATTATCGACCGGAATTTCGATTTGAATTCCCGTTGTCCATCGGCACGGCGTTTACGGAAATTTCGTATTACCAGGTGGTGGACAGCCGACTCCGGGGACGCATAGATTACTGGGTAACGGTGGGCCTGGAAAAAACACTCAATCGTAAACTGAAACTGGAAATCGGACTGAACCATATGTGCCGCCATATCCCTTCACGGGACAACCCGGTTGTTTTCGATTTAAACGAAGTGATGGGAAAACTGTGGCTGCAGGCTAAACATTACAAGGTCGGCTTTGGGGGTGGGGTTTATTCGGGCGGTTCGGCCCATTATAAACACCTGTTCCAACTGGACGCGGAAGTCCCCCGTATTTTCGACTCAGAGGTTTCATTTTCCGGCCGGGTCAAACTGGTTGACTTTGAAGAGATTCTGCACGAAGCGGGGCTTTTTTTTTCCTTAAGTAAGAGCACGGACCTTTTCATCAGGAACAGCCGCCATTACCTTTTAAAAAACAGGACGTATGTCGGTATTAGGATGAAATCGGTGGGAAAGGTGGAAAAATACATCGACAGTATACGAATGTCGGCGGACATTTATCCCTTTTATAAATCCCATAAGTTAATGGTGGAAGGAGAGTACCGCCTTGTATTTTTCAGGAAACCGGGGCGGAGAGTGGCGGCGGCGATTAAATTTACCGCGCCCATATTGAGGGGAGATGCATTTTTTAACACCTTCTTCCCGGAAGCGATGATCTACCCGATCTCGCTGGAATACCGACAGCGGATCAAGAAATCGTTATTTATCGCGTGGTACACGCTTTATCATTTGAATATGCCGTTGGACATCGACGGGGAATTCGCGGCATCGTTATCCACGGGGATTTCGTTGAAGAATCAATGGGATTTTGAACGGTTGGAGAAACCGGTGCGCTTTGATGTGTTCGCCGGGTATAATTTCAAACATTCCGTTGAGACCGGCGCGAAACTGGGGGTATCTCTTCTGGAGTACGGTGGCTTGACTTTCGGTTCGGATTTACGTATCGAGTATGCAAGGGAGAGGTTTTGTGCCGATTTGAAATTATTTATGGATTATGGAAACGCGGTCACATTCCGGCCCTTTGTGGGTGTGGAGAGAATCGATCATACCGCTTCTCCCCGGCCGTCGATCACGCGGTTTACCTTCGGCTTCCATTTCTTCCGGTGGTTTAATTAATTCCCTTATTTTCCCCGGGAACGATCTCTATCCTGTATTTATCGCCGATTGATAGGAATTTTTTCGTTACGAAAGCCACCCAAAACTCCCGGTCACCTTATAATCATCGAGTCCCGGGATATTCACGATAAATTTATCCTTAAACGGGGTGAGTTTCTTTTTTACCTTTGCGAAAAGACGGCCTTAAAAATTCCAGCTCTTCAACAAAATCTCCTTACTACAAAACATAATGTCCTTATCCCGCAGCAGAAATTTCCGCCCCCGAAACATAATGCCCCCGCCCCCCTTATTAAAATCCGCTTCTGGGATGAAACTTCTTGTAGACGTTTAATAAATCTCCGTAATTTAAACTGGTGTAGCGCTCCGTGGTGGATAAACTGGAATGACCCAATAACTCCTGGATGACACGCAAATTCGCGCCGCGCTGCAATAAATGCGTCGCAAACGAATGACGAAATAAATGAGGATATACACGCTTATTAATCCCCATAACCTCCCCATAAACATTCTGCAATATTTTCTCGATCCCCCGCTCCGTGATCTTCGCCCCACGGTTATTCAAAAACAAATAATCCACCGGCCCCTTAAATTTCTTCCGCGCCGATTCCAAATACCTCGATAACGCACCCCCCGCAACATCATTGAAGGGAACGATACGCTCCTTATTCCCCTTCCCCAATACACGCACCATCCTCTCATTAAAATTAATGTCCCCCATCCGCACATTCACCAACTCTGAAATACGCAGCCCCGTGGCATACAAAAACTCGAACACCGCCCTGTTCCGCAGTTCGATAAACGTCCCCCCGGGCAGCCGGTCCAGGAAATCCGCCATCTCCCGCTCCGTCAATACCTCCGGTAACTTCTTATCCTCCTTCGGCGTACTTACCACATCGAAAGGGTTCTTCTCCATCTTCCCCTGCCTGACCAAATACCGGTAAAACGACCGAATCGCTTTTATCTTCCTCGACAACGTGGCTTTATTTTTGGTCCGCATAAAAATAACCGAAATATAATCCCGGATGGCATCCTTACTCACCTCCAGGTCATTTTCCCGGAAATAATTCACATACTGTCGAATATCCTGGCGATACGCCTTTATGGTGTGAGACGAATACTTCTTGATGTGCGCCAGGTACTCGAGATACTCCGCTAAATACCCGCTTTCTCTATCCATGCCTGTAAACTTTCCAACGCCCGGGCCGCCTTTAACTCCTTCCGCATGCGCTTGCTCCCCTTCCTGCGCCCCCTGGCGCCCGTGACCTCGGGCAGCAATCCGAAGGAAAACTTCGTGGGCCGGAAACTCTGCCAATCGGCCTGCGATACATAATGTACCAATGCCCCACAAGCGGTTATCTCCGGTAAATTGTAACAGGGCTCGCCCAATACCGACTTGGCCGCGAAAATACCCGCCGCCAACCCCGAACAAATCGACTCGACATAACCCTCGACTCCACATATCTGACCGGCAAAGTAAAGGTCCTCTTTCAACTTGCACCGGTAAAACTTATCGATGATCAACGGTCCGTTTATATACGTGTTGCGGTGCATCCGCCCAAATCGCTCGAATTCCGCTTTCTCCAAACCCGGGAGTTTCCTGAAAATGCGCTTCTGCTCACCCCACTTTAACCGCGTCTGAAACCCCACCATCTGGTAAAAATTCTTCTGGAGATCATCCTGCCTCAACTGGACCACGGCATAAGGTCTCACATCGGTCCGCGGGTCGATCAGTCCCACGGGCTTCAACGGACCGAAGGAAAGCGATTTCTCACCCCTGCGCGCAATCTCCTCGATGGGAAGGCAGGCATCGAAAAAAACATCTTTGTCCACATCCTCGATCTCCACTTTTTCCGCTTCCGTCAGGTCCTTTACAAATTCGTTGTACTGTGCCTCATCCAGCGGGATATTGATGAAATCCGCTTCCCCCTTGTCATACCGCGACGCCATGTACACCTTTTCAAGATCGATGGTGTCCGCATCGATAATGGGACTGGTGGCATCGTAAAAAAAGAGATTCTTCCGCATGGTGATCCCCGTGATGCTTCGGGCAAGCTCACCGCCGGTCAACGGCCCGGTGGCGACGATCACGGGACAGTCGACCGCCGGCGCTGTCCCCACACCCGGGATTTGTCCGACCTCTTCCCGGATGACCGTAATATTGGGAATGGCTTCGATCTCCAGCGTGATCTTCTCGGCCAGCCGCACCCGGTCCACGGAATAACTGCTGCCCGCGGGGACCCGGTAATTCTCGGCAATACGCAGGAAAAAAGAATCCAGCATTTTTAACTCTTCTTTTAACAAACCCGATGCCGACGTAACCTGCGTGGACCCCAGGGAATTGGAACACACCAATTCGCCGAAGAAACCCGTGGAATGCGCTTCCGTGTTTGTTCCGGGTCTCATTTCGTGCAATTCCACCGCAATGCCCCGTTTCGAGACCTGGTACGCGGCTTCGACCCCGGCCAGTCCGGCGCCGATCACTATTATCTTCTTTTCACTTCCCGTCATTCGATTCGCTTGTAGCCTCCTGCTTCTTCGATCACCACATTCTTCAGTATCAATCCCATTAAGATGGAAATAGTTTCCGAAACCGAGTAGTCGAGTTTATCAACAAAATAATCTACACTATTTACCTCATTTCCCGACATAATGTCAAGTATTTTCTGCTCTTTTTGTGAGAAATCCTGTAAAGAAGCATCTTTGCCTCCCGGGGAATCCAGGCCGAATTCCTCCAGGATATCCTGCGAACCGGTAACCGGCCGCGCGCCCTGCCGGATCAAATAATTGGTGCCTTTACTAATGGGCGAATCGATGTTTCCCGGGATGGCCAGGATATCCCGGTTCTGCTCCAGTCCCAGCCGCGCGGTAATTAGCGAACCGCTCTTTAAGGCCGCTTCCACCACGAGGATGGCTTTTGAAATACCGGCGATAATCCGGTTCCGAATGGGAAAGTAAAAGGGCCGGGGGACGATGTCCAGGGCAAATTCGGATATAATACACCCATGCTCTCTGATCTTACCGATCAGGGCCATGTTGCCCGCGGGGTAAAGGTGGAGCAAACCGCCCGCATTCACGCCGATGGTGTTACCCTTTTCACGGAGTGCGATCTCATGGGCCATGGAATCGATACCGTATGCCATCCCCGATACGATGACCAATCCCGCCTCACACACGCCGGGCAGGATGCGGTTCAAACAATTCCAACCGTAGGCGCTTCCCTTTCGCGAACCCACCACCGCCAGTTTATCGTTTCTTAAAAGTGTTTTGTCGCCGAGAACATAAAGTAAATCCGGGGGTTCGTGGATTTCCGCCAGCAGGGGCGGATAGTATTCGTTTTCCCGGAAAATGATCTCGATATTGTTTTCCCGGGCTTTTTTAACTTCTTCCTCCGCGATACCCGGGTAGTTGTTTTTAACGGTATCTATTTCATCGGGTAGAAACCCGAAAATTTCCAGTTCTCGTCGATCGAGGCGCGGCAGTTGGTCATGGGTGACATTTTTTTTGAACAGTTGTCTCCGTGCTTTCTGGTTCCTGGCCGTAATAAGCTGAAACGCGATACGTTGGTGTTTAGACTCCTCAGAACAACTCATAATCGGAGGGAGGCAGGACAAGCACGGGGATATTCGAATACATGAGCACTTTTTCGGAAATACTGCCCAGGAAGAATTTTTCAAATCCCTTTCGTTGGTGGGTCGCCATGACCACCAGGTCGATATTGTTTTGTTTTGCGGTTTCGATTATCTTGTATGCGGGTTCGCCGGTTTCGTAGAAAATATCTTCAATTTCGAATTCGCTTTCTTCCGCGATGGCCGTGATCTTCTTGCTGATTTTAGAGATCAGCGCATCCCGTTTGAACATGGGGACTTTATAATTAAAGAATTCCGCCACGTGTACCACGTACAGTTTCGCACCCAATTGTTTTGCCAGGCTGATCGAATATTTCAGTTCCAGCAGGGTCGATTCGCCCAGATCGATGGGACTGAGAATTCTCTCTATTTTAACGTCTTCTTTGGCGACGGCGTATTCGTCTTCCGGGACGGTACTTTCCGCATCCTCGCCGCGTTTGGGTTTGGGAATAACAAAGATCGGGATACCGGAATTCCGGATAAGACGGGAAGTGGTGGACCCTACGAGGATATCCTCGATTTCCGATTCGCCTTTCCTTCCGGCAAAAATAATATCGATTTCATTGTTTTCCGCGTAATTGATCAGTTCTTCGCTGGCGATTCCTTCCAGGGCGCCGGCCGTAATGTGAGTTTTGCCAATTTTACCCACGGTTTCGATTCGTTTCAGGGACTCTACTCTCGTTTTCTCGATGGTTTTTAGAAGGTCGTCATCCCTAATAAACGCCGTTTCGTATACCCAGTCGGAAAACCTGGGAAGTACGTAAAGTCCGTGATTATTGGTTTTTAATTTTTCGGAAATAAATCGAATATAGGGTAAGCAAACAAAACTCTCTTCCGAGAAGTCGGTGGCCCAGAGAATATCTTTGATGTGTGAAGACACTTTTTTCTTTTCCATGTTATTATTCCTTTTTTTTTAATTTCCTTCTCAATTCCCGTCGATTGTTTCTTTCAGGTTTTTGGAAGGGAAAAACTTCACGATTTTTTGAGCCGGGATGGTCATTTCCTTTTTGTCGTTCGGGTTGATCACCTTTTTCTTTTGTCTTTCTATCACCTTAAAGGTGCCGAAATTGGACATCATTACTTTTTTGCCATCGGTCAAATTTTCGACCATGGTTTCGATCAAAAGATCGATGAAGCTGTAGGCCTCGAATCTTTTGACCTCCAGTTTCTTGTAAATACTTTCAGCCATTTCTTTTTTATTCATTGAACGCTCCGTTGTTCTCTGATTAACATATAGATTGATAAAAGTCAAGGGTTTTGAAATTTTTTTTTGCTGCTATATAGGCGATTTTAAGAGATTATTTCCCGGAAACGATTGATATAAAGGCATTTCAACGAATTTAATTTTTTTTTGTTTTTTTTCAGCAATATCGGTGATTTCGCAAATTAATGCAAATCTACTTTGCCGTCCAGTATATGAATCGTTCTCTGCGAATACGCCGCGATATTTGTGTCATGCGTCACCATCAAAATCGTCCGGCCGCCTTCCCACAACGATGTAAACAACTTCAAAATCTCAGACCCACTCTGCGAATCCAGGTTCCCCGTCGGCTCATCCGCCAACAAGATCGGTGGGTCCATGGCCAACGCGCGGGCAATCGCCACGCGCTGCTGCTGACCGCCCGATAACTCCGTCGGCCGGTGCGACCGCCATTCGTAAAGCCCCACCATATTCAACAATTCCGCCACCCGGTCCTTCCGTTCCGACGATCGCTTACCATTATACAACATCGGCAGCTCGACATTCTCATACGCCGTCGCATAAGGCAAAAGATTAAAACCCTGGAAAACAAACCCCACCTTTTGGTTCCGTACCTCCGACAACTGGTCGAACGTCAACCCCGACACATCCCGGCCCTCCAAATAATAGGACCCCCCCGTCGGTGTATCCAGGCAGCCGATGATGTTCATCAACGTAGACTTGCCCGACCCCGAGGGCCCCATAATGGACACAAACTCACCATTCTCTATGTTTAAAAACACACCCTTCAACGCCTCGAAAGACACCGAGCCCGTCCGGTACACCTTTTTTATATTTCGAAAATCGATTATCATTCTATTCACCTCTATTCACATATTCACCGCATTACTATTCATAACGCAGCGCATCCACCGGGTTCATCTTCGATGCCCGGAGCGCCGGGAAGATGCCCGAAAAGAAAACCAGGATTCCCATCACCACGACAAACGTGATCAATATATCCGTTGAAAACTCGGGGCGCAGCAGGTACGACTGCATCCCCGTCATTTCATAACTCATGGGAATACTTCGCACCAGTCCGACAATATTAAACGCGATCAAGGCCCCCCAAAACGTCCCCTTGACAAATATCAACAGGGCTTCCAGGAGAAACTGCCATACAATGTGCCGGCGTTTCGCCCCCATTGCCATTTTAACCCCAATCTCACGGGTGCGTTCCTTAACCACCGCATACATCAGGTTGGTCACGCCCACCGCCGCGATCAAAAGCGTTAACCCACCGATGATACCCAGGAAAAGCTCGATACCCGTAAAAACATTACCCGCAATGTTCCCCGCCTCGATGGTATTGAACGTATCCAATGCGTATTCATCATCCTTATCGAACCGGTATTTCTCGCCCAATATTTCCTTTACCCTGTTTTCCACGTAACCGGCGTATTTTCGTTCCCCCGGCTGGATGTGGATCCGGTCGATGAACTTTTGCGAATTGACCAACGCCATGGTGGAAAGAGGAATATACACATGATCGTAATCCAGGCCCTGGTAATTGGAATTCTGGAGCTTTTTCTTCATCACGCCGATAACCTTGAAAGGCATCCGGTTGATAAAGATTTCTTTGTCGATGGGATTCTCTCCCTTAAACAACTCCTCCGACAGGTGCCAACCCAGGAAAACAACGCGCCGGGAGAATTTCACGTCATCCGGGTTGATGAACCGGCCGCCCATTTGCGCAAACGTCGTCCGCATCGGACTGTAGGACGCGTGCAGTCCCCGCAAGAGACGGTTGGTCTCCCGGTCTTTGTAACGGACTTCCACATTCACGTAAGATTCCGGGGATATCCGCTTAATTTCCGGCACCAACCGGCGAAGAAGGTCGATATCCGAAACATAAAAACGAATACGCCTGCCTTTGGGCAATCCCTGGTAAGCCTTCGACGTCAGGCCGCCGGAGAACATGATCAGGTCCTCGCCCAACCCCTGGAAACCGATGCGGAACTGGTTGGACAAACCGCGTCCGAAGGCCATCATCAACAACAGCGACAACGTGCCCCAGGCAATGGCAAAGGTGATAAGGGAAGTCTTTTTCTTCCGCTTTCTAAACTCGTTAAGATACAATTTCAACAGGTTCGTCTTCATGTTAACCTCAACCCCTCAATGCCTCGATGGGATTGGTGGAAGCCGCTTTCCTGGCGGGCATCAACCCCGCCACCGAACCCACCGCCAACAACACCAGGATAGTGGCGACCCCCACCGTAACATTGATCTCCGGGTGCCCCACGTAATCCTCGATCATTTCCACCGGTACCAACCGGAGCACCAATGCCGCAAAAATAAAACCGATAATACCGCCGACCAAAATAATCGTCAGGGCTTCCGAAAAGAATTGCCGGAGAATTTGTTTCCGTTTCGCCCCCACCGCCAGCTTCACACCGATCTCCCGGATGCGTTCCTCCACCACCACCAGCATAATGGACGCAACCCCCACCGCCCCCACCAACAGCGTGAAAGAACCGATCATCCCCAGGAATATCGTAAAAGCCAGGAAAAAAACATCCAGGCTCTTCTCCAACTCCGTAAAGTCCCAGATAAAAAGCGCATCCTTGTCCTCCGGGGAAAACCCGACCCGGCGGCTCAAATACTTCATCGTATCGTCGATCACCGGGACCGATTGACCCGGGAACGGCTGAATAAGAAAATTATTCACATACTTTTCGCCGTAAAGAGAAGAAAACGTCGTGTAAGGGATAAAAAGACAATGCTCATCCTGCTGGCCCGAATAATTGCTGGTCTGGATCTTTCGTTTCATGACACCCACCACCAGGAAGGGCACTCCTTCCACAAAAACCTTTTTTCCCACCGGTTCTTCGCCGCGAAACAGGTTCCCGGCAATCGTATCCCCGATAAAACAGACACGCCGCTTCTCTTCCAGGTCGATCTCATTAACAAAGCGCCCTTTGGCCGCAATCGTATTCCGCATGTACTGGAATTCGACATTGACACCCCTGACCGTATTATTGAACTCCTCCGTCTTGTACCGGATGCGTTTTCTACGGATAAACTCCGGGGACAGATGACGGATTCCCTGTACCTTTTCCCGGACCCGCAGCACTTCCCCCGGTGTCAACCGGACCTGTTTTCCCTTGATTATACCTTTATAAGAGATCGTGGTAATACCGGGCCAGGCAATCACGATACCGCTTCCCATGCCGTGCATGGATTTCCTGCCCTGTTTGCTCACCCCGTCGCCAAAGGCCAACAGCAGTACAATGGCAAAGGTCCCCCACACCACGCCGGACAGGGTTAAAAAGGTCCGCATCGGCTGCCGGTAGAGGTCCATGAACAGGTTTTTGAAAAATAAATAGATCATGTTATTTCCCTGGGCGGACGTTCCACCACCTCCTGCCCCTCTTTTAAACCTTCCGTCACCTCGATATTGAGACTGTCGGAAAGACCTGTTTTTATTTCAACCTTCGAAATAACGTCACCCTCTTTTACTTCCACGTAACGTTTGTCCTTTTCAAAGATCACCAACCGTTCCGGGATGATCAAGACGTCCTTTCGCTCCCGGATCTTTACATAGGCGGTGGCGGAATACCCGGCCCGGAGCGTTTTTTCCGAACTGTTCATTACCGCGATCTCGATATCGAAAAGGGTCGCGTTACCGTCTTTTTTGGCTTTGGGAGAAATCCGTTCCAGTTTGCCCTCCACTTTGGTGTTCGGCAGTGCGCCCACCTGGATATCCGCCGACATACCCGGTTCCAGCTTTCCCACATCGATCTCGTCCACCGTTCCTTTAAAAAGGATTTCCTCCAGGTCCGCCATGGCGCACAATTCGGTACCCGGCTGGAAATTGGTCAACGGGACCACCGGGTCTCCTTCATAGGCATTCCGGGAGAGCACCACCCCTGAGATGGGTGACTTGATGATCGAATTGATGTTCCTGCCCGAGATCTCGATCCGTCCCTTTTCCATCAATTGATATCTCTCCCGGGCAATCCTGTGTTTCAGGTCCGTTTCATCATAACGTGCCTCGATACCGTCCATTTCCGAACGGGAGATCAAACGGTCCCGGTAAAGCGACACCTTCCGTTCCTTTTCCTTTAACAACTGCCGGCGGGTCACCTCCGCGATTTCCATGCCCCGCCGGGCTTCCACGTATTCAACCGGTGTGGGATTGGGGGAAATTTTGAATAACGGCCGGTCTTTCTCCACAAGGTCTCCTACCTTGAAATAAACCTCGCTGATAATCCCGGGAATAGTCGATTTGACCTTGATCTCTTTATCCGGCTCGATAGTACCCACCGCCAGGGCTTTCTCCGTAATGGTACCCCGCTCCACGGCAACAAGTTTAAATGCCTGTTCATTCCCGTTTTTCCCTTTAAAGATCAACACCGCGGCGATCACCACCAATATAATAACGAACCCGTAAATAAAAATTTTCTTCATTTTACACCTCGATAAATTCTCGATTCAACACTTAATGTTAAACGATCATACCTAATAACGTTACAGGTACCGCTTTTGTTTCAAAAAAAATTCAAGAGGGCTTGTATTTCACCCGCAGATGAGGTATATTGTGAGAGATGAAAACAAAACAATTTAAAACAAAAAAAATGTCAATTAGAGACAGCGCAGGGGCGTTAAATCCGGTAAATTATCCAATTTTATAATCGAGGTTTTAAAAAAAATGAAACATAAATTGAAAAAAAAAATCGGAACTAAAATTCGGGAACTACGGGAAAGCCTCGGCTTAACCCAGGCCCAGATGGTGGAGAACTTCAAAATCGGCCGGGCCAATTATTCCCGGATCGAGAAAGGCGAAATATTTCCCAATGCGGAAATACTGCACACATTGAAAACAGAATTCAATGTATCGTTGGATTGGCTCATTACCGGTGAGGGCCGGATGTACCCAACCAAAAAAAGAAACGTCACCAGGGAATTGGGACTGGCCAAATGCGGCCGCGAAATAGACGAACTCATCTACCACATCGCAAACGTTCCAATGATCAAACATGCGGTACTGGGCCATTTCCTCGAATACAAAATGAAAAACAACGAACTCATTCAAAAACTACTCAAAGAATCGGAAAAAGCCGCCGGAACCCGGGCCGCGGGGTCCGCCGACGCCGAAGAATAAGAAACCGAAAGGGGTAGTCCCATGGGAAAAAAAGAGATATTGGATGAGTTGGATGAACTTTTGAATATCCCTCAATTCGAGCGGATCATATTTCACAAAATAGAAGAGTTGAAAACCTATCTAAGGGATGAGATTTCGCTCTACCAGGATTTAAAAGAGGGGTTTCGAGGCGCAGCCTATGGAAAAATGCACATCTATGAAGAGAGGGGACAAAAAAAGTCGCTGACCTACCGGTTCCAATTGGATAAAGATGCGGACGGGCAATGGAAAATCACCGATATCGATCCGTCCCTTCCCCCCGGTATCAAAACCGATGATGTTGTCCCGCCGCTGCTTATCAAATACATGGATTCTTTCAGTGCCAACGCCACCAAAATTGAAACCGTTCCCGATTTTTCCCACCCCGACCTGGAAGGCAGGGCGTTTTTTTTACGTTTCGCAAAATATTCCGACCGCCATCTCATGGGGACCGTGACTGAAATTAAACCCAAAGGGGAAGCACCCTCCCCGGATTCGGAATCCGAAAAATTGATGGATATTAACGACTATTACAAAAGGGATGATATGGGATTCAATTACAAAGCATTAATGTACTACATGGAAAAATTCCCGGCCCTGAAGGAACACATCTTCTCCGAGTTCTTTATGAGATGGAAACCGTTGATCGATAAAAAATTACTGAAACTCAGTCAATGAAATCCCGGTTCCACGGTTCCGCGGTTCCACGGTTCCGCGATTCGACGAATCTCCATGCGGCTAACGCAAACTGATCGCCTGGGGTTCCACCTGGAATAATTGATAATTTTTAAGATCGATATCCTGTTTCAGAAGTGACGAGGCAGGGGAATATATCTCGCTGCTGACATAAACGATCTTTCGACCGGCCGCGGCCGCCCCGGCCACCAGGGCGAGGAATTGCCTCTCGAAGGCCTGGGAGACTCCCTTGATAAAATCGTTCATTATAACATCTTTCCCGCCGGCAAAGACAACGGCACAAATTACCTTCTTCCGGGTCTCCCCCGGAAGAAGAGATACCTTTTTACGGACATCGGTTTCCCGGACATCCAGGATTTCAAGGTTCTTTTTTACCTCTTCTTTTTTGATAAACAAGCGGGAACAGGCATAATTGATAAAACCGGAGGCGGTCACCTCTTCACTCAACACAGTATGCGAAGCCGTATCGAGGAAAAGCCGGTTCGTCTCGTCCCGCTTTAAGGCCTCAAATAAATGAGCCTGCTTATCCTTACCGGCCAGTAAAAAAAGAATATTGTTACATTTAACTTTCCCGGGAATCGACGGGGCTTCACCCTCGACCGGTTTTTTCCGCTCCTGGAGAGACAGGGCGGCGGATAGCATTAACAGGTAGATCAGCAGCACCGCCGTGCCGTTCACAAGCGTTTGCGGCATCCGGGCCCGGGTCTTGCAAATATTTTTTAGGTTTTTTATAAACGATTCCGGCGGTGTTTCGTCGCTTCCCTTACCTTCGGACGTTTGGTACCGCTTTTCCCCGTAAAATCGCAAGAACTCATCCCTTAAATTCAGCACGTAATAAATGAAATCCACGTAGTCCCGGTAACCCTTGCCCGAAGCATCCGCCGATACCATGTTAAGAAATTCCACGGGTGAGAAGGACGAATAAAAAGAGAATGTATCGATACTCTTTTTTACCCGGCTCATCAGGATTTCTTCTTTTTCCCTGTTTTTTATAAATTCATTCGCCATATAGCGGTCGAACAAATCCTTCATCACTTTTCGCAGGCCGGGTCCGATCACGCCGGTAACGGAATCCCCGGGATGTTGTGCCAAAAAGTCCCGGATGTATGCCTTGTGGGTTCGTTCCGCTTCCAGTAAGGTCTCCAATATATCCACGTTCAATTTTTCAACCGACGGAAGCCCGTTTATTTCGATGGAACGAAGGACCCGGGTGGCCTCGGACAGGCCGAAGACAGCAAGAAACCAGGCGATCAGGAGGAACGTAACGGCGCGCTTTTTGTATTTAAAAAATGCCCTTAAAACAAGGCCGGCAGTGAAAAAACAATTCAACAGCAGCAGCGATAATAATATAAAACAGAGGAATACCACGTTTTCATCCGCGGTAAAGGTCACTCCCAATACCCGTGCAAACACATTATTTAAAATAAACATAAGCACGAAAAACATATTTAACGGCAGCAAGCGTGAAAAAATGGATTTGCGAAAATAATCCCTGCCGAAAAATGCAATGGTATGCCGGTTGGAAAAGGTGAGAAATCCCATTATCATCATGAGAAGCGAGCCGAAAACGGTCACCGTCTGGGCCAGGTCACCGAACCGGCCGCGGTCGGAAAAGGCATATTTGCCTTTTCTTCCATTATATACATTAACGATTTCAGAGGTATCGATTTTGGCTTCTAAATCCCGGACAAAATCCGACCGGTTAAAAAAAACACCCAACGCCGACGGTTCGAGCATCACCCTGAATCCTGCCGCCCCGTATTGTTCATAGTTCATATAAAGCCGGATTTTGCTCTTTTCGGCGGCAATAAAATCTTTTTTGTGCTGGAGGAATGTCCTGTATTCCGATACGCCGAGAAAGGTAAAGTATAGAGACGCGATGACCAACGAAATGAGGATAATTATAACGGCTTTACTAAATACCCTTGACGCCTCGAATCGAATCGTTGAGGTCATCGCGCCTCCATACCGAATTAATGCCCAAACGCCGTATGGGCGGCCACGGTCCCGTAATTACCGAAAAGGGTGAACTCGGAAAGTTTTTGGATAAGGTCCCACACCGCGGGGATCTGTGGTTTCGTCTTGTTTTGCAGGTCCTTCCCGATGCCTTCCAAAAGAACCGTCAATGCTTCCAAACCATCGGCAGTGGCCTGGTAAAACCCGATCACGTCACCGGTGACAAGGTAAGCCTTGACACGGTCCATTACCGTTCCATTCAATTCCTGTTCAGCCGCAAACCGGTCATAATCGAAGGTTTTCAACTGGTTGACGCTGGTCTGTACGTAACCGGCGGCAATTCCCGTCTGGGCCGCCTGGAGATACTTTTCCCTCGCTTGTTTCAGGTACTCCCGCGCCGATTGAACCAGGGCCGACGCCCCGGCAAAATCATACTCCGTGTCGGGCAGCGTCTCAATCCCGGCACAAAATTTCATGATGTCGGCATTGGCTTTAAAGTACAACGCCGAACCCTCGATCACCAGGTTTTCAATGCCGACGGCCTTTTCCCCGGGAAAATTTCCGCCGAAGTTATTTACCCAGACGACGGCTCCTACCGGTACAGTGGTGATAAAAAAAAGCAACAAAGAAAAAATAGTTAAAATTCTTTTCTTCATTTTAGCCCTCCTGTCGTTTAATTGTTTTTTGTTTGTCATTATGTATTCTCTACACTGAAATCATATTTAAAACTATTTCCAACGATTTGTCAAGGGCTAAATAAAGATTTTTTAGATTTTTTTTTGTTACGCCTCTTTCTAACATATCACCTCCTCACGTATCCCGTGCTACTTTTCTTAAATAGTAGGATAACGATTTAAAGGGGAAATGTCAATATCCAGGATGGTTTTTTTATTTATTTATTGCCAGACACCGGCGATGGGAACACCACAATTGCCGCATTTGCCGTCACGCAGTTCCAGGACCCTGGTATTATAGCCGTTCCGCGAGATAAGAACCGTGTTGCAGGAAGGGCAGTGGGTGTGGGTAAAGCGGTCGTCCGCCACGTTCCCGGCATAAACATATTGAAGCCCCATCCCGTCGCCCTTTTCAAGCACGTTGAAAATAGAACCGGCGGGAGTGGGGGGAATGTCCAGCATCCGGTGCTGCGGGAAAAATCGCGATACATGCCAGGGCATGGATTTATCCACACCGACGATAAACGATATCAATTCGTTTATTTCCGCTTCGTCCGTATTCAACCCGGGGATCAGCAGTGTGGTCAATTCAACCCATATCCCGCGTTCCTTCATTCCCTTGATGGTATCCAGGACCGGGGCCAATGCAGCGCCGCAGTATTTTTTATAGAAATCTTCCGAATAGGCTTTTAAATCGATATTTGCGCCGTCCAACCAGGGAGAGATCATTTCCAGTGCCCCCGGGCTCATATAGCCGTTGGTGACCATGACGTTTTTCAGGCCCTTTTCCCTGGCCAACTGCGCCGTCTCCAACATTAATTCAAAATAAATGGTGGGTTCCGAATAGGTATATGCAATGGAACCGGAACCATATTTTACCGCCGTACTCACCAATTCTTCCGGGGATATTTTTTCCCCGTAAATCCGGTTTTCCGATTCCACCACCGATAACGTATTATTCTGACAAAATGTGCATTTGAAATTACACCCCATTGTGGCAACCGAATAGGAAACCGAGGACGGCAGGAAATGATAGAGCGGTTTTTTCTCGATGGGGTCGGCATGGGTGGCGCAGACCTTATCGTAATTAAGCGAATAAAGATCGCCGTTTACATTTTTCCGGACCCCGCAAATACCCACCCGGTTTTCCTTCAACCGGCAGCCATGGGCACACAGCAGGCAGGTAACGATTTCCCCCTCTTTTTGGTATAAGAGTGCTTTTTTCATGGGACTGTCCTCCTATTATCCGCTTTCCTCCCGGTCACCCCCTGCCCCATTACTCACTCAACACTCAGCAGTCAACAGTCAGTCATCATCCTGTCGATCAAATGACTTCCCGGAGTTTTTTTTCGATCTGGTGCGGAGAGGCGCTGCCCACCATTTGAGTCTTAACATTGCCGTTTTTTATAAACAGCAGTGTGGGCAAACCTCTCACCAGGTATTTTGAGGAGGTCCTGGGAGAATCGTTTACATTCACTTTAAGTATCACTACTTTGGACCGGTAATTGGCGGCGATTTTCTTTAGTCCCGGTTCCATCTGGATACATGGTACACAGGTGGGAGACCAAAAGTCCACGATTATCGCTTTCGAGTCGTTCAGGAAATTATCGAAGTTGGTGTCGTCGGCGTAAATCAGTTCGTTCATTCAAATTCTCCTTGCTAGTTTAAATAATTTTATATTTTCTACCACGACCAGGGGGGAAAAGTCAATCAGCTCATTCCTTTTCCCTTAAAAAATAAAATAAGATCCTATTATTTATTATTGTTTATAAAATGTCAAGTAAAAAAAGCAATTTTTTTAAATTTACACACAAGATGTAGTGTAGGGAGACGGGGAATCGTCTATCTGTGGGGCCGCGGGTTAGCCGGACCGTGTCAACCGTCAACTTTT
>Ga0210082_1000112_pt1 | contig 17919 bp, 19 predicted proteins | sample White_ThreeSqA_D_2_FD_185592 | JGI IMG/M metagenome (GOLD analysis project Ga0210082, IMG submission 185592) | Wetland microbial communities from the San Francisco Bay, California, USA, that impact long-term carbon sequestration -... | ecosystem: Environmental > Aquatic > Marine > Wetlands ... | reverse complement strand
ATATATTGACGTGCAGCACGGGGTCCCGGCGCGGCGCCCACATATCGACGTACACCTTCCCGGGCGCAAAGGTCTCGAAGGTAAGGGCGGGGATAAGCTTCACGGCGGACTGCGTCATTATAACACTGACCCGGTGCCCGTTCTTCTGGAACACCCGCATGATATCGACGGCCTTGTAAGCACTGATTGAACCGGTCACCCCCAATACGACATTCATTTTCTCTACCTCTTATTTATTATATGGCCCACAGAACACACGGAATACACAGAAGGCCGCGGCGCGGCCACCCTTTTTTTTCTTCTTTTTTTTCTGTGTATTCCGTGTGTTCTGTGGGCTCTCATTTTATTCTTAATTATATTCCTTTTTTTTATTCAGCAGTCTTTTAATAAAGGGTTCCAGGCGGGGGGTGCTGTTTTTAAAGGCGGTGAAGATGGAAGCCAAAATATAAAAGGCTTTCTCCAGGTGCTCGTTGATAATAATATAATCGTAAATGCGGTATTGTTTCATTTCATCTTCGGCAATTTCCAGGCGGGTTTGGACCTGGCGGTCAACGGTTTTTTCCCTTCCTACCAGGCGCCGCCGCAGCTCTTCCATGGACGGCGGAACGACGAATATAAAAAGAGCATCGGGATATTTTCTCTTTATGTTTGCCGCCCCCTGTACATCGATATCCAGGACCAGGAACTTTTTTTTACTCATCCGCGATTTTCTTTCGATCTCCCTGTAACTGGTACCGTAATAGTTGTCATAGACCTGTGCCCATTCGACGAACTCACCGTTGTCCGCCATTTCCAGGAACTGTTTCTTGGGGATAAAATAGTAATCGCTTCCCTCGATCTCTCTCACCCGTTTGGCGCGGGTGGTATGAGAGGTAGAGAAGACAATCTCGGGGTATTTTTTCAAAAGGCGGCGAATCAGCGTCGATTTCCCACTGCCGGATGGACCTGAAATAACGATAATATTACTCGACATTTTGAACCTGCTGCTTTATTTTCTCGATCTCCCTGCGGACTTCCATGACCTGCTCATGAATGTCCATGGAACCGCTTTTGGAAGCAATGGTATGGGTTTCCCGCAGCATCTCCTGGGCCAGGAAATCGGCTTCCCTGCCCCTGGACTCCATTTTGGTGCCGTTGACCAGCTCTTTGAGACGCCGGGTATGGGTTTCCAGGCGGTGGATTTCTTCGTTTATACAACTCTTTTCGGCAAGGATGGCGGCCTCCTGCGCGATGCGGCGCTCATCTATCTCGATCTCTTCGACGTACCTGGATATTTTTTCCTTATACTTCACGAAAATACTCTTTTCCAGTTGCTCGGACTCTTTCTTTATGAGCTTCAGGCTGGCTTCGATGTTTTTGATACTTCCCTGCAAATCCTTGAGAATGGCCTTGCCCTCCTCCTCCCGGCTGGCCAGGAATTCCCCGAACACCTTTTCAACGCTTCTGCCGATATCGGCGGCATCCCTCTCGTCAAAATGATCATCCACATAATCCAATCGAAAGATCATGGGGATTTTTAACAGTGCGTCCATGGATAATGCGATCCTCTCCTTGTATTTCCGTTTAAAGTACAACAACTCATCGAGAACATCGGTCAATAAGCGGTTGTTCAGTTGAATATTGTACTTACTTTGGTCGGTCTGGAAGAGATCGAAAACGATTTCGATCTTTCCCCTGAAGACCCTGTTTTTAATAATCTCCTTGATCAGTTTCTCGGATTCGGGGGTAATGCCGGTACCCCTGTACACGATATCCAGGAACCGGTGATTCCATGAACGAAACAAAATGTGCAGGGACATATTGTTGAATTCGAAGCGTCCCTGGGCAAAACCTGTCATGCTCCTCATATGTTTTTCTCACCTGTCAGGTTTCCATTATAATATCCATTTCGGGAAATTGCAAATTGTAAAGCGAAAAATAAAGACCTTTTTCCGCCAGTAGTTCCTTGTGGCAGCCGCTCTCCCTGATCTCACCGTCCTCGATCACCAGTATCTTATCGGCCTGGATAATGGTGGAGAGACGGTGGGCGATAACAAAGGTGGTCCGGTCTTTCATAACGTCCACCATGGCTTCCTGGATAAGGCTTTCGGATTCGGAATCCAATGAAGAGGTGGCTTCATCGAAAATAAGAACGGCGGGCTTTTTCAATATGGCGCGGGCAATGGATATACGCTGCCGCTGTCCGGTGGAGAGCAGGGCGCCCCGTTCGCCCACAACGGTATCGTATTTATCCGGGAGATGCTCGATAAAACCGACGGCCCGCGCAATTTCAGCGGACTTTTTTACATCCTCGAAGGTAAAGTCTTTACTCCCGTAGGTAATATTATTTAACACGGAGTCGTTGAACAAGAATACATCCTGGGTCACCAGGCTGATGGAATCCCGGAGGGAACGAAGAGAAACGTCCCGGATATCGCGGCCGTCCACGAGGATTTCCCCTGAATCGGGATCGTAAAACCGTAATAATAAATTCATCAAAGTGGTTTTTCCGGAACCGCTGGAACCGACCAGGGCGACCATCTCATTGGAACGGGCGGTAAAATCGACGTTTCTTATGACGGGAAGATCGGGGTCGTACGAGAACGATACATTTCGAAACTCGACGTCCCCGGAGACGTTTTGCAGTTCGACGGTACCGGGTTTGTCTTTAATGGGGTTCTCGCTTTCCATGATCTGCAGGACCCGTTCATAACCGGCCTTTCCCTGCTGGTAATCGTTGTTTGCCTGGGATAGTCGCTTGATGGGGTTGTACATGATCAGGACGGACATAAAAAAAGCGGCGAATTTGCCGGGGTCCATGGTCCCGGCGGCAATCCGGTTGGTGGCCACGGTAAAGATGACAAAAGCCACCACCCCGCCGATGGTGTGCATCACCGGTGCGGATAATGAATAGACCATGGCGATCTTCGAGTTGATCTTGTAATGCCTCCGGTTCAATTTATAGAATTTGTCGATCTCATACTCCTCCATGTTGTAGGCTTTAACGATCTTGTTCCCGGCCACGGTCTCGGCCAGGAAGTTCGAGAGTTCGCCGATGGTCTGCTGGGATTGAATACCGCGTTTTTTCACCTTTTTCCCGAAATAGATCAGGGGTACGGCGGCCACGGGCAGCACCACCATGGATACCAGTGCCATTTTCCAGTCCCTGAAAAAAATGTACGACAGCAGTGCCAGCAGGGTCAGGCTCTCCCGGATATAGACCGCCAGGGTCTCGGAAACGGCGAAATTGACCTTCTCGATATCGTTGGAAATACGGGACGTAAGGTCTCCGGTCCGGGCCCGTGCCAGGAAACCCACGGATTGGTGGATAAGATTCCTATAGAGTTTATCCCGGATATCGCGCACCACTTTCAGTCCCAGGGTTTTCATAAAGAAGAGGGCCAGGAAAGTAAACACGGCATGCCCCAGGAAAACGAAAAGCAGTATTGCCGGAAGTAGTGGAGCCAACCGGTCTTCACCGATATTCAGGGTATGGATGATAAACTCGCGAATTACCCTTCCGTCCCGGGTAATTGCGCCGCCCCCCCGGGAGGAGAGTTCGTTTATAAGCGGTTCGATCACCACGGGCAGCATAACGGTGAACAGGGCGATCATGGCCATGAAAAAGAGCGCGAAAAAGAACCGGGGTAAAAACGGCTTTACATAATAGAGCAAGCTCTTTTCACTGATCATATAACTTGCGGCACCGCGGCCCCCGGGCTCAGGTGTCCCCATCCGTATCGAAATCGCCGGCGGGATACCCGGACGACTTCAATGAACCGGGTGTTCCGGGCGTCGATTTGTCTTTTTTGAACTTATCCAGGATAGAAAAAAACAGCGGAGATATTAAATAAAGAAACGTGACCGAGGGTATGGTGTAATTGGGGAAATTGATCAAAAGCGCAATAAGGATAGCCAGCAGCAGTAAGATGATCAAATTGTTCCTGGAATTGATCCGTTTCATGGTCCTGTATTTTATATTGGAGACCATTAAAATAGCGACCAGTACGACATATATGGAAAAAAGGATCACGTCATATTTCTGCATCAGCTTTTCCTGCCGGATCAGGACCACGGAAGCGATGGACAGGGCAGCCAGGGGTATGGGTAACCCGATAAAGACATTGGCCACCTGGGTTTCCGATTCTTTCAACACATTAAACCGCGCCAGCCGTATAATACCCGCACTCAGGAATATAAAACCGATGACTTTTCCCACCTGTATATATCCCCCGTGAAATCCTTCCCAGGTATAGCCCCACCAATATATCATCACCGCGGGCACCAACCCGAAAACCACGCCGTCCACCAGTGAGTCCAACTGCACACCGAAATTGGACTCGGTTTTGGTCAACCGGGCAATGGTACCGTCGAACCCGTCGAGGATAACGCAGAGGCCGATCAAATATACGGCATTCTCCCACTTTGCATTTGTTTTTATGATCTGCATTAACGCCAGGTACCCGAAGAACAAACTGGATAGTGTAAATATCGAGGGTAAAAAGGATATCTTGGTCAGCCTTGAAATGTTTACCCGGCCTTTCTTTTTAAATCTGAGTTTTCTCGTTTTTCTTGAAATGTCACGCCTCCATTAACCGTTAATCAAACGCCTGTTTTCTATATTCCGATATAAATTGCTGCATTGTATCTTTAAGAATTAATTTTTGTTTTTTCAGATTATGCTCTTCGATCCATTTTTTGTCGGTCCGGATATTCCCGGCGAGTATTTCCCGAAGCCTGCGTTCACATTCCTGGTGCTTCAGGTTGAGGTTTTTGAATTTCGCATTATCACGCATAAGAATATCTTTGATCTGACGATCTTTTAATCTACCCATTATTTTCACCTCGTCTCCTGGATTCCCTGTTACTCCGGCAAAAACTCAAATAGGACTGCATATTCCTATCTTTGCCGATGATCGACAGGGTAGTGATAATCGACTCGATAATCGATTTCTCGAGTACATCCAATACGATATAATCCAACCCCTTCTCAATTGCCAGGGAGACAAAATTGGAAGAGATCAGGCCCCTCATGGGCAGTCCTTCGGAAAGAACGGACAGGTTGGCGATGGTCTTTACCTGCGGGAAATCGAGCTTAAAGAGTTCCAATGTGGTTAAAAAATTCCTCCCGTTGTAAAAGTCCTCTTCCAGGGGCCGGACCACGGGGTCCAGTAAGATATCGTTTCGCTTGATACCGTTGTCCAGTAAATAATCGATATACATCTGGGCGATGAGCAGCGATTTTTCCGGGGAATTGTCATCCCCGTTTTCTTTCGAGGGTTCCGTAATTCGGGCGATGAGCTTTACATTTCTACCCCTGGCGACTTCGAGGATGGTATCTATTTTCTCGGGATTAAATTCGATATCGCCCACCACCAGTTCATTTTTCGCTAATTCTATTATTTCGATGAGGGTGGATAAGGAGTCGCTTCGTACCAGTGCCTTTCCACCGCATCCCTCGATAATACCGACGGCCTCTTTCAGGAAGGGGAGCTCATTATGAAGCAGGGATACGGCATTCAGTTCGATGAATTCGGCACCGTCTCTAATTTGCGCAATCACTTCTTTCCGTATAAACTCGAAATCCATCTTGTGCATCTTGTCAAGGATTTTCTTATTATTCGAGTTTAGTGTGTTACCAATTATTGTTATCATTGTATTTTTCTCTTAAAAAATAGTTTCGGCATCTTAGACATTGAAAAATTCTTTTAGTACGGAGAACACATCGACACCGGCCCTTTCCTCCCCTTCACGGGTGGAAACACCCAGGTAAGGCGTTGGAAAAACGTTTTCATTATCGATCAATTCCAATTTATCACGGAGTTCACTCTCCTGTACATCCAGGGCAACTGCCCGTATTTTTTTGTCTTTTAACGCTTGTTTCAATGCCGTCTCATCCACCACCCCTTCGCGGGTAAGATTAATGAGAACGACATCCTTTTTCATTTTATCAAATTCCGCGGAAGATACCAGGTGCCTTGTCGTTTCGGTCAGGGGCACATGGATGGATATGAAATCGGAAACCTCGAGGAGTTCGTCCAGGGAAACCCGACGGGCCCCGATATCGGTCTCGACATCGGTAACATCGTAATACACGACATTCATTCCCACGGCGACCTCCCGTTTGGCGACTTCTTTACCGATCCTGCCGAACCCGATAACACCCGCGGTTTTTCCAAAGAGTTCGGTCCCGTTTTTAAACCGGTCTTTTTCCCATTTGTGTTCCTTCAGGCTCTTGTAGGCGGGGCCGATAAACCGGCAGATTCCCAGCATCTGGGCCAATGTGTATTCCGCGGCGGTAATGGAAGCGGCAAAGGGTGTATTTTTTACTTCGATGTTCCGGGACCGGGCGAATTCGACATCGACATTGTCCAGGTCGATACCGGCCCGGACAATGATCTTCAAGTTATCCGCTTCCCGGAGTATATCTTCACCCAGGTGGGTTTCCCCCCGGATAACGACGGCTTCGTAATTCTTGATCTCCGTTTTCAATCGTTCCGGTTCGAGGTCTATTTTGGTATCGATATCGAATTCGGGAATTTCTCCCAACAATTCCAATGCTCGTTGACTCAGTTTGTCAGCCAAAAGTACCTTGATCAAGTAATCCTCCAAAACACCATATTTAAGATTACCAAAATTTTGCCTTACTGTCAAGAATCAACCCGTCCCGATTCCACATAATAAAAGGGATTAACACTTGTTTCGGCTTAATATATCTACTTGTTGTCTTTTTCAAATTTTTCCATGAATTTAACAAGCGCCTCGACTCCTTCCACGGGCATGGCATTGTATATGGATGCCCTGCACCCGCCGACGCTGCGATGTCCCTTTAAACCGATAAAGCCCCGGGCCTCGGCTTCTTTAATGAATTTGCCTTCCAATTCCCCGGGGGTAATACGGAAGGTGACATTCATTTTTGAACGGTCTTTGGGTTCCGCGGTACCGTTATACAGCGAAAGGCCGTCTATGGCGTCGTAAAGGATTTTCGCCTTTTTGTCGTTGACGGCTTCCATGGCTTCGAGTCCGCCGTTGGATTCCAACCACTCCATCACCAGTTTCACGATATAAATGGCGAAACAGGGGGGGGTATTGTACATGGATTGCTTTTCCCTGTGGGTCCGGTAGCTCAGCATGGATGTCAGGTTCTCAGCACCGTTATCGATGAGATCGTTTCTCATGATGACCAGTGTAACGCCGGCGGGTCCCATGTTTTTCTGGGCGCCCGCATAGATCATACCGAATTTGGAAACATCCAGTCTCCGGCTGAAAATATCCGACGACATATCCACGATCAGCGGGATATCGCCGGTATCGGGGAAGGTCCGGAATTGAATACCGCCGATGGTCTCATTGGACGTCAGGTGAACATAGACGGCATCGGACGACAATGTGAATTCCGGGATATAGCTGAAATTTTTATCTTCGGAAGAACCGGCGACATTGACGGTTCCGAAGAGTTTGGCTTCCTTGATGGCGCCTTTGGCCCAGGAACCGGTATGCACGTAATCCGCTTTTCCTCCTTTTAATAGGTTCATGGGAATCATGCCGAACTGGGTGCTGGCCCCACCCTGTAAAAACAAAACGCTGTAGTTGTCAGGTACGCCCAGCAAGGACCTGATCTTCGCTTCCGCGGCGTCGGCAACGGCAACAAAATCTTTCGACCGGTGACTGATCTCCATCACCGATAATCCGATACCGTTGAAATCCAGTAATTCTTCCCGGGCTTTCTTCATGACTTCGAGGGGAAGAATCGCCGGTCCCGCATAAAAATTGTACTTCCTGGACATGTTCTTATTCCTCCTTATATATTATTTAAACCATTAAAATACAATCCCTTATTATACATATATTCGAGAAAGATGCAATATGTAAAAAATAAAAGGACCGGTCTCGGCAAACGGTAAGGAAGTAAAAAAAGGTAAAGGGGTAAGGGGTAAGGGGTAAGGGGTAAACAAAAAAAAAGAAATGATCCCTGAAGGAATCGAACCTTCAACCTATTGATTAAGAGTCAATTGCTCTGCCAATTGAGCTAAGGGACCATTTTCAGAGTAATAAGATAACACAATTGATTTTTACTGTCAATACCCAATCACAAAAATTTGTCATACGACTCCTTACCTCCTGTCATCCCCGGACTATATTCATAAACCATTTTCGTTGTCCTTGAGAGAGAATCGTGTCATACGGGCGTTTCCACTAATACCCCGGGAATTTCCAGGGGTGTTTCGGACAAAAATATATCCTTAGTCAGAAACGATATATCCCTGGTGGGAAATGAAATATCCTTAGTCGGAAACGAGATATCCTTAGTAGGAAATGAAATATCCTCGGTAGGAAACGGAATTACCTACCTTCCGGGGAAAAACATGTGTTCCCTGGGCAAAAATATCCTCAGTCAGAAACGATATATCCCTGGTAGGAAATGAAACATGTCAGGTCGGGTTTGCGCAAAGAGTCCTTTCAAGAAAAAAAAGACTCCTGGGATAGAATATATCCTTAGTCAGAAACGATATATCCCTGGTAAGAAACGATATATCCCTGGTAGGAAATGAAATATCCTTAGTAGGAAACGTAACATCCGTGGTGAGATTTGCCGGAACCTCCCCGGAGTCCAAAACAAGTATCCCCTCCCCCAAAAACATCCTTACCTGGAAACGATATATCCTCACCAGGAAACGAAATATCCTTACCGGGGATATTTTTTTTACTTTTTTCCCGGGAAAAGTAAACCTTTTTCATTCATTTGCGTAAGATACCTCTTAAAGAAAGGAGGACAGGATGTCATCACGTATAGTATCGAATATCGTTGCCGAGACCGGTCGGAGGTTGAAACAACTGCGGAAACATTTCAATTATTCGCTGGATGAGATGGCCCGGAAATTAGACCTTTCCAAGAGTGGATATTTCAAGAACGAGGGTGGTTTTACTTTTCCCGGTTTGAAGACGTTGGATCGTTTACAGCGGTCGTACGATATTTCCATGGATTGGTTGCTATTCAACAAGGGGTCGATGAATTATACCAAAAAGCCGTCGGCTCAGGTGTCGGAAGGGGAGCGTGGGTTAAGTGCGCTGAGAAACGTATCGCCGGAAGTACTGGGATTGGTGGAATCCATGGAGCAGGACCCGTTACTTCGGGCGGAGATGTTGGTTCATTTTTATAAGTATAAGGAGAAGAAGGAAGTCCCCGCGGCCGGTAAAAAGGCCGTCCCCCGGGAAAAGTCTTAGAGAAAGTAGAGTCGAATGCCGTGAAAGTAACTTTTGCCCTGGGGATAGTAGAGGGCATCGGTGGGATCGAAATATAAGATGTTGTTTCTCACCATGTCTCTTAACAACTCTTCCACATTCGTTTTCCCGACTTTGGCCCGGACAAGGTCTTTCAGGGTCGCACTCTCCTGTTTTAGAAACAGGTGAAGGATTTTCTCTTTTTTATTGTCTACCCCGATGTAGTGGGCGATCATTCCTTTTATTTTCTTTTTGTACAATGTCAATACGTCATCGATGGGATTCTCGAAGAGTTGGTCCAACAAGGACTGTATCTCCCACATGCTGCCGCCGACGGTATCCCATATTTTTTCGGCGTCTTCGGGGGACAGGGAATATTCTTTTATTTTCGAATATGTTTCCAGGTTTAGCAGCCATTCCATAACGTCTTCTTTTTGGAGGTAATCGATCCTGTAAAATTCCGAGGTCTTTTTTAATCGCGAATCGGTATAAACGGTATTTAGAAAGTAGCCGTCGGATGAGGCAATAATGATATGAGCCAGGTGGCTTTCCTTGGTCATGGCCACAAAAAAATTGAATAACTCGATGATCAGCGACCTCTCTTTGCCGCCGTTCATATAGATTGATTCCATTGCCTGGAGTTCGTCGATGATCACAATGGGTTTAATCCCTTCTTTTTTTCTTTTTAAAAATTCCTTTTCCATAATAACGAACGGGTCCAGTTCACCGTTTTCCATTCCCTTTAACACCTCGACGGACAGTTTAAAGAATTTGAGGTCATATTCCCGTTTTTCTTTCACATCGTCTTTGGCTTTGGAATAATCCACACCGAAGAAAATGTTCAGGAAATCGGTATACTTTTGAATGAGCACTTTTCGCAGGTTAAGAAACTTGACATCCAGTTTTTGTTCTTTTTCGATTTGTTCAATGAATTTATACAGTAAGACTGTTTTTCCCGAGGATTTCGGGCCGTGAAGGAATAGGATGGATTCGGGGCGTATATCTATATAATCTCTTAAGTGTTTTAATTCCTTTTCCCTGTTGATAAAAGCGGCGTCTTTTTTATATCCCGAATTTTTTTCATTCATGGTTGAATTATAATACTTTAGATTGTTTTTTGCAACTTCCTATTCTTTTTCCTTCTGTTCTCCCTCGTCCCTTTTCCGTTGTTCTACAATCTCTCTATCTCTACTTTCGACAGGCCCGTATATTTTTTTATTCTTTCTAAAGGCTCTCCTTCCTGTTTCGTCGTCTTTGCCATTTCCATGGCCTTCTTTTTTTCGCCCTCTTTCAAGCCCTCTTTTTTGCCTTCTTTTTTTCCCTTTTTGATGCCGCGCTCAAGACCGATCTTTTTGCCTTCTTTTAAACCGTCCGTCCAACGTGAAGATCATGTGATCCTCGACCTTGATATGAATAATGTTGCCCACCTGTATCATAATGCTCTTGCTCGCGGCTGATCTTGTGTTCGCGGAGCAAAATCCGGCGCATGATATGGTAGAGGTCATCGGAATTCAAAATGATGATCTTTTCTTTTTCACTGAGTTCCATTTGCATGGCATGCCTCCTCCGGGAGTTTAAAAGCCTATTATATCATTTCAACATAAGAATTCCAATTACGTTAGGGTTTCTATTGTTTTTTTTGCATCTTTGATGAGGAGCATCAGTTTGAGCGAGTCCAGGGGTGAGGGTTCAAAACCGAATTTTTCATAAAACTTTCGTGCCTTATCATCTTTCGCATGGACGAAGATAGCCCGGATACCGGCGTAGTCAGCAGCTTGTAGTGTTCTGAGGATGGCATCTTTCAATAGCCCCCTGCCGATTTTCAATCCCTGGTACCGGTGATCGATTGCCAATCGTGCCAGGACCATAACGGGGATGGGATGGCGCGCCAGTCCTTTTTTGATACGTCGAGGTGCCGTAACATGGTCTACTGCCCCTACCGCAAGGCTGTAGAAACCCACCACTTGATTTTCTACACAAACCACAACGGTTTTGGCCGCATTGGCTTGTTGGTTTTGCCATGCAAAGCGCTGCAGCCAGGAGTTTAATGAAGGGTTTCCGCAGTCGAAATCTTCAAGGATATGGTCTTTTGACAATATTGTCGGAGGAGAGAGTGTTATTCCCAGGGTGCTTTTTCCTTCAATAAGTTTTGCAATTCCGGCTTGATTTTTGCAGGTTGTTCCAATGCGTCCTGGAATTTTTGCCAATTCTCATCATCCGCCAGGAAAAGTCGTTGATCCAGTAGTGTGTCCTCCGCGAATTTACACGCGCTGTCAAGAACAAACTCGGTAACATTTTTATTCAGCACTTCAGCAGCCCGTTGAATCAATCGCTGCTGCTGTGGTGTTGCCCGCAGGCCAAGCCGGGCGGTTCGTGTTGTTACTTTTTTTTCTTCGACTACCGTTGGCATATCCTGTCTCCATTACAGTTATGTCTGTTCGTACATTATACACACAAAGCGTGAGATTGTCAAGTAATCAGGGTGGATATTCCAGTTTTCTTACTGGCCTGACCCTAAATCACTTCACGGTACACCCTCTTCGCTGCCTGGAATAGTCACAATATCTCACGATAGCATTGAATTCAGACGCTGTCAATCTTTTTTGTGCAAATTTTACCCGGTCCGCCTGCCAGCAAAATAGGGCCGGTATGCTCCCGGGGATTCACCGGGCAGGAACCGGACCCCTTTTTTACCGGTGAAGGCGGTGTCGGAAAATTAAGGACGATTTGTGTTTCATTCAAAAGAAATATTTTGTATAATGTGGGAGAGGTAATAAAATGCAAAAAAAAGACAAAGAAACGAAAACATGCAATTTTGAAATGCTTTTTGGGAAACCCTGTGGGAAACCTTTGCATGATGATGAGCATTGCATTTTTCATTCAAAGGATATCGAAGGGAAGAAAAATAGATTCAACGCTGAGTTCGAGAAGGAATTTGAAAGGCAGAAAGAGAAAGAAGAAAAGTATGATTTTACGGGGTTTATTTTTCCAAATGAGATTTCCTTTAAAAACATTATTTTTGAAAAAGAAGTTTTTTTCATAGATGCCACGTTTTTAGCGAAATCTAACTTTGAGGTTGCCACGTTTTCACAGACTACTTACTTCTGTGATGCCAAGTTTACAAAGGATTCTTTTTTCAATGATGTCACGTTTATAAAAGAAGCTTTCTTAAATGATGTCACGTTTTCCGGGGCTGCAAACTTCCAATCCGCCACGTTTAAAGGGAAAACCAACTTCGTGTCTACCAAGTTTTCAGAGAACAAGAAAGCTATTTTCGTGGCTGCCACGTTTTCAGGAGAAGCTAACTTTGTGGCTGCTGAATTTTCAGGAGAAGTTTACTTTGTGTCTGCTGAGTTTTCAGGAGAAGTTCACTTCAACTCTGCCACGTTTTCCGGGAGAGCAGACTTTCATAGAATCACATTCTATGGAAATGCGAACTACGCTCATACAAGATTTTCCAAATTTGTGAACTTTGGTGAAGCTCAGTTTGGCGGAGAGGTTGACTTTACCGGAGCAGAATTCTTAGAAAACGCTAGTTTTAATTTATTCAGATACAGAGGAAAAGTAAGCTTTCGGGAAGTTAAATTCTATAAAAGGGCTGAATTTCAGAGAACTTGTTACGCAGATGAAGATGTTAATAATTTGTCCTTTGAGTATACATATTTTTTTAACGAAAAAGGACTTTTCGATTTTATCAAGAGTAATAAAGAAAAATTCAACTATTCAAAAAAAACAAAATTAGAATTTTTGCCCGATAACTTCAAGTTAATCTTAGGGGAAGATGTGGCTGCACGTGACCCAACTACAACCAGAAAAGTTCGAGATGACATGTTCCTTTTGAAGTTCAAGGATGAGCATCCCTGTTGGTTCAATATATGGTGGCTTTTTGCAGACTTTGGGAGAGGTTTTCTCAGATGGGCTTTGTGGTCAATCCTCATTGCAGTCTTTTTCGCACTACTTTTTCATAATTTTTTCTATCTAGTTGACAGGACTACTTTTGACTCGAAATACATTCATGAAACGTGGTCCGGATTATCCTTCATATATTATTCTGTTGTAACCTTCACTACATTGGGATTTGGAGATATAGTCCCGAAACCGGGCTTGCTCCAATTTTTGGTAATGTTGGAAGTTATCCTGGGTTACGTTATGCTTGGTGGCCTAATCAGCATCCTGGCAAACAAACTTGCAAGGAGAAGTTGATTCCGTCCCCAAAGTTCAAGCGTTTGACCCGTACTTAGTTTACATAACAGCGAATACCCGTCCAACGTGAAGATCATGTGATCCTCGACCTTGATATGAATAATGTTGCCCACCTGTATCATGCGGTCGGTCAGGTTCAGGTCCGCCTCCGACGGCAGGAGAAGGTTTGAGGGATGGTTATGGCAAAGTATGATCTTAAGGCCCCTTTCTGGATGGCGATGCGAAACACCTGCATGAATACCACGTTTGACAAGGACGCTACTGGCCTGACCCCTAAATCATAATTAAATAGAGCCCACGTCACGGCGAACACACAGAACACACGGAAGAAGGGTTCGTTAAAACGCATTGAAAAAAAAGAAAGAAGGGAAAAATTTGATTTTTCCCCCGATTTGTGGTACTTAATAAACGAGAACGAATTATGGAACCGAAAGTGAAAAGCCTGTTGAAGGATGTCGAAAATAAACTGGGGAGAATTTTCGGAGATAAATTGGAGAAGATCATCCTTTTTGGCTCATATGTCAGGGAAGACTATGATGACGAATCGGATATCGATCTCTTTGTCCTGGTAAATGATGACCACCTTGAAAAATACGACGATCTCATTCTCGATATGATTGTCGAATTGACGGGCGTTTATGGAATCTTCGTCTCGGTAGTGGTAAAGAACATTGTGGAGTATGATTTGAAGAAGGAAACCATGCCGCTCTTCCTTAACGTTGAAAAAGAAGGCCTGGAAGTATATGCAGCATAACATAGACATTTGTGTATACAGCCTTGAAAAGGCTTTTGATGAATTAGACAACGCAAATATTCTTTTCAAAAACAAAAAATTCAGTAAATCGTTAAATTGCTCATACTATGCCATTTTTCATGCAACCCGGGCGCTGCTTTCAGTTGATCAGATTTTCCCAAAGAAGCATACAGGGGTAATATCCTTGTTTATTAAAAATTATGTTCATGAGGGGATTTTTGATAAAAGGTTCGGCAAGATCATTTCGCAGGCACAATTGTTTCGGATGAGCAGTGATTACGAGTTGTTTTATATTGTTACCAAAGACCAGGCAAATGAACAGATTGAGAAAGCAAAAGAGTTTTTAAATGAGATGAGAAATTATCTTGAAAAGAGGTTAGAGAGATCGTTTAAGCTCCCGAAAATATGACGACATTTCTGCCTGTCTCGTATTTTCCCCTATCTCATAGTACAGTACGGCATCATCTAATTCCTTTTGAGGCAATTCCGATATTTCTATATTCATGACGCTACTGGCCTGACCCCTAAATCACGTTGTCCAGGCAGCCTGCGCGATTGGACACACCCCGTCCCTCATCCTTCGGGACACCCGCCACTCTTCTCAAGAGGGGATTGTCGGCGGTAATACGTACATCCCAATGTAACTATCCCGTTTGAAAGTATTCCCACTGATAATCCCCTCTAGTGAGGGGGGCCGCGAAGCGGCAAGATACGCGGGGTGTGTCCAATCTCGCAGGCTGCCCGGTCTAATTTAGAATTACTGCTTTTTTTCCCGGGTGATTGACAGAAAGTGATTTTTCCAGTATTATAGAACCTACGATAAATAAGGAGTTTTTGCCGGATGGCAGTAACCGAGGAACTACAACTACCCTTGAAGTCGCAATTGACGGAGCGGATTATCCAGTTGGCACTGTTGGAAGACAATGTTCAGCAAGACGTCACCACCAATTCCCTCGAAGAATTCGACCGCCCGGTGACCGCCCGCGTCACCACCAAAGAAGACGGCATCATCTCGGGAACAGACATTTTTACCCGTACCTTCCGTGCCGTTGACCCGAAGGTCTCGGTCGAGGTTTTAAAGGGCGACGGTTCCGGTGTAAAAAAAGGGGATGTGGTAATCGAGCTCCATGGGATGGAAAGTTCAATCCTGAAGGCCGAACGCACGGCATTGAATTTCCTGCAGCGATTGAGCGGTATTGCCACGTTAACAAAAAAATACGTGGATAAACTCGCCCCCTATGATATAACACTGCTGGATACCCGCAAAACCACACCGGGCATGCGGTACCTGGAGAAAAAAGCGGTCATTGACGGCGGCGGCACCAATCACCGCATGAACCTGGAAGATATGGCCATGGTAAAAGACAACCATATCGATATGGCAGGAACCATCTCAAACGCGGTAAAAAAAATCAGGGGAAGGTTCCCGGGAAAAAAAATCGAAGTGGAAGTTAAAAACCTCGAGGAACTGGAAGAAGCCGTTGCCTTGAATGTGGACATGATCATGCTGGACAATTTCACTCCCCGAATGCAGGAAGAAGCGGTCAAGATTACAAACCGCCGGGTGAAATTGGAAGTCTCGGGGAACGTGAACCTGGAAAATATCGAAGAGAAAGCAATAAAAGGTATCGATTTCATATCCGTCGGCGCCCTGACCCATTCGTTCATATCCCTGGACCTCAGCTTAAATATATCCGGTTTAAACACAAAAAAGGCAAAGGTGTAATCGATGCACATATACATGGAAACCGACGTTCTCATCATCGGCAGCGGCATTGCCGGTTTAACCGCGGCGCTTCGCCTGGCCGAGAACGGTATCGATACGACGGTTATTTCCAAGGGTCATGATCTATCCTCGGCCAATACCTATTATGCCCAGGGTGGAATCGCATCGCTGGCGGAAAACGATTCGGTGGAACAGTTTACCGCCGATATCATGAGAAGCGGCGGCGGCATCAACTACCCCGGGGCCGTGGACCAGGTGGTTCGTTTCTCTAAAGAACTGGTAGACGACATTTTGATCGGTAAACTAAAAATCCCTTTTTCCGCCTGTAACGGTCACTTTGACCTGGCCCAGGAAGGCGCGCATTCGCAGCGCCGGATACTTAATGTAAAAGATATGACGGGCAAAGTCATCCAGGAAAGTTTTTTCCAGTACCTGTCCGGCCTGGAAAGGTTAAAAATACTCTTTGACCACACCGCCATCGACCTGTTAACCTATCCCCACCATTCAACCAATACGAACCGGATGTACGAAGCACCCTACACTATCGGCGCCTATGTTCTCAACGGGAGCTCGGGGAAAGTCATGCGAATTTTTGCCCGGAAAGTCATCCTTGCCAGCGGCGGTTTGAGCAGTATATACCTTCACTCCACCAATCCCCGGGACGTGGTGGGCAACGGCATTGCCATGGCGTACCGCGCCGGTGCCCGGATGGCGGACCTGGAATACATTCAATTCCATCCGACCTCGCTTTATCACAGGGAAGCCGACAGCTTCCTGATCTCCGAAGCCGTCAGGGGCGAAGGGGCGAAACTGATGAACCGCAGGGGAGAATATTTTATGAAAAAATACTCTCCCATGGGCGACCTGGCCCCCAGGGACGAAGTCTCCCGCGCCATATACGAGGAAATGATAAAATACGGGGACAACTTCGTGTTACTGGACCTGGCATCCTTTGCCAAAATCAATGTTAAAGAGAGGTTCCCGACCATTTATGAAAACTGTAAGAAATACGGGATCGATATCGATAAACGGCCCATTCCCGTGGTTCCCGCCGCCCATTACAGTTGCGGCGGCGTGTTGGCGGATTTAAACGGCAGGACCAGTTTGAAAAATCTCTATGCCGTCGGCGAAGTTTCGTGTACCGGTGTCCACGGCGCCAATCGATTGGCCTCGGTCTCCCTGTTGGAAGGACTGGTCTGGGGCGTAAAAGCCGCGGATGACATCCGGGATGTGATGGAAGAAGATAAAACCATCCCTTATGTTACCTCCGAAACCCCCAAATGGAAATACCCCCAGCCACAGGAGAAACTGGACCCCGCACTGGTCTGGCAGGACATGGTGAGCATCCGTTACACCATGTGGAATTACAGCGGGATTATACGCACCACCAAGCGCCTGGAACGGGCCCGCTCCGATCTGAACTATCTACGGCACCGGATTATAAAATTCTACCAAAAAACCGAAATCACCAACAGTATCATCGACCTGAGAGACTGCGTCCAAACCGCCTTACTGGTGGTGGACGCCGCGCTGCGTAATAAAACATCACACGGTGCGCATTACATCGAAGATGCATTTTACTAAAAAAAATGAAAAAAAAATTAAAAGTTGAAACCTTTTCGATTCTATCGACATCTATAAAAGTATGACTATAAATAATATCCCACAGAACACACTGAATACACAGAAAAATAATAGGGGCCCCGCGCCGCGGGGTTCTGTGTTTTCCGTGTGTTCTGTGGGCACTATTAAAAAAGTTAATTTAAAAAATACAAGGAGAAAATACCAATGAAAAAATCATTCATCTTAGTCTTTACCGTTATTATCTTCAGCCTCTTCGCCTTTTCGGAAGTGAAAATCGGCGTTATAAACGGACAGGATGTAATCGCGAAAACCAAAAAAGGACAGGCCATCCGGGCAAAACTGGAAAACCTCGGCAAAGCCAAACAGCAAGAAATCGAAAACCTGGAAAAAGAAATTGTCGCCCTTCAAAAAGATCTGGCCTCACCCGCATTGAACGATGAAACCAAGCGAA
>Ga0210082_1000111_pt1 | contig 17970 bp, 16 predicted proteins | sample White_ThreeSqA_D_2_FD_185592 | JGI IMG/M metagenome (GOLD analysis project Ga0210082, IMG submission 185592) | Wetland microbial communities from the San Francisco Bay, California, USA, that impact long-term carbon sequestration -... | ecosystem: Environmental > Aquatic > Marine > Wetlands ... | reverse complement strand
ATCGAAATTATTCGGTTTTTCCACCGACTTTGCCCTTTATGACGGGTAAATTGACTTCCGCGTTCCGTTTGATATGTTCCATATCCAGGTCTCGGTTGTACTTTTTGAACAACCAGAAGGGGATCTCGCCGTTACCGTTATTGTTGGTGTTGCAAATAGACCACAAGGTTTCGCCGTATTTTACTTTCCGGGTTTTGACCTCCACCACCTCGTATTCGTTGTAGAAATCCTCTTCCAACGCCATATGGTATTCCAGCCTGCGGGCATTGAAACGTTCGAGGGCGTCCTCGCTCATGGGAACCAGTATCCGTTGATGGAGTTTCAAGGACCTCCGGCCCATCCGGTTCAAAGACCGGATACGGTAAGTGGATACGCCCAACCAATCGGCGTAATGTCCCAGCGTCTCGTCCACGGCCACCTGGATCCGGGCGGTCCCTTTACCGGGGAAAAAACTGACGTCGAGATCGTAAAGGGTGGCATCGAAGGTGCCGGGGTCGGGTGTGGTTTCGGCGGTTTGCAATTCGATCCGCGGCGATTTAAGGGGACCGGTGGACCGCGGGGGAATGGTGGTCCCGGTGACTGCTTCGGTGACAGGCGCGGTAACCTGCTCTTTGACCCGGGGGGCCGGGGGTGCCGGTTCTACCTCAAGCGGTTGGACGGTCTTTTTTGGGGTGACGGGCCGGCCTTCTCCGGGGATTTGAAGCACCTGTCCGACATATAATCGATTCCCCCGGCGAATATCGTTGGAAGCGAGAATGGATTCGGTAGAGACTTTGAACCTCCGGGAAATCCGGTAGAGCGTGTCCCCGCGCCTGACGGAGTAATAGTGGTTATCCGGTGAACTGGCGGCTTTTTTAGAACCCGGGATGGCGGCGATTTTCGCTTCGGCGTCACCGGTGGAAAGGGCGGCGGGGATTCGCAGCCGGAACCCGCTGGGAATGGACAACCGGCGCTGAAACACCGTGGTGCGCAGGGAGGGATTCAGCCGGATCAGTTCTTTTTGAGAAACCCCCAGGTATTCGGATAGTACCGAAGGACTGATATAACTTTGCAGCACGAGTTCATTGTATTTCTCGGGGAGGTGATAGTTGAAATCGGGGAAATATTGCCTGGGATTCGCGCCGATCTCGCTGGCGGCAAGGAAACAACTGTAGAAATTCTTGGAAGCGAAGCGAAACCGGCGGTTCCGGTATTTCTGTACAATAACGCCGATATCCCTGGTTTTTAATTGATTGACGGCGCGTTGTATACTGACCAGTCCGTGGTTATAAGCGGTTATGGCCAGGGGCCAGGCTTTTACGGTCCGGTAGTTATGTACCAGGAGTTTGGCGGCGGCGACGGTGGATATATAGGGGTCCCGCCGTTCATCCACTTTATAATTCACGGTCATGTATAATTGGCCGGTACGGCGCATAAACTGCCACATCCCGGCGGCGCCTACCTTGGAGTAGGCATTGATATTGAAAGAGGATTCCACATGCGGAAGATAGGCGATGCGCTGGGGAATGCCGTACTGCTTGAACACCCGGCGGATATATCCCAGGTACGCGCCGGAACGTTCGAGTCCTTCTTTGAACCGGTCCCGCTGTCCCTGCTGGAATCGAATCCGTGACCGGGCGGTTTTTATCTCGTTCTCCGCCCCGTAAGTTTTGAAAAGGGCATACAGTTTTTTCTCTTCTTCACTCCACCGGGAGGACGGACTCCGGGAGAGGTGATCGAGCATCAGGCGGATGTGTGAGGTATGTTTGCTTATCGCCCCCCGTCGTGCCCTTCCCCTGAGGTTGCCGATGGTGATCTTCTTGTAGATGACCATGGGGTAATCCGAGTCATGGAGAAGACCTTCGGACAGGGCGACTTCGGTATAGATTTTTTTCCAGAATGCGACGTTATCCTTTAAGTTCTCCGGTACGACAAAGGGGTCGGAATCGGAGTCCGCCGTAATGTCCGTCGTGATGTCATCCGGGGTCTGAGCGTCCAGACCCGCGAAAACAATAAATATAAGGGTTCCTATTAAGAAAATTTTTTTCATTTTAAACGATTAATCGCTTATCTCCATTCATCAAAAGCCATTTGCTTTATATATTTTATCCTGGTTCCGAATTTCAACCGAACAACACCTTAGGTTCCGTCAACACGTCAACGTGTTAAATGTTAACGGAATTAAATTATCTCATAATGCCTTCGTAATGTCAAATTCCTTGCCGCTAAATTCACCCTCAACGGTTTAAAAGCGTGGAGCGATATAAATTCCAAGGAAAAGGGGACGGGCAAGAATGAGCGAATTCCAAGGAAAAGGGGACGGGCAAGAATGATCGGCCTTAAATCATCGATTTCAGCCGCTGAAACCGGTAACTTTAGCCGCTGAAACCCGCCCTTTCAGCCGTTGAAACCGTCTGCTTCACTCCCTGGAGTCCAAAATATTTGGTAGAAACTTAGGAATTTCTCATAGAAATTTTAAAAATTCTTGAAGAAATTTATAGATTCCTTTAAGAAATTTAATTATTTCTTAGAGAAATCTTGACATTCTCTCCCTTTAAAGGTATACTTCAGGGGCTGTAATTTTATTTCCAGGGGCTGTTTTGGCGGGGTTCAGCGGCTAAATTCCGCGAATCCGCGTGCTTCGGTCCGGGACTTTAGCGGAGGATTAGAAATGTCGGATAAGATCAAAGCCGTTTATGCGTATACGCCGCGGGTGAAACTGGAACCGGTGGTTGAATTGCACCAGTTGTCTTCACTTATCGAGGGGCGGACCAGTTTCAACCGTGGGGCTGTGGTGAACATGCTGACCGAGATCAGTGAGGCCATCGTCTTTTTTTGTATGTCGGGTCAGCCCGTGCGGCTGCCGGGGGTGGGGATATTGGCCCCGAAAATCACTAAAGACGGTGTCTACGGTTTGAATTTCAAAATGGATGCATGGTTGAAGAGTGAGATGAATGTAAAAGGGAAATTCAAGGGGCGGTTGGTGAATCGTGATATGATCGGGAAATCGGTGGAGGAGATGGTTGACCGTTGGAACGAGGAGCACCCGGACGACAAGATCAAACCCGACAAGGAGAAATAAAAAAAGAAAAGGGAATGGGCAAGAATGAGCGACCCCAGGTTTTCTCAACCCGGGCGGTTTAGTAATTCTTCGATTTCTTGAATAAGTACCGGCAAATTCGGTTGTGCGAAATTCATTTTGGGCGCAGGGATTCGATGGTGCTTGATATCGGGCGGAATATGCTTGTGGTGAGGGTGATTGTTGCTAAGCGATTTATCCCCGGGATGCGGTTGTGCATCGTACCATCCAATCTTTTCTCCTTTGGTCCACAACTCATACCCGTAATCTTCGATCACAACCGGCCCCTCGTCAAACGACAGACGCTCTTTAAGGACGATTCGATATCCTTGTGTAAAAAATATCTCACCCTGTAGTGTTGCCGTTCGTTTCCCTCTCCGGGCAACCACTAACGTCGAGGCATCGATAATAGCAAAACGTTGTCTGAGAGTATAAACGAATTCCTCATAATCACGAAGCGACCGGAATGGATTCATGACGGACTGTCCTTTCAATTACGTTTACCAATGAATGCGATTGTCCTCTCAACTCCCGGATAGCGCGATTATATTGGTCTTTGCGGCGGAGAAAAATTTTATACGCCCCTGCCCAGTCGGCCCAATCCAATACCCAGGACTCATCTTCCGGCTCTTCTCCGGAAGTATACGACTCGTAAAAGGTCTCGGATAAAACGCCGTATTTGCGTTCATATGCTTCTAAATCTTCATTGAGGGCGTGAATATCAATGATAATTTCTTGTAAGGTCAATGCCGTTACCTCCTGTCATGAATTATATCAGCTTCTTTTTCATAAAACAAGTACAACGATTTTATGATCCCGCGGGGTATGAAGAAAAGGGGACGGGCAAGAATGAGCGTAATAATTTGAGATGATGGCGGTAACGCAGGAAATCCCCAGGGCCGTGCAAGAAGGGTCCAGCAGCCTGCTGGTTGTAACCTTTTCTGCAATCCACGGTATTCATTTTATTGGCATTTTTGCATAAAATATAATATACTCAAAAAATGCCGGGACGAATGAATATGAACGACGAAGATATTATGAACAAAGTCAAGGACGGAAGCGTGCAAATGCTGGCCATCCTCTTCGAACGACACCACGTTAAACTCTATAACTACTTCCTACGACTCACACGGAATAAAAATACCAGCGAAGACCTGGCACAGGACGTCTTCTTCCGCATATTAAAATACCGTAACACCTACAGGAAAGAAAGCAAATTTACCACCTGGATGTACCGCATCGGCCGAAACGTACACATCGACTACCTGAAAAAAAATAAAGACGAAATGCCCCTGGACGATCTGTGGGAAGAAGAAACCGCTTCAACCCCACAACCGGACGAACAAACGGAAACGGAACAGGATACCGTCTACCTGCACAAGGCCCTCTCCCTGCTGCCCCCGGCGAAAAAAGAAATCCTGGTGCTCAGCCGGTTCCAGGAAATGAAATACAACGATATTTCAAACGTCCTGGGGTGCAGCCTGGCCTCGGTAAAAACCCGGGTCCACCGCGCCCTCAACGATCTAAGAAAAACCTATATGGAACTTAAAGTGAAAGGAGGTATCCTATGAACCGTACGAACACGATTGATTGCAGTCACGTTAAAAATAAATTCCCCGAGTACCTGACCGGGGAACTGGAACCGGAAACCATGGAATCCATCCGGGACCATGCCGCAGCCTGCGCCGCCTGCCGGAACGAACTGGAAGAACTGACCGCCACCTGGACCCAACTGGGCGTACTGCCGGAAGAACAACCGGGCCCGAATCTCCGTAAAAATTTCTATACCATGCTGGAATCATACAAAGAAGGGCTATCCGGGGAAAGTACCGTGCAGCGCCTCTTCAACACCCTGGGCGGGTGGTTTGCCCAACCCCGGCGTGCGGCCTATCAAGCGGCATTTACAGTTGTTATACTTTTATTGGGTTTCGCCGCCGGTTCATTCTTCTCAGCGAGCACCACCGAACCGGGTAACGGTAACCGGTACGAGAGCGAAATGACCCAACTGCGCGGCCAGGTGCAACAGATGCGCCGTCAATTGGTCCTGGCCATGCTGGACCAATCTTCACCCAGCCAGCGGCTTAAAGGCGTCGCCTGGAGTTCCACCGAGGAAAACCCGGACGAAAAAACCCTCGGTGCATTGCTCCACACGCTTAACAATGATCCCGACGTCAATGTCAGGCTCTCCGTGGTGGATGCACTCTACCTCTTTTCCTACCACCCCATGGTCAAAAAGGGAATCATCGACTCTCTTTCCGTCCAGACCTCGCCCCTGGTACAGGTGGCCCTCATCGACCTGATGGTGGGGATGCGGGAGAAAAAAGCCGCCGACGCCCTCAAACACCTGGTTCAAAAAAACAAATTGAATCCCGACGTGAAAAAACGTGCCGAACTGGTCATGAAACAAATGATATAAAACAAAATGATATAAAAAAATGTAACCTTTCCCCTCCCCCCCGGTATTACCCTTATGAAATGAAACAAACAAATACAGGAGGAAATAATGAAGAGAGTTATCATATTTATTTTGGCGCTTCTCCTGGTGGCAATGGGAGTCAGCGCCACGGGATTTAAAGATTTAACGGTGAAGAAAAGCGAAACCGTTAAAGAAGACCTGGCCTTCAAGGGTGAGCCCCGGACCTTTGAGATCGATAATATTTTCGGTGCCATCCACCTGGAGGGTTACGACGGCAAAACCGTTAAACTAACCGCCGCCAAAACCATTAAAGCCGAATCCGAAGAGAAACTGAAAAACGCGCTGGAGGAAGTCAAACTGGATATCGCCATCGACGGCGGCGGCATCGTTATATTAGTGGACGGCCCCTTCCGAACGAAAGACGGCAGAGTTAATTGGGACCTCAAGAAAAGAGGGTATACCGTTCAATACGATTTCCAGGTAAAAGTGCCCCGCAAAACCTCGATAACCCTTAAAACAGTCAACCGGGGCGACATCAAGGTAAGCGGTATCGAAGGCAAATGTGTTCTCAATAATGTAAACGACAAGATCCAGGTCAGCGATCTTAAAGGGGATTTCGATATCCACACCGTTAACGGCGGAATCCGGGTAAAGCAAGTTACCGGTTCCGGGACCGCCCATACGGTGAACGGGAAAGTCCTCGTAGACTTTGTAAAAAATCCCCCCGGGGATTGTTCGTTCCACACCATCAACGGGAAACTGGATATCGGGTTCCGGCCCGGCCTGTCGGCGGATTTTAAAGTAAAGACCTTTAACGGAAAGGTTTACAGCGATTTCCCCGCCGCCTACCTCCCCACCTCACCGGCAAAAGGAGAACGGAAGGACGGGAGATTTGTTTATCAAAGCGGCGGTTTCCAGGGTATCCGTATCGGTAAGGGCGGACCCGCCATTAAGATGGAGACGTTGAACGGCAATATATATATCGGAGAAGGAGAATAACCATGAAAAAAACCAATGTTTCAATGAGTTTCGTTTTATTTTTTAGTATAGTGCTGGTGTTTTCGACCACGGCGGCGATTCATGCCCAATCCGCGCCGGTGGATAAAGTGGAGGTCCCGCTGACCGATCCGTCGAAACCGGCGGAGGTCAGGATCAGTGTAATCAGCGGCAGTATCACGGTCACCGGGTACAGCGGCAAAACCGTAATCGTAGAAGCGGCGGCAAAGATCGAAGAACACGGCGAAGAAAAAGAAGAAGAGGCGGAAGAAGAGGAACCCAATAAGAAAACCAAAGGGATGTTCCGTATCCGGAACAACTCCACCGGCCTGAACGTGGAGGAGGAAAACAACGTGGTGGATGTAAAAACACAATCCTTTAACCGGAAGATCGATCTCACGCTCAAGGTCCCCTTCAAAACATCGTTGAAATTAAGGGCCGTTAATAACGGCGAAGTCACGGTGGAAAAAGTCGAGGGTGATTTAAATGTAAACCATGTCAACGGCCCGGTGACATTGAAAAATGTCGGGGGCACCGTGGTGGCAAACACGGTCAACGGCGACCTGACGGTTACATTTGAAAAGATCGGCCCGGATAAGCCCATGTCGTTTTCGACATTTAACGGGGATGTGGATGTCACGTTCCCGGCCAGTGCAAAATTCAATCTCAAATTAAAAACCGACCGGGGTGAGATTTACAGTGATTTCGAATTAAGCGTACAGGCTTCCCCGGTCAAAGCCGAAAAGACCGAAAAAAAGGAAAAAGGGAAATTCGTGGTAACCTTTGACAAAGCCGTACACGCGCTCCTCAACGGCGGCGGCGAAGAAGCCACCTTTAAAACCTTCAACGGCGACATTTACATAAGAAAAAGGAAATAATAAATAAAGTGCCTAAAGCGCCTAAAGTTTAGGAGGCGCTCCGCGCCGATCTATTAAAATTTATTGGATTGCGCCTTCGGCGCGCCGCAACTTTAGGGCACTTTAGGCACTTTGGGGCACTTTAGGCACTCTTTTACATCTGACAGACGGGAAAAATTATGTTAAAATATAGGCATGAAAAAAATAATGATCTTGATTTGTATTTGTTTCTTTTCCCTCTTCCTCGCGGCGGAGGATGCCGGTAGATATGAGGCCTACAGTACCATCAATTACTACCTGGATACCTATGAATTCGAGAAAGCGGAAAACCTGATCGACCACTACCTGGGAAAATATCCCGAAGACCCGTTTATCATGACGGAAAAAGCCTTTGTCCTTAAAAATATAAAAAATAAACACGGGGAAGCTTTGGCCCTGTTAAAAAAAGCAATCGCCATTTATCCCGAATACTACTACTCGAACTACCTCTATGCACACCTGTTGTTCATGTACCGCACCTCGGGCAAAAGCCTGGGGATAGATAAGGAAGGCCCCCTGGACGACGACGCACTTAAACACCTCGATATCTCTATCAAGAGCAACCCCAACTTCTACGACAGCGTCCTCCTGGAAGGAATTATTTTAAGCGATAAAGGAGAATTCGAGAAATCCAACGAATTCCTGGATAAAGCGTCCCAATTGAAAAGTACGCCGGAGCCCTATTTCTATACCGCGGATAACTATGCGAAATTGGGAGACGTGGGAAAAGAGATCCATGCCTATGAAAAAATCCTGGATTACAGCCCCTACAATCCCAGGGCACTGGCCGCCATATCCCGGCACTATTTAAAACAGGGAGATGCCAAAACCGCCTCTCTTTACCTTGAGAAACTATTTCTTAAATTTCCCAACGATAAAAAGACGACATCCGAATACCTGTACGCGCTGTTTGTCGCAAAGGAGGTGGATAAATTCCTGGAGGTCTCCGATACCGTCGATATCTCGCATTCGCCGTTCCTTACATTTGCCCGGGCGTTTTTCCTGGGACAGAAAGATCGCCGCGACGAGGCCATAAAACTCCTGGAGCCCGTAAAAAATAAAGACCTGAGAACCAACCTCCTCCTCGCAGACCTTTATAAAGAACGAAAGGATTACTACCTCGCCTACCAAACCCTGGCCGGGATCGACCCGGGGGAGAAAAATTACCTCTTTTATTCCCTGCACCTGGAAGTGCTTTCGTTACTAAGCATGAATCAACGGATTATCGACGCATTCGAACGGGTAAAAGATAACAACGCCATAATCGATGAGTTTACCGCAATGGATTACTACAACGTTCTTTTTGCTTATTCCAATTTGAACCGGGTTGAATCGCTGAGGGAATTGGTGCAATTTATCAAAACCAACTCAAAGGAAAAATCCTTACCCCTGGAGGAGCTATCCCTTGCCCTGGAGTATATCTCGCCCGGGGGCACAGGGATTGAAACGGGGAAAATAAAATTCGACCTAAACGGTTACCTGGTCGTTACCTTTTACAAAAAACAAAAAAAATATGCCGAAGCCGTCCACCTGCTTGAAGGGATGATGAAGAAAAAGAAAGATCCGGGACTATATATGGAACTCTGCGAAATATACCGCCGGATGGGTGAAAAAACAAGGGCGGCGGAGATGTTAACGGAAATGGGAAAAATATATCCTTCATCCGGTGATGTAAAAAACTTCCATGCTTATATTCTTGCGAAGGAAAAAACCGAACTGGAAAGCGCATTAAAATTGTCCGAATCCGCCCTGGCCACGGATACCCGGAGCCCGGCTTTTCTCGATACCTACGGATACATCCTGCTGCAAATGGGCCGCGCCACCGAAGCCGTGCCCTACCTGGAAAAAGCGTATCAAAAATCCCCCTTCGAGGAGGAGATCATCGAACACCTGGCAGAGTGCTACCGGCGCCAAAATAATACCGCGAAAATAATTGAAATTTATAACCGCGCCATAAAAAACGGTGTAGACTTTAAAAATAAACTGGTGGAAGAATTAAATACGTTAACACGAATGAAATGAAAAAAAAAAACTCCGTACCCGGACCGGCGGCAGTATGCGCGGCGGTTTTATTGCTCCTATCGCTCTTATTTGCCTGCTCGCGGCTGACATATGATATTACCCCCGATTCCAACGCCCTTTATTCTTCAGTCACCATAAAAGTAAATCTTAAATTAAACAACCCGGATACCGGTACAAAAAAAAGACAGAATTTTAAAATCCTCCTGAAATTCGACGACACCCGGGACAAAATGCTCTTCATGTCACCCCTTAACCAGGTTTACGGGCTGCTTTTCATCGAGAATGAACGGGTATTACTGGTCAACACCAAAAGGAAACAATATTGGAAAGGACGTTTCAATACGCTTATCGATGAGATATGGGCACTCGATTTCACTTATTCCGAATTCAAGAAATTGATCATGACCGGGACAATGCCCCAAGAGAAATCCGGGGAAAGAAGGATGGAGGTTTCCATCGAACGGGATAACGAAACCCAAAAACCGGAACGGATCGACATCGGTTATAACAATGTAACCCTGAGGCTTAGAATCTCAAATCGCCGTACCGGCAAAGGGCTCGTCGATTTTTCTCCCCGGTTGAAAAACATGAAAGCGGCTTCTATTGAAGAGGCCCTGGAAGATTGACCTCAAGTACCACCCGGCAGGGTGACGGATCGTGAGTCGGGGGTTCCCAGCCACCCCCCACGACCCGCCGCCCTGCGAGTGGATTTAAGGAGGTTACGATCATATGATATTAGTCTTTCTTTTTTTGTTTCTCTTTTTTCTCTGAAGCTTCGATGAATTTTCTCATTTTTTCCATTTCTTTTTTGAGTTTTTCCTGCTCTTTCTTCATTCGTTCCAATTCCTCTTTATATTTTTTCAACTCGACATCTTTCGGTGATTCCGCTTCCTTTACCGATTTGACCGGGGCGGTTCCGGAATTTATTTCTTTTATCGGACGGGGTTTCCCGGTGTATTTATTCCTCAATTCTTCCGCTTCTTCGACCCTCATCCTGTTTCCGCCATCGATACTGCCCTGGATATCCCGCATTTTCTCCAACACCCGGTCCATAACACCGAGGAACCGTTTTGTATTCATATCGGGCACCACGTTAATTTTCTTCAGGGTGCCTTTGCGGTAGACCTGGACCTCCAGGGGTTCATCGCTTTTCAACTCTTTTAGTATTACTCTCAGGTCGGCGTTTTTCCTGATGGCTTTATCCCCTACCTTTACGATGATATCGGCGGGTTGGAAACCGGCTTTATGGGCGGCGGTATCCTGGTATACCCGTGAGATCATTAAACCGTTTCCATCTTTGACATTGAATTTCCGGGCCAGTTCAGGGGTAATGTCCACGACTTCTACTCCCAGGGTCCGGGCACCGGACAGGTTAAAAACGAAATTTTCAAGCCTGGGCAGCGCTTCTCCCCTCTCGGGAATCATGAACAGGTCCCGCCCAGGTGAGGTGGGCAAATGCCATTGGGGACGATCTTTCAATTCACCGACAACGGCGATAACGGTTTCTTTCTTTTGACCCCGTTGGAGCTCGATCCGAATTTTTTGACCCGGTTTAAGGGATTTGACCAGTCGCATAACGTCCATGCCGTCTCGAACCGGTTCACCTTTTATTTTCAATAATTTGTCGCCTTTACGGATACCGGCCGTTTCCGCCGGTGAATCTTTTGTAACACCCTCGATGATTAAGGCTTCGGCCCCGTATTGTGGGGCCAGTGTCGCCCCCAGCCATCCTCTCCTGACCTTCCCGTATTTTTCCAGTTCAACGGCATATTCCCTTACTTTTGAAGCCGGGATCGAATAACACAGGTCTCTCTGCCTGTTCCGTGAGCTGCGGATGGTAAATTCGGTGGAATAGTCTTTATAGATATAGTCGGGGGTGAAAGCATACCCGAAACCGCCGCGAATGACTCCCATCAATTCACCTTTTCGATTGACCACGGCACCGCCGGGTGAGCCGGGGGTAACGGGACCGTTAATGATCAACTCGTTGCCGGATACGCTGCTGACAATCCCCTGGTATACGGCGGGGAATTTCCTGTAAAAAACACCCACCATCCCGGCCCAATCGCCGACTTCGATGCTTTTGGCATGTGGGATCGGTGTTAATGCTTTTTCCCCGATATCCAGGAGCAATAACGACGTATCCGCGTCTTTGCCCAATACCCTGGCCGGGTAGACATCACCGGTAACGGTGGTTACATAAATCTTCCGGTAGGGTTGACGGATTACCCTGAGGCTGCTGATCACACGGTCCGGCGCGATGGCAACCCCCGAGGCGACATAAAGTTTGTGGTTCTCCGCCACTACCTTTACTATGGAAGGGGACACATATTTAAGAACATCTTTTACCGCGCCTCCCTTCTCTACGAGAGGCGACGCGGCGCCAACGGCAAAGAACAGCATCAGCAGCATAAATATAATGGCTAGTAGTTTTCTCATTGTCTTCATTTCCTCCTGCACCTAGAAAGTTATATTCTCTTCATTGTAACTTACCTGCTCGACGGCATAGTCGGTCCGGTTATCGAAAGACGCAAAGATAACATCTTCCATCACCGGAACCTCTTCTTTTTCTATGGACGCTTCTTGCCGGGCCGTCAGCAGCGGTGTTTCGGGTCCGCGGTTGAAAAAGACGGCCTGGGCGATAAACAGGAACGCGAAGAGCGTAACACTCATGACCGCGGCGGTCGCCACTTTGCGCTGCTTTTTTTTCTTCTTGATCCTGGCAAACACCCGGTCCTCGAAATCGTCGCTTAACGGACGGGCCGGCTGATGATGCCTGAACCGTTCGAATGTATCGGTCATATTATCCATGAGTTCCTCCGTTTTGTAAAACCGGTTGAGAGTTTTCTTTTATCTGCGTGCGGCCCCGGAAAACCAGTGATTTTACCGTCCCGATCGGTTTTTTTAGAATTTCCGCGATTTCCTCGAAGGAAAAATTGTTCAGTTCTTTCATCACAACGGGAATGCGGAGTTTTTCCGGCAGGGCCGAGACCAATTGTTCCACTTCGATGGTCTTCCCTATCCCGGTTTCATAGACCGCGTTTGAATCGGGGACATCTGCCAGGGGCAGCAGGTTTTTGAATTTTTGTTTCCTGAACTCGGAGCGGGCCAGGTTGGTGGCTATTTTGAATATCCAGGCTTTCAGGTGAACAGTTTTCAGCGAGCCGGCTTTAAAGTAGACTTTTACAAAGGTATCTTGTGTCAGTTCTTCGGCCAGTTCGCTGTTGCCGGTCATTACGTACAAATAATTATGGATCTGGTTTTTATACATAGACATCACCTCTTTTAATGCGGCTTCATCTTTCTTTTTCAACCGTTCGATCAAGTCTTTCATTTTCCGTTCAATATCACAACACTATCGTCAGGTACTTTGTATTTTGTCTTACACTTCTTTAGATGTCTATTTTAAAGGAAAAGTTGCAGAAAATAAAATTTTTTTATTTTTTTTTATTAGAACCTGACCGCGGCCTGTAGAGCGAGCAGGTTGTTATCTTTATCGGTTTTGCGTTCACCCTCTTTAACGATATCGTACTCCAGTTTGAAAACGATGGAGGGAGTCAGGTAATAGCTCAATCCGAAAGCGAGCACCCGGGAGTCGTAATTCGTGGGCGACCGGCCCAACAGGCTGCCGTTATCCAGGTAATCGAGGGTACCATAGCGGACAATGGGGCGAAACTTTTTGTCGATCAGGTACGACGCCTGCACAAAATAGCCCTCCGCTTTCCCGTCTCCCGGTACGCCCACTATTGCCAGGATGGCACCCGGGTTTTCCGATGTGGCCCCGGCATACTCGGCGTGAAGGTTCAGGCCGCCAAACTTCGCCAACAGGTGTGCACCGTAAATAGATACATCGAACTCGCCCTCGTCGTCCCAGGCGCCGCGGTAAAAGGAGACACCGGCTTCGACGCTGTCCATGGCCACGCCGCTCAAACGGAACCCGAAACTCTTGGCATCATTGTTGTCCCTGTATTGACGACTGCTGCGCAAACGGCTGCCGTTTCCCAGGCCGTTTAGTACATAGAAATCGTAATTGAAATAGAGATTTTTCCCGGCCGGAAGGTTCCCATGCAGGCATAAACCCACTTCTTTCCATGCGCTGTTTGTAATTTCCCGGGCCATTTGGGGGCGGGTGACAAGGAAATTGCCGATGGGATCGTGGAAATCGTCGAACCGGTTGAAGGGGGCCAACATTGCACCTATCCGTAAAGCGAAATTCCTGGAAAACCAGACATCCAGGTAGGCTTGCTCGACAAAAGGCGGTTCGTCTCCGCCGCCGCCGTGTTCCAGTTCGAATTCCGCGCGGTAGGTCACCCGTGCGTGAAGACGGCCGGACAGGTTGATGTTCAAATAGTGGACATCGAAGGTATCCACCGAATCTTTGGAAGAGAAATATTCGGTATAGAGGTATCCGCCCAACACCGGGTTGGTGGGGAGGCCCTTTTCTTTTTTTGTAGATGATTCCGACAGGTAATCCAATATTTCCTTTTCGGATTCTTCGGTCAGCCCGGCGAGGGGACCCATTTCTTTAACAATGGTTTTCCACTCCTCGGCTGAATACTTCGTCGGCTTGTACGCAGTGTGACAGCGGCTGCACTTCCGCTCGTAGAGCGCCGCCCCCGACAGTTCCGGGGCGTTGGCGAACGCAACGCCGCTGATTGCAGTCATAAAAATACATAAGGATAACACTTTTTTTTTCATTTATTCCTCCTTGATTGATTAAATTTGTTGTCACATAAGCTGCACCTCATACGTGAGTGGAGTAGTTATATATCAGAGTAGGGGTTTTGTCAAGTCAAAAAGGGCGTTGAATCAAAGATTTTGCCCGAAAACGTCATGGGAATGTCATCAATGGAGAAATAGCGGTCAGACAGGTCGAATATCAATAATAAAAGGATAAGGGGCCGGGCCGGTATAACCCTTTTTAACCCCCGGCGGCGACTCTTTTCCATTTTTACTTACGGTATCCGTACATATTATACTGAAGAGATTTCCGAGAGGAGCCGTGTATGAAGAAAAGGATTTTTTTAGGTTTGGTAGTTTCGGTGACTGTTCTTTTTTTTGCCGTTTTATCCGGCGGTGCGGCGGGTCCTGCAAATTCCAGTAACGATAATGCCCCCCGGTTGGCCCCCCTGAGCCCCAAATTCTTAAAGCATATGGAACGCATTAAAAACGGACTGCCCCCGCCGCCCCCGGGGCAATATGCGCAATATACGCAATACACTGTCAACGGCGCAAGTCCTCCGCCGACGGATTTATCCCATGTCGGGGGGGTGATCGATGAGCGGGTAAACCGGGACTATCCACCCTATTACGACCTGCGAAACGAAAACAGGATAAACCCGCTGGTCAAGACCCAGCAGGGGTATTCCTGCTGGATGCATGCGGTTATGAACTCGCTGGAATCGTACCTCATGCCCCACGAGGTACGGAATTTCGATGCCGAATACCTGGACAAGTACTGGAACCATGGATTTTCCCAGCCCCTGGGCGGCGACTACCGCCAGGCCACGGCCTGCCTGGTAAGGTGGGACGGTCCCATGGAAGACCCGGCGGAACCCTATAACCTGTGGCGCGTGGGGAAAAATGAGAGCATCCAGAAACACGTGCAGCAGGTAATGTACCTGCCCAAACGGTCCGGTCCCCTGGATAACAACACCGTTAAATGGTTTATAATGACTTACGGTGCCGTATATACCAGTTTGAGATTTGACAGCATATACCATAATTACCAGACCGACAGCTATTACTGCGACAAAGAGGAAGCGATCAATCACGGGTTTGCCATATTGGGATGGGACGATACGTACCACCGGTCGAATTTTTCAAGGACTCCCCCCGGTGACGGCGCATTTATCGGGCGGATGGCATGGGGAGCGAACTTCGGCGACCGGGGGTGCTTTTATGTTTCCTATTATGACAAAGTGTTGGATGTGAACGCGTCTTTTAACAATGCCGAGGATGTGGATAATTATGGTACCATCTACCAATACGATCCCCTGGGCGCCATCGTTCCCATCGGCCGCGGCGGTAACACCTACTGGGGCGCCAATATCTTTACCGCCGTCAACGACCTGCCCCTGGAAGCCGTGAGTTTTTATGCCATGGATGCCAATGTAACCTACGATATCTATATTTATAAAAACCTGGGACTTAACGGTCCCCTGGACGGAACACCCGCCGCCTCCAAAACCGGCGGACTGATCTACCCGGGCTATTATACCGTAAAACTTGACACCCCTGTCCCATTGACCGGCGGGGAACGGTTTGCCGTGGTCATCCGGCTGACCGACCCCAATTACAGGTTCCCCCTGGCCATTGAAAAACCCCTGGAGAATTATTCCCACAAAGCTTCGGCAAACCCGGGGGAAAGTTTCATCAGCCAGGACGGCCTAGAGTGGGCCGACCTGAACGATTCCCAGCCCGACAGCAATGTATGTATCAAGGCCTTTTCCGCGGCACCCCTTATCCCCAAACCCGTAATCTCCTGCCGGGCCCGGGAAGAAATTCTATCCATGTGGTTGATCTCAAGACCCTACGTTGTGGTTTCCTTCACCGTGGAGAACCTGAACGACGTGCCGGAATTGTACTACCTTAAGATCTATCGCCGGGTAAACAACGGTGCATTCGAAGTCCGGGACTCCCGGGGACGCGCTGAACTCCAGTCCGGGAGCTATACGCTTATCGACCGGGACATTCCGGGAAGCGGGGAATACACGTACCATGTTACGGCATACGACGCAATTGGTTTTATTATCGGTCGCTCCCCGGTACAACGGATAAACCAATAACAGGATAAAGGATAAAGGATAAGGAGATAGATATGAAACGAAAAACGACAGCCGCGGCGGCTTTTTTTATTTTTGCCTGCCTGTTTCCCTTCCATTCTCTTCGATGTGACTCCCCCAACGGTCTTTCCCCTGTTAAAGGCACCCTGGATGACCGCGTAAACATCGAGTACCCGGCTTACTATGATCTCAGGGAACTCGGTCGAGTGACCCCGGTGAAGCGGTTGGAGTATCACGGCCCCAGTGAATACGGGGTCTATGCCGCCATCGAATCCTTCCTGACCCCCGGCGAATACAGGTCGTTTTATGAGCGGAACTTACGGGAGCTTCATATGGAAGGGTTCGATCATTACGGGCGGCGTCCCGCAATACTCCAGATGAACGTCGCGCGCCTGGCCGCCTGGATGGCCCCGGTGGATCACCCCGAGACCGGGTATACCTATGAAAGCGCCGGGAATTGGGACACGGTTCAAAAACACATCCAGCAGGTGATCTTTTTACCCCGGAGAGAGGATCCCCTGGACAATAACACCGTTAAGTGGTTCATCATGAATCACGGGGCCGTATATGCCCGGATGTATGCGTTTTTCGATTTGTTTTACGACCCGGTTAACAGCAGTTATTACCAGTTCGGTCATTTCGGCGGGGACGACGAATGGCCCAACAGCGCCCCGGCCATCGTGGGGTGGGACGATCATTTCAGCCGGGACAGGTTCAGGGAGCCACCCCCCGGTGACGGCGCCTTTATCGCCAAATTTTACCACGGCGAATATTTCGGCGATCACGGTTATGTCTATATTTCCTACTACGACAGCGAGCTCCTGCCGAAAGCCTCTTTCAACAATGCCGAAACCAACACCAATTACAGTGATATCTATCAGTACGATCCGCTGGGTGCAACGTCCGCCGTGGGTAACGGGACCCCGGCGTACTGGGGCGCAAATGTGTTTTCCGCCCGGGAAGATACCGCCCTGGAAGCGGTAAGTTTTTATACCAACGATGCCTATACGGACTGTGAAATCTATATTTATAAAAACCTTTACGGCGGCAGTCCCATTGCCGGGGGACCCATGGCGGCAAAAGCCGCCGGGTTCATTTACCCCGGTTATTACACTGTAAAATTGGATGCACCGGTCCCATTGGCCCGGGGCGAAACCTTTTCGGTGGTGGTGCGGTTTATAAATTCCCGTCATCTTTCCCCCGTTTCCATCGAAGCCCCCATCCCGGATTACTCGTCCGGGGCCGAAGCCCAAACCGGCGAAAGCTATATCTCCGGCGACGGCCGCTCCTGGCAAGACCTGACCCAAACCCACCCCGGCGCCAATGTCTGTATAAAGGCATTTACACAATATATTCAAACCGTTCCCACACCGGTGGTCAGCCTGGAAGCGTCCCTGGTGGAGTATAATGTATGGCTGATCAGCCGGACCTACGGTTTCGTCACCTTCAGGATTGAGAACCTCAGCCAGGTACCTGTCCGTAATATCGTTCTCTACATGAAGACAAATGACGGCCCCTATGAACAGAGACATAATTTCAACCCGCGCGATCTCGAAAACGGGAGATATAACTACATCGAACATCTTATCGTACCGGGAAGTACATACACCTATCATGCGGCGGTGTATACCGAAGACCCCCGCGTCACGGGTAAATCCAATGAAGAGAGTCTCAAATTAGAATGAAAAAAATGAGCCCACAGAACACACAGAATACACAGAAAAAAAAATCAAAAAAACTCCCGGGATTTGAGATGATGTTTAAATGTAGGAAAAACCCGGGGCCGTGCAAAGAGGG
>Ga0210082_1000110_pt1 | contig 18053 bp, 11 predicted proteins | sample White_ThreeSqA_D_2_FD_185592 | JGI IMG/M metagenome (GOLD analysis project Ga0210082, IMG submission 185592) | Wetland microbial communities from the San Francisco Bay, California, USA, that impact long-term carbon sequestration -... | ecosystem: Environmental > Aquatic > Marine > Wetlands ... | reverse complement strand
CAAACCGACTCCCCTACCCCCCGCCTCTACGGGGAAATGGTGGCCAATTTCCTCAAAGGCGACTATGGAGATATCGACACCGTGAACCCCTACCTCGTGGCCCTGCTCTACGCAGGCGACAGGAACGATGCCAAAGAAATGCTAAACAACTGGCTGGACGAAGGCTCTATCCTCGTCGTCGACCGGTATGTCTATTCCAATATGGCATTCCAGGGCGCAAAATTCAAAGACCCTGAAGAAAAACAAAAGCTTAAACAATGGATTGAAAAATTGGAATACGAATACAACAACATTCCCAGACCGACCCTCTCCATCTTCCTTCACATGAACTTCGAGTTCGTCAGCCGGAAATTGAAAGATGCCAGGAAAGGAGAAGATCGAAAATACCTGGGCGGGCAAAAAGACATCCACGAAAGCAGCCTGGAATTCCAGAAAAAAGTCGAAGCCGAGTACATGAGACTGGTGGCGGAGGAAAGGGATTTTTATCCCGTAAACTGTTTCGATGAAACCGGACAAACCCTTTCCCCGGGTGCAATCCACGAAAAAATCATTTCCCTGCTGACGGAAAAGAATATATTGTAATTTTTTTCTCATCTTTATATTGAAAATTTCTTTAATTTCCTTTACAATTCATTTGTTAAAACATTAGGTGTTAGGTTGGCGTTGGAATGGTCAAAAAAAAATCGACAGGAGCGGTAGCAATTAATGAACTGCGCAGGGCAAATAAAGAACTTTGCCAACAGATCAAAGACCTGAAAGAAATCCAGCAAAAAAAAGACAAAAGAAGAGAAATGGAAACCCGGTTAAAATACTACGCATTCCTGGACAAAATCGCCGAACCCGTCTTTATTTATGATGCCATCACCTATAAATTCCTGCACTGCAACGTCGCCTTTTCGAAAAATTACGGGTATTCAAAAGAAGAATGTACCGTCTTGACCCCTTTCGACCTGTATAAATCCGAGGAATTCGCAAAAGTCCGGGCGATCATCGACAGCCGGACCGAAGGTACTCCCCCTACATTTACCCATTTGACAAAAGATCGCAGGCAGCGCACCGTGGAGATCATGACCGAAGCCATTCAACACGACGGCCAACCCGCCTGGATGACCGTGGTTCACGATATCACCGATCATATCACCATGGAAGAAGAACTTTCCCGCTACAGGGACCGGCTCGAAGAAATGGTAGACGAAAAAACCGCGCAGGTTATCCTGGCCAACAAAAAATTGCAGCAGGAGATAGAAGAACGAAAAAAAGCCGAATCCGCCATTACCGAAAGCGAAACAAAATTCAGGAACATCATCGAAAAATCACTGGACGGTATCCTACTGGTAGACGAGATGGGAACAGTCATCGAATGGAACCGGGGACAGGAAAATATCTTCGGTACCAAAAGCCCCATGGTGGTGGGGAAAAAAATATGGGACGTTCAATTCCAACATGAACCCGGGGAAAAAAAAGACGAAGAAAATTATGAAAAAATAAATGCAGCGTGGCAGAGTTTCTTTAAGACCGGTATCAATCCGTTTCAAAACAAACTCCAGGTCTCGAAAATCGAGAAATCCGACGGGAAAATAAGGGATATCCAACAATTGTATTTTCCTATCAAAACGGATAAAGGATTTATGATGGCCTGCACCACCCGGGATATCACCTCTGAACTAATGATGGAAAAACAGTTTTCACAGTCACAGAAAATGGAAGCCATGGGAACATTGGCCGGGGGGATTGCCCATGATTTTAATAATATTTTGGCGGGAATCATGGGCTATACCCAGTTGGCGGTCAGGAAACTGGATAAAGAATCACCGGTTCAAAAATACCTCGGCCAGGTACTCACCGCTTCCGAACGCGCCACGGGACTGGTAAAACAGATCCTCACTTTCAGCCGCAGCGAAAAAAAAGAAAAAGAACCCGTTCAACTGTATTTGATCGTAAAAGAGGCCGTCAAGCTGATCCGCTCCTCCCTGCCCGCCGGCATTGAAATCGAATCCAGGCTAGAAGATGACCGCAGCTATATCCTTGCCGATCCGACCCAACTCCACCAGGTCATCATGAACCTCTGTACCAATGCCGCGCATGCAATGAAAGTTACCGGCGGAGTGATGGAGGTAAGGCTGAGGAAGGAAACCGTTGAAGCCGGGATATATAAAGAACTCGAACCCGGCCCCCACCTTAGATTATCCATAAGCGATACCGGCCACGGTATCAAACCGGAATTGATGGACAAGATATTCGAACCCTTCTTTACCACCAAGGGCGCCGGCGAAGGCACCGGCATGGGACTGGCCGTGGTCCACGGGATCGTTAAAAGCCACAACGGGAACATGTCCGTGTACAGCAAAGTAGGACAGGGGACCACTTTCTCTATCCTCTTCCCCACTACCGTCGAAGTCATCCATAAACACCGGGAACAGGAGGAAACCCTCCCCGGAGGCAGCGAACGAATTCTCCTGGTAGAGGATGAGGCGACCCTGGCGGCGGCGGAAAAAAAACTGCTGGAGGAATTGGGATACAAGGTTACCGCCATATCGAACGGGGTCGCGGCATTAGAATTATTTCACAAGGTGCCCGACCGGTTCGATATCATTATTACCAATTACTCCATGCCGAAAATGACGGGAGTGGAACTCATCAGGCATATCCGTGAAATCAACCCCCATATCCCCGTTATTGTCTGTACGGGATTCAGCAAGGTGGCTGCACCCGCCGAAGCAAAATCACTGGGAATCGGGGATATCATCTCGAAACCCATCGACCTCGCCCGAATCGCAAAATCCATCCGCAAACTACTCCCCGGGCAAAATTAGAGAAACATCCGTTTGATTTCGTTGTAAATACCTTCGGCGTTCAAACGGTATTTTGCCAGCAATTCTTCCCGTGAAGCCACCTCGATCGCTTCTTCCGGGACACCCAGCGTAAGGATACGGTAATTGTCTTTCTCCGATAATAATAATTCCCGGATAAGCGTACCGAATCCCCCCACCCGGATACCATCTTCAATCGTGACGATCTTCCGTTCTTTACCGGGCTCGTGTACCTGTTTACGAATGGCGGCCAGGATGAGTTTCGTATCCAGGGGTTTTATGTAACGGGCATTGATCACCGTAAGGTTTATATTTTCTTCCCCGTGGAGTTTTTCCGCCGCTTCTTTTGCCCGGTACACCAACGGACCCACCGCCAGGATAACACCGTCGGTCCCCTCTCTTATAATCTCACTCGTGCCCGGGGGCAGCTCCTTGAATTCTTTATCCATGGGCACACCGATACCCGCTTCTTTGGGATAACGGATGAAAACCGGTTTGTTCAAGCGGAATGCCGTATAAACCATGTGCTGGAGCTCATTTTCATCTTTGGGTGCCATAATAACAACGCCCGTAAGCGGTCTCAGCAGGGCAATATCATAGACACCCTGGTGCGTGGGACCGTCTCCGCCCACCAGGCCGCTCCGGTCGATTCCCACCACCACCGGGATTTTCATCAGCGTAATATCATGGATGATCTGGTCCACCGCACGCTGCATAAACGTCGAATAAATGCACACCAGGGGCTTCATACCGCCCAGGCCCAATCCCCCGGCGAAATCCATCATGTACTGCTCCGCAATCCCCACATCGTAAAAATTGTCCGGGAACTCCTCCTGGACCAAATTCAATCCCGTCCCCTCGGGCATCGCCGCCGTAAGGGCCACGATCTTCCTGTCTTCCCTCACCAACCTCAATACCGTTCGCCCGAACACACTGGAGTAAGAGGGCGGACTGCCTTTCTTTTTAAACTTCCCGTTGGAAATATCGAAAGGCGGCGACGAATGATAGGAACTGGGGTTCTCCTCCGCCGGCTTGTACCCCTGTCCTTTCTCCGTGACCACGTGCAAAAGCACGGGGAAATCGTGTTCTTTCGCTTCCAGGAACACCTTTTCCAATTCCTTTATATCGTGGCCGTTTATAGGACCGATATATTTAACACCCAGGTCGTTGAAAAAGGAACCCGGGACCATCATGGTACGAAGCACCGCCAATAACTTCCGCGTGACATCCACCATGTTCTTACCGATACCCGGTATGGCCTTGAATATCGACTGTACCACCTCTTTCAACCGGATATAGGGCCTGCCCGAGGCAAGGTAGTTGAGATATTTGGAAATCCCGCCCACATTGGGCGAAATAGACATTTTATTGTCGTTTAACACAATTATGAGACGCTGCTTTATCTGGCCGATATGGTTGAGGGATTCCAACGCCAGACCGCCCGTAAGCGCACCGTCGCCGATAACCGCCACGATGTGATGATCCTCTTTCTTTTTGTCCCTGGCAATGGCCATGCCGGAGGCAAAGGCCAACGACGTGGACGCATGCCCCGTATTGAGCACATCGTATTCACTCTCCTCGATATCCGGGAATCCCAGTAAACCGTCTTTCTTCCGGATCAAATGGATCCTGTCCTTACGGCCCGTCACCAATTTGTGCGTATAGCACTGGTGTCCCACATCCCAGATGATCTTATCCCGGGGCGAATCGAATACCCGGTGCAGCGCCAACGTCAAATCTACCACCCCCAGGTTGGAAGAGAGGTGGCCGCCGTTCTCCGACACCACTTTTATGATCACTTCGCGTATTTCCGTTGAAAGCTCGTTTAATTCGTCATAAGAAAGTTCTTTCAAATCCTTCGGGAAATTTATCCGTTCCAGTATCCGTCCGCTCATTATTTGCTCCTGTAAACCATTTTTTCCATGAGGAACAAAAAGGGTGCAAAATCGATTTTCAATTCTTTAAGTAGACTCATTGTTTTTTTATAATAGGTATCGATCTCTTTTTTTATGAATTCTTTCCCGTAAAACAGGACCGAATTGGGGCTGTGGTTTCCCAGGTCTTTCTTAAGTTTTTTCCCCACCTCTTCTTCATCACCTTCGATATCCAGCAGGTCGTCGGCCATCTGGAAAGCAATGCCGATAGCGATACCGGCTTGCGTCAGCCGTTCTTTTTTTTCATCCGTCATCCCGATGATCTCCGCGGCGGACAAAAGGCAGGCATTGATCAACGTCGCCGTTTTTTTTCGGTGGATTTCGAAGATGATCTCTTTGTCGCCCTTAAACTCGAGGTCCAGGGCCTGTCCACCGGCCATCCCTTCGGTACCGATACCGGTGGTTAATATCCCCAGGATATTTACGATCTTTCGGGGGTCCGCCTTCGACCTGGAAATCCTCTCAAAGGCATATGTCAGCAGCGTATCGCCGGCCAGCAGGGCAATGGCGTCGTTGTATTTTTTATGCACCGTGGGCATACCGCGGCGGTAATCGTCATTATCCATGGAAGGCAAGTCGTCATGGATCAGGGAATAGGTATGGATACACTCGATGGCACAGGCAATATCGATGTATTCCATGGGGTCCTTTTCATAGGCGTCGATGAGGGTCAAAAAAAGCAGGGGCCGCAGCCGTTTACCTTTCACCGACAGGGCGTAATGGATGGCTTCCTCCAGCACTCCCCTGGAGGGATCGATTCCCTTTACCAATCCCTTATCCACGGCTTCAGTCAATTTATCGATATATTCAATCATCCTGTTTCCTTGTTAACCGGAAGGGGTTTTATCCGTCCTCCTTTTAATCATTGATTCTTAATCATACACTTATATATTATTTTCGGGTAAAATGCAAGGGAAGATTTTTTTATTTGAAATCCGGGAACGGTGTATGGTATAGTAAACCTTAATAATTTTATAAAACGAAGGAGCAGAAGAATTTCTCCAGGGAAACCGATGAATTGCTTTTTTGTCTCGGATTTGCACGGCCGCACCGACAGGTATGAAAAACTTTTCAACGCGGTGATGGAAGAACAACCGTCCGCACTTTTCCTGGGAGGTGACCTGCTGCCTTCCCCATACCGCGCATTGAAAACAGGGAAACCCTTCTATCAAAACTTTATCCGGGAATTCCTGGTCCGCCGCCTGACCCGGCTGAAAGAAACGATGGGAAAACGGTATCCCCGTGTATTTGCCATCCTGGGCAACGACGACGCCCGTTCCGAAGAACCCGTTATGCAGGAAGCCGACGAATTGGGTGTATTGGAATATTGCCACAACCGCTGCCTCACCTGGGAAAACTTCAACGTTTACGGGTACACGGATATCCCCCCCTCCCCTTTTCTTTTAAAGGACTGGGAGCGGTACGATGTTACCGATTACGTCAGGCCGGGGTGTATTTCCCCGGAGGAAGGCGCGTTCACCGTTACCCCCCGGGGGCGGGAGTTCAAATCCGGCACTATTGAAACGGATTTAAAAAAGCTGACCGGTGAAAACGATCTTTCCTGTTCCATCTTCCTTTTTCATTCGCCGCCCCACGGCTGCAAGCTGGACCGCGCCGCCCTGGACGGGAGACACATCGACGATGTACAGGTGGATGTTCACGTGGGCAGTACGGCCATTCGGCGGTTTATCGAAAAGCGTCAACCCCTGCTCACCCTTCACGGTCATATCCACGAGTCCACGCGCATTACCGGTTCGTGGAAAGAGACATTCAACCGTACCGTTTCCTTTAATGCCTCCCATGACGGACCCGAGTTGTCGCTGGTGCGTTTCTCACCCCGTAACCCGGAAAACGCCGAACGTGAATTGCTCTGAACCTTCACCCCCTTTTCTTTTTCCTCCAGTTTCTAAGCCCCTGCAAAAACGCGGAGTAATAAGGCTCGAAGATTTCAATATCCGCTTCCGTGAAACGGTTCGGTTCCGTGGAACAAAAAATCAGCAGCGTCCGTAAACGGGTACCGTGAAAAAACGTCCTGCCAAAATAAGAACGGATACCATGGGGAATAAATAACGCCCAATCGATGGGCCGGGTACTCTCGAGCGTATCCCGGAGTATGAAAAATTCCAACCGGTCTTCGCGGACCATCTGTGAAACAGTGCCCTCATATTCGTACGATATCCCGGATTTGAAATTGCGAAAGGGCTCGCCGCGTCCATAAATATCCACCCTGCCTTTCCTTGCATGGACATCGACGTAGGTCACCCCATCGAAAAGAGAATCCGCCTGCTCATGCGACAAAAGCGTATCCAATATCTCTTCCATCTCGTCTTTCCCTTCCATGGCTGCAAGAAGATCGGGGGACGCCGCCGGGACATCCCTTTCCCCCGATGTTTCACCGCGAATGGAATGAAACGACATCTTCAACAGGTCCCGGTCACGAACGGACAGCCGTTTCAATTTGACACCGGCATTAAAAGAGACACCGTCCTTCTTTACCAGTGTAAGCTCACCTTCCCAACGGCCTTCCAGCAAACAGGCATCATAGGCCCGCAGCATGCCGGGTTCCGCCTCCGGGGGATAGAGGTCCCGGAATTTCACGTCGTTAAACTCGTGGAACGTATAACCGAAGAGATCGTAAGCAAACGTGGAACGGGAAATAACGGATTTTGTCCCCATATCTACCAGCAGTACCGGGATATCCTCGGATTCGATCTTGGTTTGCCGTTCCAGGTCTTTTTCCAGGAGGCGGTTAATAAAATCGATATCCCGTGTCATATCGAGAATCCAACCGTAGTAATAAGGGGATGTTCCGCCGGAGGGGGCACCGGTAATTTTCAACCACCGGCGGCCGGGCGTCGCCCCGGTTTCCCGGATACGGAAAAAAACCGAGGCTTCCTTGCCTTCCCGAACAGCCTGGACAAATAATTTGAACCGCGGAAAATCGTCTTCTACCACCATCTCCTGTGCCCATACGAGGTCCCGGAGCAATTTCCCGGCATCGTAACCGGGACCCGCGGTCCCGGTATCGCCGAGAATCTCGATCGCCTTCTCGCCGTTTCTCTTCCGCCAGAACAGACTCCCCGGGATACCGGCGATAAACCGGGGAATGCTTTCGACTGTCATGGGATATGTTTCTTTATCCGTCATCGATTTGACTCCAGGTTACTAATTTAAATGATTTCATTGTTTTTGTCCAGCATATTTTTCTAAAAAAAGACACGAAAAGAAAAGAATCCCGATTGAATCGGACCTGGATTGATGATATTATTGGGAATTGAAAAAAAGTAAAAAGGAGACGCACCATTTCGACAACGATACCGACGGATTTAAATTGTTTCTTTGTTTCGGATTTACACGGCGACAGTGGGAGGTACGGGAAACTCTTCGAGAAGGTCACGGACCGCCGGCCGCAAGCACTCTTTATCGGGGGCGACCTGCTGCCCTCGCCCTTTAAGAAACTGACCCCTTCCATGGGTATCTTCCACGACGATTTTATTAACGGTTTCCTGGTGAAGGAATTAAAAAAAATGAAAGAGGCCCTGGGAAACGCCTATCCCCGGATTTTCGTTATCCTGGGCAACGACGACGGACGCATGGAAGAGGCAGCCATGCTGGACGCGGCTTCACAAGGGATATGGGAATACTGTCACAACCGCCGCATCCGTTGGGAGGGGTTCACGATTTACGGTTATTCTTACATCCCGCCCACCCCTTTCCGTTTGAAGGACTGGGAACGGTTCGATGTCTCGCGATACGTGGACCCGGGGTGTACGGCACCGGAAGACGGCATGCACTCGGTACCGGTCCCGGAACAGGAACTAAAATGGGCCACCATCGCCGAAGACCTGGAAAAACTGACGGCGGGGCAAGACATGGAAAAGGCCATTTTTCTTTTCCATTCGCCCCCGTACAAATCCAGGCTGGACCGCGCGGCCCTGGACGGGAAAATCGTCGATTACGTACCGCTGGATGTCCATGTGGGCAGTATCGCCATCCGACGCTTTATCGAGGAACGCCGCCCCCTGCTGACACTCCACGGGCACGTACACGAATCCACCCGCCTAACCGGAACATGGCGGGATAAATTCAACCGGACGGAATCTTTCAATGCGGCCCACGACGGCCCGGAACTCTCACTGGTCCTTTTCAATCCCCACCACCCGGAAACAGCGATAAGAGAGTTGATTTAAGGGGAATTGAGGGGGAGGGGACGTGCGGCATCGGTAACGGCGCCGATCTTTACCGCAAAACTGGTTTTCTTTTCGATATCCTCATCGGTTACCAGGTGAACGTCCAGGAGGCCGCCGGATTTATAGCCGGTGCGCTGGAAATTCAATTCCGCCAGTGTCAGGCTCCATCCTTCCAACCATGCGTCCAGTTCTTTTCGTTGGTCGGCGGTGCCGTCGAAGTGGATCAACAGGTCGATATCGCTGCCCGGACCCGCGGTGGCGTTTTTGGTACTTCCGAAGAGATAAACCCCTTTGACACCGAAACGTTCCGGGTCTATTCTCCCGGCGATGCGTTCGGCCATGTGGTACCGCCACCGCCAGAAATCATCTGTAGACCGGGGTGCGGTCGTTTGGGTTTCCTTGTATTCCGGCCCTTTGGTGGATGGTTCGGCAAAAATCCCCACGGCTTCATCCAGGTCGGCATTCATCAACACACGCAAGACTGCGCCTTCCATGCTTTTGGGCACATCGATCACCCGGATCGTATCGGCCAGGGCGGCATATTCGGGCAGCAAATCCACCAGGATATTCTCACTGCGCGTAAAAAACGCTTCGTTAAATAAAATCCCCTCATCATCGGGATAGAGGGGCAGGTACCGGATGGACGCTTCCACCAGGTCCTGGAAAAAATGCGTGCCGAAGGACAACTCGGGGATGTAATTGCCCTTCTTACGCGCAATCTCTATCAATACGGCGGTGTTGCTTATATCGGCATAGGTCACGTTTACGCCCAATTTAATGTCGCCGCGGCTGCCCCACCGGCCGGGTCCCATCAATATAAATTGCCGTTTGGGCAATATTTTATTAAGCCGTCCCACCACGAGGCCGACGGTTTTCATATCCGACAGCCGTGAGAGGCGGTTATACGCTTCGGGGTCCACGTAAACCACGTGGGTGATGTCCGGCACCAGACCGTTGGAAACATATTGCCGGGCGGAAAAAGCAATACGCTCGTCATCGATATCCTGTGGAATCGGCGCCGGCTGAATGTCCCGGGAATAACTCTGGGGCCGGCATTGCAAAAGATAAAGATGACGACCGTCATGGGCAAACTCGATATCCACGGGGCCCCCGATCTTCCCCTCCAGTTCTTTCAAAAGACAACCCACCTGCCGTACAAAATCGGTCCGCTGAAACAACCCCTCGAACGTGACCACCAGTTCATCCGTCTCAAAATCGATATTCAACAAGGATGTGGGCTTTTGAATGAGATTGTCCCGCACCGTGGACACCACCTTCTGGATACCGGGAAGATCGTTCCCGAATTTCCGGAACAGGCTGTTGATCTCGACGGTCTCGAAAGTATTGGTCTCCAGGTTGATGACGTCGATATTCTTCGGGGAATAACGAACGATTTCATCCGGGGTAATATTGACCCGCAGGTCGGGCTTTCCCGGGGTGATCAGTATCGGGTAATCGTCCGCCACGCGGTCCACGGCGCGGGTGCCCAGCCCGGGCACCATGCGAATCAAACCGTCTTCACGACTGATGCGGGCGGACCACCGGAATTCGTTCTTACTAAACGCCACACCGGCAAAAGTCGGCAAGTAATAATTTCCAACCTTATGCCCCACCACCTCCTGGATCATGATCCCCATCTCCTCGTGGAAATCCAGCAGCCCCCGTTCCGTACGGTATTCGATGGGATCGGGACCGAAGGTAGAGGCATACACTTCGGCAATGGCATCGGTCAACGCTTCCAGGCGTTCTTCCCGGGTCCCCCGGTTGGCCAGGAAAAGGCTCTTGTATTTTCCTGAGAAAGATGCCCCCAACCGGTCTTCGAGCAGACTGGAACTGCGTACGATAATGGGCCTGTCTCCCAGGTCGTCGATGGCCATGGATAATCCCCTGACAATTTCCGGCGGGAAATGAGAATTTTTGAAGATCTGGATGATGTTGGGGTATTCCACGTGAATCTCGTCGATATCCTTGTACTTCTGTTCCCAGACATTCTCCAGGTTATTGTAGTGCAAAAAATCGATCAAACCGTCGGAGGTAATATACCATGTCCGGGGGGTCCTGATCCCGCGGAAAAGCTCTTTATACTCTTCCGAAGCGTTCAGTATCCGGGCGGCAAGGAAAAGACCGGCACTCTTACCGCCCAGCTTCCCGTGGCTCCTGGCCGGGAATATGACCCGTCCGATCAGGTCGTAATAGTCGCTGATCCAGATGTGACTCTTGGCAATCTTGATAAACTCCAACTGGTCGGAAAGAAAACGCCGAATCAACGATACCCGCAAACTCTTCTCGATGGCCCGAGATACCTTGATACCTTCGCTTTCGAGATAGTGGAACCGGGTGATAACGTTGAAAAGGTCGTTCAGCGAGGAATTGGGGTTTTCCAGGGCCTTGACCAGGAAACGCGATTTATCGTCTTCGATCCACTGCCGGATCAGGAATAAGATATGCTCTTCACTCAAATTATCCGACGCGATCTTAAATATTTCATTACTGATGATAAGGAGTCTTTCCATGGACTCACGACGGCTGGGCTGGTTGATGTCTTCGATGGGCAGGATTCCGCGGGCATCGTCCTTGATATGGGGGCCGGCCTGCTGCAAGAGTTGTTTGGCTTCGGCCACGCCGTTCCAGCAGAGGTAGTGCAGCATTTTCCGGGAGAGGTACATGAAGAGCTTGGGATTGGATTGCTGCAGTAAGTCCACAATCACCCGCCATTCGCTGATGGATCTGCCGGATAGTTTTTCCTCCGCCTCCTGCCACTGGGAGTATGCCTTTTTCAGTTCCCGGTGCAAGATCATATGACCGATCCGGTCCGCGATGGTCTTTATCAATTGTTTCTCTTCCTCTAAAAATTGACTGCCCCCGCTTTTGGGAACTTCCCGGCTGTAGGAAACCACCAGTTCTCCCATCACGTTCCCCTGGACCTTGATATCCGCGCGCAGTTCCCAGGGGGTTTCCCGGAAGCCCGGGGAGGCGTGAACCCGGTCTTGGTAACGGATACTTACCTGTGTGATATCGGGGTACTGCCACCCGGGGGGGATCAACCGGGTGATCTCTTCAAATAAGTCGTCCTCTGTCAGCACGGCAAACTCCTTATTGTGAAGTAACTCTTCCAGTTGATACAGACAATTCAGTTCTTTCCGCCTTTCGCGGAGGTCCCTGAGTAGTGTCATTAAATCGGTTTCCGTACTTTTCATTTGAATATGACTCCTTTTCGTTTTCGTCCGTCCGTTTTAACGGTGAGGGGCGAGGGCAGCCGGACATGCCGGGTATATTTTCCCTGTGCGGCTGCCGGTTGTCGGCTCAACCACTCCCAGTCGATGGGATAGGGGCCGTCTTTTTTTATTGAAAAATAGAGGACGCCCAGGTTGGATATATTGTGAAAGAAATGGGACCCCTGGCTTAGATCGACGGTAACGCCCTTCGTCTGCGATTCGACGATCACGCGGGCACCGGATATCCGGCCCCAGTCCACGGGGATTCCCAGCCATGGGTCTGAACTGCCCCACCGTCCGAACCCGATCAACAAATAGGGTGTCCCGGCTTCGACCAGACGGCGGTTGACGGCGGAAATTTCGGCGGCGATCTCCCCGGAATTCTTAAAGGCGAAGGTCTCGGGGACGACATAAAGGACATCTTCGATATTCTCGATGCACCCGTTTCCCATCACATTGTCCGAAGCGCCGAGGATGCGTCCGGGGGGATCGTCCCACCGTTCCTCGTCCAATTCCACCATGTCGCAGGAAACCGCCATGGGGCGAACCTGGAGGAGTCCGAACCGCACCTGTTTTTTCACGCCGGGTTCGATGGTCACGGCGAACTCGATCTCCACCCGTGCCCCCACTTCTTCTTCGCACAGTTGGAGTATGGATTTTATCAACCGGTTAACGGGCAGCAGGTCCACCTGCAGTATCGGTGCAAAGTTCAGTACGCGGGGACCGGCAAAACAGATCCCGACGGCGATGCGATCGGATTCGTATTCATAGGTGGAGGCAATGTAGGCAAGGGTATTGTCGTATTCGGCATCTTTGAGTGATAATTTCACCAGGTACTCGGTCTCTTTTACGGGGTCGTACGCAGGGGGGGGGCCCATGTTGACGGCCCAAAAATCCAACTGCGTCTGTTCCAGGAGTTGACCGATGGAATTGTAAGGGGGAGTGACTTCGGGGTATTCGGGGGAGTAGACCCATACGGCCCCCCCTTCGACGATGGTCTTTCCCAGTCCAAGCGCCAGGTTTACGACGCCGTCTCCGGGTTGGGCACGGCCGGTGGGGTAAAAGTTATAGGACCGTGCCACGCCGGAGATATTGGGATAAAACCGGCGGTTATGCGGAAGTCCCACGACTTCCTGGATGATCACGGCCATTTTCTCATCTTCGATCCTGTGGGGGGTGGTCTTTATATACGATTTGGCCCCGCTGAAAAAGGTGGAAGCATATACGAATTTTACGGCTTCGGTGAGCTTGCGGAACCTCGTGTCGGTGTCGGGTTGGTTGTTGGGGATCATCTTGGTCTCGTATACCCCGGCAAAGGGAGATTCCAGGCTGTCTTCCAGGAGGCTGGAGGAACGTACGGCCAGGGGAGCGTGGACGTTGGCGATCAGGGCATGCAAATCCCCGGTTAAAGCGGGGGGAAGTTCGGCTTTTAGAAAATGGTGGGCAATACGTTCGTCGCTGGAATCGGAAAGGGCGATAGGGTATAGGTCGTTTTGCTCCATGAAACGGTCGAAATACTCGGTGGTGATGACGGTTAAACGCGGGATATCGACGGTCACGGAACCGTTCTCGAAATGGCCGAACCGGGAAACGATCTTCTCTTTGATGAAGGCCAGTCCCCGGGCTTTGCCCCCCAATTCGCCGTCGCCGATGAAGGTGAATTCATCGGTCCCGCTGTAAAAGTCACGGTTGAATCGTTTATGCATTGTTCTCACCTTGCCTCCGGCGGCCAAAACCCTTTTTGAAAAAAGGGTTCCGGACTCCCAAAAACTTCTAATTAACAAAAGTTTTTCGGGGGGTCTGGGGGGCGGTTTTTCAAAAAAGCCCCCCGGTTTAAGTCTCAAACCCATCCACGATTTTTGCAGGCCTGGACCACGCGGTCGATGGCGATTACATACGCGGCATCCCGCATGTACAGCTTCTTCTTCCTGGATAACTCGCTGACCGCAATGAACGCGGCCGTCATCCTGGAATCCAGCTTACCCAGCACCTCGTCCTTTTCCCAATAATAATTCATATTGGACTGGACCTGCTCGAAATAACTACAGGTGACACCGCCTGCATTGGCAAGAAAATCGGGAATCATAAAAATACCGCGCTCCCGTATGACCTCATCGGCTTCCGGTGTGGTCGGACCATTGGCCCCTTCGGCAATGATCTTAACACGATCGCTGATCCGTTTCACACTCTCCGCATTGATTTCATTTTCCAATGCCGCGGGGATCAATATATCCACATCCTGCTCGATCCACGCGTCCCCCGGCAGTACTTCGTAACCCAATTCCATGGCCTTGTTCCTTTCGATACCGCCGAACCTGTCCGTAATTCCCTGCAATTCCTTCAAATCGATACCTTCTTTTTTCCTGAAAGCATACGACTTCCGGTCTGCCTGGTCCCAGCACGAAACCGTGGTGACTTTCCCACCCAATTGCGAATACAATTGAACGGCATACTGCGAAACGTTTCCAAAACCCTGGACAGCGGCAACCGTATCCTCCGGACGAATACCCATCTCTTTCAACGCTTCCCGCACGGTGAAAATAACACCGTAACCCGTTGCTTCTGTCCGGCCGAGGGAACCGCCCATGCCCACCGGCTTCCCCGTAATAAAACCGGGGTATTTCGCGCCGTGAAGGGTCTCGAATTCATCCAGCATCCACAACATGTGCTGGGCATTGGTCATCACATCCGGCGCGGGTACGTCGGCCAGGGGACCGACATTCTTCGACACCTGCCGTACCCAGCCGCGGCACAACCGCTCCTGCTCGCGGGCACTCAGGTTATGGGGATCGCAAATCACCCCCCCTTTGCCCCCGCCCAACGGTATATCAACAACGGCACATTTCCAGGTCATCCACATGGCCAAAGCGCGGACCGTGTCGATGGTCTCCTGGGGATGGAACCGTATCCCGCCTTTACCCGGCCCCCGGGCATCGTTGTGAAGCACGCGGAACCCCCTGAACACCTTGACGGTCCCGTCATCCATGGTAACCGGGATACTAAAATGATACTCCCGAAGCGGGTTTCTAAGTAAATCCCGGGTCGCACCGTCCAATTCCAATATCTCGGCCACGGCGTCGAATTGCTTCTGCGCCGTCTCAAACGCATTATAATTTGTTGCACTCATTTTCGATCTCCTATTATATGTTTAGAGTGTTTTTTATTTCGTATATTTCAATATGCCCGGTATATCGCAATAACGGGCACCTTTTATCCTGGACAACCATTCGCAGACATCGCCGATATTACGTCTCGCCAGTTCCGCGGCATCTTCCGGCATCCTGCGCTTCACGGCGTTCACAATCCCCACGTAACCCGCGAATATGACATTGTTTACAAACTCGTCGTTCTTTATGAAATACTCCCAGAATATCTCATTGCCCCGGTTCAACTGGTCCATGATTCCCACCATCCGACGGTTCCGGGTCATCACCGCCAGGAGACGGTGAAACTCGCTGTCCGCCTCGGATAACCGGTCCAACTCCCTGGCCACGATCGCACGGCTCATCCGCACGATACAATCCTGGAGCGCGGTGATCTCTCCCTCGGTGGCCCGCACCGCGGCACAACCGATGATTACCGGACTGACCAGGAAACGCGACTCCAACAGGTCTTTTATCCGAGAATCCTCGTCGGGGGATTGAAAATCATCCTCCACCGAATCGACGGATTCCGCATCCCTGTTAATATAAACACCGCTGCCCCTCCGGGCGGTCAATACCCCCCGCTCCTCCATCCGGCGCATCGCCTCCCGTACGGTGGAACGACTGGTACCCAGTATCCCGGCCAATTCCCGTTCCGCGGGAAGCTTATCGCCCTTTTTGAACTTCCGGTCCTTCATGTAATGAACCAGATCGGTTAAGACAACGTTCTTTTTCATGTTATTTCCTAAACATCCTTCTTCATTCCTATTTGGTAATACCAAATTGTAGTATAAATTCCTTTATTTGTCAACAAAAATATTTTTATTTATATTTTAGCGTTATTGGTCCGACCAAATTGAGGGTTTTTGATCTACTTTAGTGAAGTTCCGGGAATGATACCGATTTGATCGGTGAAGAGTAGGAAGGAAAGGGAAAAATTAATAACGATCAATGGAAAGTGGCGCGTGGGGTTTGAATATTACACCCTTGCGACGGCGTCCATCGACTTTTATAGCTAACGGAGAATCCAACCGGACATGCCTGACGTATTTCTTACGGGTCACGTCGGTCTGCGTTTCCAACCATTCCCAATCGATGGGAAACTCGGCATCCTCCTTTATTGAAAAATAAAAAATTCGCAAATTGGCTATATTATGGAAAAAATGGGAACCCTGGGTCAACTGGAACCGGAGTCCCGGTAACTGGGACTCCACGATAACACGTGCCCCGCATATCTGCCCCCAGTTTACCGGGATTCCCCAATAGGGATTGGACGTCCCCCAACGGCCGAAACCGATCAACAAGTACGGTCTCTTTGTTCCCACCAGTCGGCGGTTGAAGCGTTCCAACTCACCCATGATCCGCTCCATGTGATTTAATTCGAAGGTCTCCGGCGCCACGTAGACGATGTCCTTGATTGAGTCCACACACCCGTTCCCCATGACATTATCCGAAGCCGCCAACACCGCTCCCGGTGCAAATCGGTCTTCATCCAGTTCGATCACGTCTTCGGATACCGCCATGGGCCTGATCTGGAGAATGGAAAACCGCGCGTTCAGTCCCAGGGAGAAATCGAAGTTCACCGCAAACTCGATTTCCACTTTTTTCTTGAAGGTCTCCTCGCATACGCCCAGGAGAGATTTGATCAATTGGTTTAACGGGATCAGATCAACCTGCAGCAGCGGTGCGAAATTAATAATACGGGACCCCCCGAAACCGATACCGATATCGATGCGGTCGGAGTCATAATCATAAGTGGAAGCGATATAGCCCAGGGTATTGTCTTTTTCCGCGTCTTTTAACGTCAGCCTCACCAGGAATTCCGAATCGTCATGGTGTTCCCGGGAAGACGGTTTGCCCATGTCGATCGCCCAGAAATCCAACTGGGTTTGTTCCAACATTTCATTAATGGATGCATAGGGGGGATTCACTTCAGGGTACTCCGGGGAATAGGTCCACACGGCGCCGCCGTCCACGATGGCTTTTCCCAGTCCCAATGCCAGGTTTACCACACCGTCTTCGGGTCCGGCATGGCCGGTGGGATAGAAATTGTAAGAACGGGCAACGCCGGATATATTGGGATAAAACCGGTCATGATACCGGCGTCCCACCACCTCCTGGATGATTACCGCCATTTTTTCACTTTCAAGGTCAAGAGAAGTGGCCCTCATACTGCATTTAGCCGCACTGAAAAAAGTAGAGGCATAGACGAATTTGATCGCTTTCGTCAGGTAACGCAGGCGGACGGCCGCGTCCGGCTGGTTATTGGGAAGCATCCTGGTCTGGTATATGCCGGCAAAGGGAAAATCCAGGCTGTCTTCCAAAAGGGTAGAAGAGCGGACGGCAATGGGGGTTTTCACTTTTTCGATCAAGACTTCCAGGTCCGACACCAGTTCTTCCGGGAGTATGGCACTTTGAAAATGACGGGCGATACGTTCATCGCTCAATTTGCAGAAATCGAGGCTGTAAAGTTTGTTCCGCTCCATGAAAAGGTCGAAGTATTGGGTAGTAATGACGGTAAGACGGGGGATATTTACCGATATGGGACTGTTTTTTTGTTCTCTTTTGAATTGGGAGACTATTTTTTCATCGATCTCGGCCAACCGGCGTGCTTTGCCTCCCAGGTAACCGGCTCCGATATAGGTAAACCGGTCCGTCTCACTGTAGGTATTGCGATTGAAAGCGATAATATTTTTATTTCTCGCCGAAAACTCCGATGCCTTCACCATGATAAACGTGCCTCCTGCCTACTACGCCTACT
>Ga0210082_1000108_pt1 | contig 18122 bp, 14 predicted proteins | sample White_ThreeSqA_D_2_FD_185592 | JGI IMG/M metagenome (GOLD analysis project Ga0210082, IMG submission 185592) | Wetland microbial communities from the San Francisco Bay, California, USA, that impact long-term carbon sequestration -... | ecosystem: Environmental > Aquatic > Marine > Wetlands ... | reverse complement strand
TTAGGAAGTGTAATCTCGGGAATTTGGATGGTATTGGATTTTGTGGCACTTTCTTGTATTAAAGAATTCAAACCCGGCGTATTGACACGACCGATTTCGTTTTGCCGCGTTCCCCCGCTCCCATTGTCAATGGTGTCTCTTTGGACCATTTTTCTCCCCCTAACGAGCTCCCTTACTCATTACTCAAACCATCTTACTTTCTTATTCTAAGATAATTGAGCACTCTCTAAAAATCAGGTTACTCTCTCCCACTACTACCAAAGTGGTTTGGTTAATTATATAGTGTAAATTTAACGATTTGTCAACCTTTTTATTTTTTTTAATTTCATGCGGAAAGGTCGAAATTCCCCTATTGGTTTTATAGTCTTGCTTTCCGGTAACCTCAAAACGGGAGGTACTATACCCTATACCGGCCTGACCCCTTTTCCTCACCCATTCGGCCTAATTCCCGGTTTCAATGAAAACCGGTTTTACCGTTACCTTTGTTTCCGCGTCCCGGTAATCCGTTTCATACTTGTTCCTGTTCGTTTCGTCGATTGCCGGGACGAAAACCAGGAGGAAGACTTCCGATAGATTCAATTGTTTCCCGTACCGGGCCGCCTGTTTCAATGAAATTTGATGGGCGGCATGATCGGTAAAACTTTTTAATTCCAGGCCATACATTTTACCGCCGTATTTTACGATCAAATCGATCTTCCCGTTACCCGTGGGAAACTCGGGCAAAACACTCCCACTCTTGTCCCTTAAAAATTCATAAAGATAGGAAAATAAATTGAAATGGTACACCGCTTCATATATCTTTAGATCATTCCTCCTGGGGGCATCTTTGAATAACCATTCCTTGTTCTTTTCCAGGTACGTCTGATACAATTTAATAAGGTTTCGAATATTCAAATCCGTTTCGGTGATCACATCGTCCATGTTTCTAAAGGGTTCCACCAATGTTCCCATATAACTGAAAAGTTTCCTGGCGAAATAATTGAATAAACGGCCCTGGACAAAGGGGTTCGAGAATTTGCAGTAGACCTCCAATTCGCCTTTGTCGTTCGTTTGCCGGTCGATGTCGATGACGCCGTTCATGTACAGGTAATTCAACTCTTCGTCATCGTACCGGAATTCGATTTTCGTGTCGGTTTTGAATAACTTTAGCACCCGGTCTCTATAGGGTTCCTGTTTGGCTTTGCTGATAATGTTAAGGATGTTGTTGTTGGGCAGAACATGGGTGGCTTCGGTAAATACATATTTGAAGTCATTCATGGTAATGGGGTTTTCTTTGTCCTCGTTATAGGTTTCCGTCAGCAGTTCCCCGAACCAGCAGGTCAAACCCGGCTGTCCGTTGGTTTCATAAAAGAGCCTGTCGAGGACCTCTTGTTCGACGGTTTGCCCGCTCTCTTTTTCATACCACCGAAACATTCCCGTCATTTCGTCAAAGGTCAGGTTCGGGATATGGAGGCTTCTCTGGACATTAAAGGGTGATCCGGATTTATTCTCGATGCCCAGGACGCTGCGAACGCCGATCAATGCCAGCCCGTGGAGTAAAAAGGTTTTATCGTGACTGGATTTGTTTCCTTCGTTGGTCCGGCTGATATACATATCACGGAAAATACCGGCAAACCGGTTGATAAACTCCTCTCCCAGGGCGTCGAATTCATCCATTACCAGGATCACCGGTTTTTGGAAATATTGCTTTGTAAATAAGGTTGGAAATTCCTTGAACGTTTCGATTTGCGGAAGTGATTTTTCAAAAGTACTTTGTAATTTTTCAACCAATACATCCAGGACTTCTTTTTCCTCTTTCAATTCTTTGGCGCGTTCCATGGTGATAATACCGGCTTCATACTTACCGGATGCTTTTATTTTTTGCACCGCTTCCTGCATCACCCATGTTCTCCCGCACTGCCGGGGGGCCCAGACAGTGAAATAATGGCCGTCGTCATCGGAATTTTCCCCGGTGAGGCGGGAATAGGCCCCTTCGATCAATTCTTTCCTCGGTGTATAGTAGTCCACTTTCGTATTGATCGGACCATAGGATGAAAATCGTCTCATGTCGAACTCGTTTAATATTCCTTTATTTCGTTATTACACACCTATTTTACCAGAAGTCTAAACGTAAAGCAATTCTCGCCGGGCCCGTTATTTTTAAAACGGCTCGGCACTGCGTCGAGGGGCATCTTTTTTCCGGGGGTTGATTTTTATTCTTTATTCTTATACAATCCTTTAACATAATCAGGAGGATAAACGTGAGCGATTTAAACGAATTCGATTGGCAGAGATATCCCGAAGCCGGACAATGGGTGTCGGAACAATTGGAGCATTATGCCCGCTCCAACCCCGGGATCGCAAACCTGGAAACGGAACTATTGGAAAAAGTAGGGGCACGGCTGATCGATTTTACCGATTACCTGGTGGTGGATTCAATCGATATGACCCAACAACCGGAAGGATTCGGGTACGTACAAAAAGATGGTGTCTGGATACATCCCGGCGCCGCATTACCCCGCATTGTGCCCGGACCCCACGCCGGACGAAAAAAAGGCGCGGCTTTCAAAGTAGACTCAATTGCCCGGTTCCTGGCCGTCCGCGGAATGTCGTTACCCATAAACGGTTCCCTCTTCACCCGGTTCCGCGAGTGTGAAATCTCAACTGTCAACGATGTAACGCTCTGGGTAGTGGAACGCCGCTTCTCCGATACTGTGGAACCGGTCCCCGAAAATGCCGGGTACCTGGACTTGTATTTCGAGACCCTGGAACGATGGCTTACACGGCCGCGACATTTTGAGGATGAAAGGACCGCGGTCGCCCACATCCGGGAACTGGCGGACCGGCAAGTAAAAACCGCGGGTACGGACCTGGCCGCTTACCTCTTCTTCGAGGCCGAACAGGATTACTGGATGTCCAGGCACCGCGCGGCAAGGGTCCATAAACACCATGCCGATCTCGCCGGGGTCGGATGGGCCAACCGCGATCACCATACCTACCGAAGTTCCCGGGAAAATTATTCAAACGTTCTAAGGTTTTTCCTTACCCTGGGATTCAAACCGAGGGAACGCTTTTACGCCGGGGAAGAAGCCGGGTGGGGCGCCCAGGTGATGGAAAACACGGGTATCGATGTTTCCCTTTTCCTGGATGTGGACCTCGGTCCCGACGAATTGGATATCGATTTTCTCGAAGTAGACCTGACGGGAACCCGGGCGATGGGAACAATCGAGTTGTGGAGTTATTTACACGGTGCCTCGCTTGGGGAGGCCGGGCTTCACCATGTGGCCATCCGGTCTCACTTCGAGCGGCTTCCCGAAGTATTCAAAAGAGAAAACGTGGAAATGATGGAACCTTTCAGCAATTTTTCTTATCTCAAACAGGCGTTTACCCGCCCGGATTTCTGGCCGGTAAACCGGGAACGGGTACTGAAATTATTAAAAGACGGGACCATCGATGAAAAAACAGCGGAGAAATTCTTTAAAAAAGGCGCCGTGGGAAGTCACGTGGAGAATATTCAACGGGCGGACGGTTACAAAGGGTTCAGCCAAAAGCGTATTTCCACTATTATCGCGGAAACCGATCCGGTGAGATATGAGGGGTAAGAGGTAGGAAGTAAGGAATAAGGAGTTAATAATGGATAGACAGGAAATTTTTGAAACCCTGGGGATCAAAGACGTTAATGACGGTGCGTTTAACGGCCGGTGGTTGAAGACCCGGGGAAAGCGCCTGGAATCCCGCAGCCCCATCGATGGGAGTCTGCTGGGTGTTGTTTCCCAGGCCGGTGAGGACGATTATGAAACGGTGATCTCGGAGGCACGGGAAGCTTTTAGAACCTGGCGCACGGTGCCCGCCCCCAGGCGGGGTGAAGTCATGCACCACCTGGGCATGGAAATGCGAAGGTACAAAGACCCGTTGGGTACGCTGGTGTCCATGGAAATGGGAAAGATCAAGGCGGAGGGTGACGGCGAGATACAGGAGATCATCGATATTTGTGATTTTGCCGTGGGGTTGTCGCGGCAGTTGTACGGGAAAACAATGCACAGCGAACGGGCACGGAACCGTATGTATGAGCAGTGGCATCCGTTGGGTATACTGGGATTGATCACCTCGTTTAATTTCCCCGCTGCCGTCTGGGGTTGGAATTTCGCCGTTGCCGGGGTATGCGGCGATGTCACGGTATGGAAACCCTCTTCCAAAGTGCCGTTGACCGCCATTGCCTGTACGAATATTGCGCAGCGGGTATTGCAGACCCATGGGTTTCCCGGTGCCGCGGCGTCCATGATTATCGGCAGTGGGCGAATTCTGGGTGAACGAATGATTGCGGACCCCCGCATCCCGTTGATCTCCGCTACCGGTTCGACGCGCATGGGTAAGCGGATAGGGGAGGTCGTGGGCGGCCGTCTCGGCCGTTCGATCCTGGAATTGGGCGGTAATAATGCCGTGATCATCAGCGACCGATCCAACCTTCGCATGGCGCTGCAAGCGGTATTGTTCGGCGCGGTGGGGACCGCCGGGCAGCGGTGTACCAGCACCCGGAGACTCATTATCCATGAAAACGTTTACGATGATTTCCTGGAGTGTCTCCTGGATGCGTATAAAGGTATTCCCATCGGGAACCCGTTGGAACCCGACGTGCTTATGGGCCCGCTTATCGACGGGACGGCGGTGGAGGACATGCAAAATGCCCTTAAGCGGTTAAAGGAAGAGGGCGGGAAAATACTGTACGGTGGTGAGGTGTTGACGGGGCCGGGGTATCCCGGCGGTAATTATGTCCGCCCCTGTATCGTGGAAGCTGAAAACCGTTACAAGATCGTACAGGAGGAGACCTTTGCACCGATTCTTTACGTGATGAAATACAAGACCGTCGAGGAAGCCATTGCCTTGCAAAACGATGTGCCCCAGGGTTTGAGTTCGTCTATTTTTTCCAATCATCTCCAGGAGATCGAGGCGTTTCTTTCTCATGGCGGCAGCGACTGTGGGATTGCCAATGTCAACACCGGGACCAGCGGCGCGGAGATCGGCGGGGCTTTCGGTGGTGAGAAAGAGACCGGCGGCGGTAGAGAGTCGGGGTCGGACTCATGGAAATATTACATGCGCCGTCAGACAAATAACATCAATTGGGGAACGGAGCTGCCGTTGGCCCAGGGCATTGAATTCAAGGCTCCCAAATCCGGGAAGTGTGCAAATTAACAAAAGTTTTTGGGAGTCCAGAACCCTTTTTTCAAAAAGGGTTTTGGTCGCCGAAGGCAAGTAATCACACCGGTTCCAGGTGGGCTGTAAAGTGCCGCAGGAACGGCGGCTGCCAGGTAATTTTCAAACCTCTTGTTTTATCCCTTTCCTTGAACGTATTGATAATCACTTCGATTGCGTAATCGAAATGACTTTGCGTATACGTCCGTCTGGGGAAAGCCAGTCTCACCAGTTCCATGGTCGCCGGTGTTTCTTCGCCCGTGGCATTGTTTCGTTTCCCGAACATAATGGACCCGATCTCCACGCCGCGAATACCCCCGTTTTTATACAATTCGCACACCAGGACCTGGCCGGGGTATCGAGAGGGAGGGATATGGGGGTAGAAGGCTTTTGCATCGATATAAACCGCATGGCCCCCGGTGGGACGAATAATACTAATCCCCTCACCCAATAATCTTTCACCCATGTATTCCGCTGTCCTGACCCGGTACTGGAGATAGCTTTCGTCCATGACCTCTTTCAGCCCCACGGCCAGTGCTTCCAGGTCCCTCCCGGCGAGGCCGCCGTAGCTTGGGAACCCTTCCGTCAAGATCAGCATATTCCGGGCCCGCATGGCCATATCGTCATCGTTCATGGCCAGGAAGCCGCCGATGTTGACCATGCCGTCCTTCTTGGCGCTCATGGTACAGCCGTCCGCATAGGAGAAGGTCTCTTGCGCGATTTCCAGGATGGTTTTATTCTCATACCCTTTTTCCCTCTGCTGGATGAAATAGGCGTTCTCGGCAAACCTGCAGCAGTCGAGGAAAAACGGGATATTGTATTTCCCGTATAACCGTGACGTTTCCCTGATATTTTCCATGGATACCGGTTGACCGCCGCCGGAATTATTGGTGATTGTCATCATTCCCAGCGGGATGTTCTCCCGGTTTTTTTCAAGGAAGGCTTCCAGTTTTTCCAGGTCCATGTTTCCTTTAAAGGGGTGGTCGCATTCCGGGATCCTGCCTTCCGGGATGACCAGGTCCACCGCTTCGGCGTCGTGGTACTCGATATTGGCGCGGGTGGTATCGAAATGGGTGTTATTGGGTATTGTTTTCCCTTTTTTATGCCCCAGGGCGATATCGAAAAGGATTCGTTCGGCGGCCCGGCCCTGGTGGGTGGGGATAATGTGTTTGAATCCCATGATGTGTTTGACCGTTTCCTCGAAATGGAAAAAACTTTTACTCCCGGCATAGGCTTCATCGCCGATCATAATGGCCGCCCACTGCTTATCGCTCATGGCCCCGGTACCGCTGTCGGTCAGGAAATCGATCAAGATGTTTTCGGCTTTGATCAGAAATACATTATAATGGGCTTCTTTTAAAAATTCGATTCGTTCTTCTTCCGTGGTCTGCTTAATGTGCTCCACCATTTTAATCTTAAACGGTTCGATCAATGTTTTCATGTTTCTTAGACTCCTTTATTTTCTTAGCCGCGAAGTGACGCGAAGAATCGTGAAGAAAAGAAGATGAACGCTTCGTGTCCTTCGTGGTTAAATATGTCATTTTTTGCAAAGTACTATTTTAATGGAAATCAATGCAAATTACCAGTCCGTTTAAAAATTTTTGAAAAAAATGACCGGGTCCTATTGAAATTCGGATTCATTTCTTTTAAAATAAAACCATGATGGGCAATGTTTTTTTCGCTAGCATATTTTTAACAAATAGGAGGAAGGTTATATGGTTAAACGTTTTGAATTTCAAGGCACCGGCGGTGCGCTTTTCGGGAAGTTTTTCGTCGGGATGATCCTGACGATGATCACGTTTGGGATTTATTTCCCCTGGTTTCTCGTATCGTTGAACAAGTACATTTACGAGAATACGACTTTAAAAGCGGAAAAAGGGGATGTGCGTTTCGAGTTTACCGGCAGCGGCGGTCAATTGTTCGGTATCTGGATTGTCGGGGTGATATTGACCATGATCACCCTCGGTATCTATTATCCCTGGCTTATAGTGAACGTGACCAAGTACTACATGGAGAATTCCCACGGCAAAGCCGCGGACGGCAAGGCGTACAAACTACAATTCACCGGCACCGGCGGCGAACTTTTCGTGACCGCACTGGTGGGTTATATACTCACCGTGCTCACCATCGGTATTTACGGTGCCTGGTTCATGTGCAAGCTGAACAAGTTTTTCGCCGCCAATACCACTATCCTTGAGGGATCCACTCCCGTGGGTAAGGCGGACTTTTTCGGGAAAGGCGGTGAATTGCTCGGTACCTGGATCGTGGGAATAATTCTTACCATGATCACCCTGGGTATTTATGCCGCATGGTTCCAGGTGAAACTGTTCAAGTTTTTCAACAGCAACACCGAAGTCACCATCGATAATGAAAAATATGTCGGCGGCTTCACCGGTACCGGCGGTGAGTATTTCGTTATCAACCTGGTGGGTTACCTGTTGACAATGATTACTGTCGGAATTTACGGCGCATGGTATTTCTGCAGCCTGCTCAAATTCCAACTGGGAAACACCACCTTCGAGGAACGCGCATAACGCCTAAAGTAACTCTTCGATTTTTTGTTCTACCGTATAGCGATCAAAACCGCTGTGTACGTACTGGATGACAAAATTCCTGTCGATAATGACGTTGAACGGGATGGCGTCAAAGTCATAGGCTTCTACCGATGAACGGTCCGGGTCGCCGATCAGTGTATAGGTGACCTGGAACTCGTCCAGCCAGCGGTTGAGATCGCTTTGGTCGCTGGGGTTACTGTCTTCATCCTGGTAGATGCACTGTACGATCTCGAAACCCCGTTCTTTATAGGTATTGTAGATTTCCAACAGTTCCGGTGTCTCGGCCCGGCAGGGACCGCACCACATGGTGCTGAAATTGAGCATGATCACCTTGCCTCTGAACGATTCCAGGGTAAAGGAAACACCGAAGACATCGATTTCCGTAAAGTTTGGCGCGGTATCTCCCACCTTTACCCCGGGAACCGGTAAGGTGCCGTTATCGATGGTTTGATTTTTTTTGCACGATGTAAAAACGCTGACGACCAAAACGATTGTTATTAATAATACGATTCTTTTTTTCACTTTGCTCTCCTGGTTTTTTTTGTACGATATCATTTATACGGATAACCCAAACCGAAACGGATTTTTTTTATAGGCTCCCCGCGCCGCGGGTTGTTTAATTTTGAAAAAAATATTATAATAGATGTGTGATATAAACCATTCAACAAAGGATGTGGTTTAATGGGAACAAAGTATGATTTAAGTAAATTGCCTGTCAGCCACCGCCGTGATGTCGAGACGGCGGTCGAAATCTTGAAAGGTGAGGGCTGCTCGGAGATTTATCTTTTCGGGTCTTTGATCGACGGTCCCATAACGCCCCAATCGGATATCGATATGGCTGTAAAAGGCATTCCTTCCGGTTCTTATTTCAAAGTCTTTGCAAAATTGATGATGCGGTTGGACCACCCGGTGGATTTGATCAACCTGGAAAAAGACAACCGTTTCGGCAGCATGCTTCAAAAAGAAGGGTATCTCCACCGTGTCGCCTGAAAAAGCCGTAAAGGAAATTCAATTTGAATTGAAAGAGATAGAAAACCTTTTGGATTTATACAGGGATGAGTTGTTCGAGTTGGACCGTGAACCGAATTTGGTTGAGTTAACCGCGTTGGCCGGTGTGCTTCATTCATTTTATTCCGGGCTCGAGAGAATATTCCTGGTAATTGCAAAGAAAGTAGATAAAGATGTCCCGCACGATCTTAATTGGCATAAATCGTTACTTGTGCAGATGTCAAAAGAGAATAAGCACAGGAAGCCGGTCTTTTCCGATAAGACAAGGGATGAGTTATCGGAGTATCTTGTTTTCAGGCATTTTTATAGGCATTCCTATTCCAGTCATCTTAAATGGAAGGAGATGAAAGACCTTGTAAAATCTATCCGGGAAACCTGGGAAGAATTTAAATCGGAATTGTCAATTTTTATAAAGACACTCGATAGTGGCTAACTTTCGCATAAATCTTCCAGAAAGGCATCGACGGAATCCCATTCCTCTAAATTTCTTCCCAGTTCAGCATCCTCCATTGCTCGCATGGTCTCTTCATTTATAGACTCTGTTTCTGCCATGTTTTACCTCTCTTCAGGATAATGTCACATTTGAGACATAAACTATAGAAGAAAAACAGTTTCTTGTCAACATTAAAATAGCTGGTATTACTTGAATGTGTGCAGTAAGGAGAATTTTACACCTTTGAACGGCGGCGCGACAAAACATTGACCACCGGAACAAATCTGACCGCCGCGAACGGTTCCTCCCGATAACTCGATTGCCGTCCCCGATTTCAAATATACCTTTATCCCACCACTAAAAAAATGATTCAAATCAATCACCTTGTTGTGCGAATACTGGTGCAAAACAAATACCGATACAACCGGCGAATAAGACACCTGGAACGTATGATCCGTCTCCTCGAAAATAAAAAAATTGTCCCGGTACCGCTTGTCCTTCATCATTAATTCCACACTCCAACGGTCCGAAAACTGGTAAATCAAATGTCCGTCAAACTTCTTCACGGGATAAAGGATATCACGCACACCGTAGGAAACCGAAAGCGTCAACCGCTCCCACAAATCCTCGATATTAAAACCACCGTAAATATGGTTCCCCGCTTCCCCATACTCCTCGTAACGCCCCACATTGAGAAATACCTGGATGTCCGGCTCAAAAAAAGCATACTGCAAAAACACCCTCGCACCCACGGCGTCATTCAACGTCGAAACTTCTTCGGCACGGTCACCCAACGGCGGATTGTTCATCTCGTTGTCAAAATCCCTGTAACTCTTGAATTCCAAAAATCCCGTAAAATGAGATTTACTGTATGTGAGGGTGGAATAAAACCCATACCCTTCTTCCCTTGCCGAATCCAGGAAACTCAGCACCGCAAACTCCGTCCGGTAGCTGAAGTTCTTAAAAAGTTTGTTGCCCCTGAGACTCACCGAATACGTCATGCGCCGACCCAGGCCGCGCTGCGTGTCCACATCGTCGATATAACTGAAATGGACTCCAACCGTATGGTTCCTGACAAACTCGAGGCCCGCTTCACCCCCGGCCACAAACCACTCCTGGCTGTCCATCTCATCCTTGACCTGACCACCCAATACTTTGAAATCCCACCTGCCTTTATTGTAATGAACATTTCCACCCAACAGGGTCCGTTCCCTGTAGATATCGTCGTTCTTTAAAACCGATAACACCAACCCATGGCCCAACAGCGAATAAAAATCGCCCGCGTGTACCTTCAAATGTTTCGAGTTGTATTCGATGTACTTCCGGTAAACATCGAATTCGGCACTCTCAAGCGTCGCATTTGGCCTCTGCTTGAAAAAATTGTTCGCCCGAAGCGTCAAACCCACGGACCACTTCTTATAATTACTGAAAATCGATAACGATTCGTAAAACTGGTTGTTCCTATCATTATTCCCCAGTTCATTGTAATTGTACAACGACTCATTGGTGATATAAAAACTGATGTCACCCAATTGAAACGCCCGAAGCGTTCCCGGTACCACCAACAAAAAGGCCGAGACCGACATCACCAACGCAACCATATAAAACCGCTTCTCCTTTTTCATTTTTTTCTTACCCTTACCCCTTACCCGTTATTCTCCAGTCTTTCGATTTCCTTTATCAATTCTTTCTCGTATCCCGGCATGTAACCCGTGTGTGTATAAACGATATTGCCTTTTTTATCGATCATTAACGTAAAGGGGAGCACCCGTGACGGATTGAGAATCCGTAAAACGCTGCTTTCCGGGTCCAACAGCACCGTAAACGAATACCGCTTGCCCTTGATATAGCTTTCCACCCGCGAAAAGGCGGAAGAATCATCCGTTGAGATGGCGATTACCTCGACCGTATCCTTATAGTCTTGATGGATTTGGTCCAGCTTTTTCAATAGCTTTTTACAGGGTTTGCACCAGGTGGCCCAGAAATCGATCAAAATGATCTTCTTTCCCAGGTGATCGCTTAATTTAAAGGCCGAACCGTCCATTTTTTTCAACGAAAAATCCGGCACCGAATCCCCGTAACCATTTAAAACGAAGGCAGCCAGCAATATAATTATTATTAAAGCTCGTTTCATTCTATCTTCTCCTTCACTCAACCACTCAACCACTCAACCGCTATCTGCTTTACAGCAGGTTTTCTATTTTAGTAGTGACGGTATCGATATCGAAACCTTCACTGACATACCGGATGATAAAATCCCGGTCGATAATGATATTGAATGGAATGGCGCTGAAGTTGTAGGTATTCACCGACGAACGGTCGGGGTCCGTAACCACCATATACGTGATCCCGTATTCCTGGATCCATCGCCCGATATCGCTTGCATCCGTGGGATTCCCGTCTTCGTCCTGGTATATACATTGGACGATTTCAAACCCTCTCTCCTTGTACGTATTGTAAAGCGCCATTAATTGGGAGGCTTCCTGCCTGCACGGCACACACCACATGGCACTGAAATTGACCAAAATAACATTGCCTTTTAAAGACTCAAGAGTAAAATCGGCACCCTGGACATTTGTCTCCGTAAAACCGGTGGCAATATTGCCCACACGAACGCCAATTGTGGGCGGCCCGCTGTTTTCGTTCACGGAACTGTTTTTCTTACAAGACGTTAGAAAACTTAAAACCAGTAAAGTTGTAATTAATAAAATGATTGTACTTTTCATTGTTTCTCCTCACTGTTATCAAGTGCCCACGGAACACACGGAATGACACAGAAATTTCCTTCTATAATTTACATTTATTTTTCTGTGTTTTCTGTGTGTTCTGTGGGCTCTTTGCTTATTATTATTTTCATTTTTTCTTTTTGGTATGTGTGTACAAGTATCGTTTGATCTTATGAGTAGCGGTCTTTTCAAACGGTTCTTCCTGTTCGTAGATGCGGGTGAGTTTCGAGAAAGCCCCCAATTGCGAATTCACACATTCCCTGGTCTCCGCCAGTACTTTCTCGATGTATTCCAACCGCTGCCGTTCCGACTTGCCCTGTGTATCCTCGTCGATCAAATCGTTGTCCAGGTAGACCCAGGCTTCCAACTGGTCGTTGTTCTCGATCACCAACGATTCCATCACATGGAAACAGGCATTCAGTTTCTCCTCCACCGCTTCCGGGTAGATGTTTTCACCGTTGGCCAAAACGATCATATTTTTCGACCGGCCCTTTATGTACAGGTTGCCGTGCTTATCGAAATAACCCAGGTCTCCCGTGTTGAACCAGCCGTTTTTGTCGATGACTTCCGCTGTCAGTTCCGGGTTTTTAAAGTATCCTTTCATCAGGTTGGGACCCCTGGCATGGATTTCGCCGATACCGGTTTTTTCATCCGGGTTTACGATCTTTATTTCACACCCGGGGGCGACTTTTCCCGTGGACGTGACCTTGATGGTTTTGTCTCCCCACGGTCCCCCGGCCAGCAGCGGTGATGTTTCCGTTAAGCCGTACCCGATAATATATGGGAAACCCGAGGCATTGAAGAACTTTTCCGCTTCCCCGTTGATCGCGGCGCCGCCGATGGCCATTACCCGTAATTGTCCGCCGAAAAAATCGATGAGTTTTTTGTTTACTTTTTTATAGATTTTTTTCTTTAAGCCCGGGAGCTTCGTGAGCAGTTTTACGGCCAGGTTTTTTTGCAGTCCCGGCAGCACACGTTTCTTGTATATTTTTTCCATGATCAGCGGTACCGCGCAGATGCCCGTGGGTTTTTCCGCTTTGCAGACTTTCTCGAGTATCCTGGGGGTCGGGGGTTTGTCCAGGTAAATAATGCGCGCGCCGCTGACCAGCGGCAGAAGGAATCCCAGCGTAAATTCATACGTATGCGAAAGCGGGAGGATCGAAAGGAATGCATCTTCCGGGAATATATCGATGAGGGTTGTGATCATCACCACGTTTGAGATCAGGTTTTTATGCGTTAACATCACCGCCTTGGAATGGCCCGAGGTGCCGGAAGTATAGATGACGGATGCGATGTCGTTTTCCTTGATCTCTTTGGATACCAGTCCCATGGTTTCCGGGATTTTTTTTATGAATTGGAGGGCTTTTTCAAAAAGATCCGACAGGGATTCTTTTTTGATGTCGTCGATCTCGGGGGTATCCGTTTCGATATCGTCCAGCATTATAATGTACTTTAGTTTCGTATGGTTCAGATCGCCCAGTTTTTCCAGTTGTTTATGGGTAACGAAGAGGATTTTGGCTTCCGAGTCGGACAGGATATGGCGGATATCCGCTTCCGGGAAATCCGGCAGGATGGGCACCGCCGAAGCGCCGGTCCGTATGATGCCGAAATAGGCCGTTCCCCAGTTGGGGGAGTTTTCGCCCAGTACAGCGATGCGGTCGCCTTTTTTTACGTCTCGCTCCATCAACAGGCCCGTGATGCTTTGCGCCCGTTGGTAAAATTCGTTGTAGGTCATGGGTGTTTCGAGGGCTTTACCCATGGCGGGTCTGTCGCCGAATTTCGTCACGACGTCTTCCAGCAGGGCATTCAGCGTCCGGGGAAACCTGGACAAGTCTTCGGCCAAAAAATCTTCCAATGTTTTTGAATATTTGATCTCGTTTTCGTTTTCCATGGAATAGTTATAACCCATTTTGTCCTAATTTTCAAGAGAAAAAAACCAAAAGCGAAGGTTAATAAACAGAGCCCACAGAACACACAGAAAACACAGAAGTGGAGTTGAGGATGGAATCTTGCCCGGCCCATTTTTTTAAACCTTCTTATCCATTGCATTGATTGGTGTCCGTAGTATATAATATGTTTGAAAGGAGGATAAAATGGTAAAGAAATTCTTTAAAATATATGTTGCCTTGATTATTCTTTTTTATCTGCCCGCGGCGGTGCATGCCCAGTTGTGGCGGGAAGTGACGAAAAAGGAAAAACCCACCTTCTTCGAGATGCGGCAGGCGGCCAATAAATTCTATGATGGTATGAAAGAAGGACGAAAACCCGGCTATAAACAATTCAAACGGTGGGAATGGTTTGCCCGGACACGACTGGATAAAGACGGATATTTCAATGCCGCCAATAACTGGAAAGGATGGCTGGAAAAACAGGAACGCTTCGGCACCACCGCCGACGGCACCGGTTCCGACTGGAAACCCCTGGGACCTTTTGGCGTGCCCCAACGAGTCGGCAGCGGCGGTGGAGTGGGCAGGCTCAATTGTATCGAGTTCGATCCCCGGAATACGGATATAATATGGGTGGGGGCACCCACCGGCGGTTTGTGGAAATCCATGGACGGCGGCCTGACCTGGACGACCGACACCGATCACCTCCCCAATCTCGGGGTCAGCGATATCGTGATAAATCCCCGGGATCCGGATGTTATGTACATTGCCACCGGCGATAAACAACGGGGCAGCACCCTGAGCATCGGCGTTATGAAATCCCCGGACGGCGGCCTGAACTGGCAATTTACCGGGCTGAACCCGGGGGTAACGGATATGTGCAAGATCGGTAAATTGCTCATGCACCCCGATAACCCGGAAACCCTTCTGGCGGCTTCCAACCAGGGGATTTATAAAACCGTGGACGGCGGCAATACCTGGGTAATTAAAATTACCGGCGATTTTTTCGATATGGAAGTAAACCCGGCCGACTCTTCCACCTGGTACGCTTCACAGGCAGGCACCGGGGTCTTCCGGTCCGTGGATTCCGGTGAAAACTGGACACGACTGGGCAATGGACTTCCCGATCCGGGTCCGGCGATCGGGCGGATCGCCGTTTCCGTTTCCCAATCGTCTCCCTCCGTTATTTATGCTCTTTACTGCCGGGACATTGCAAACGAGGGCTGGGTTTGGGGCCTTTACGGTTTATACCGCAGCATGGACGGCGGAAACACCTGGACGTTACAAGCAAACGCTCCCAACCTGTTGGGATGGGAACTCACCGGGAACGATACCGGCGGCCAGGGAGGGTATGCCCTGGTACTGGACGTCAATCCCGACAATCCCGATATCGTTTTCGTGGCTTCCGTGAACATGTGGAAATCCTCCGACGGCGGTGTGACGTGGAACGTAATCGCGCGGAATGTTCACGTGGATCACCATGATTTTGCGTATTTACCCGGGAGCAGTTCCACTATTTTCTCGTGCAACGACGGCGGGCTCCATAAATCCGAAGATGATGGGGGTACCTGGACCGACCTCAGCAGCGGACTGGCCATGCAGCAGGTTTACCGGGTGTCCCTTTCCCCCCAGGACCCCAACCTCGTGGTGGTGGGTGCCCAGGACAACGGTTCCGAGATATTGAACGGCCCGAACCCGGGCTGGAGTGCCGTTCACGGCGGCGACGGGGCCGACTGCCTGATCGACCCCGTTGACAATTCCATCATCTATTGTGCGTCGCAGTGGGGTAATTTCGTACGCTCCACTAACGGCGGCAGTAGTTTTCACGAAATTTTCATAGGTAAACCCAGGGGGGCGTGGCTCGCACCCCTTGAACCGGCCCCCGGCGATCCCGCAGTGGTGTATACCGCATCGACCGGTGTTTTTAAAAGCACCGACCGCGGGACCGGCTATACCGGGATCAGTGGACGGCTCACCGGCGATGTCATTACGTCGCTTACCGTGGCCCCTTCGGATTCCAATTGTATTTACGTCTCCGATGGAAGCGACATGTTCAGGACCGTTAACGGAGGCGCCGACTGGACCGAGTTGAACACAAACCCGTTCCCGACATATATCACCGGTATTTCCGTTCACCCCCGCAACCGCGACATCCTCTGGGCCACCGTGGGCGGCTACGGACGTTGGAACAGCCGGTTCCTCTGGTTCCATCTACCTTATGAGACCGATAAAGCAAAAGTGTTTTATTCCACCGACGGCGGCGCCGCCTGGTTGAATGTTTCCGGGCTTCTGCCCAATATCCCGGCCAATTGTATCGAGATCGATCCTTTTTCGTTGGATGTCTATGTGGGGACCGACCTGGGGGTTTTTTATTCCGCCGGCGGCACGGGCGATTGGAAACGTTTCGATAACGGGCTCCCCAACGTGATCGTGACCGACCTGGAGATACATACCGCCGCCGGGAAGATCGTCGCGGCCACCTATGGCCGCGGTTTGTGGGAATCGCCATTGGCCACGCCGCCCGATTCTCCCCGTGTTTATCCGCCGTCGCATTTCACCGTAGAAACGGTTCAAAACAGGTCCCTTCTTCAAACCGAGTACATCAATATATTGAGTTGGGAAGCCAATCCCCTGAACGCCGGTAACGATGTGACTATTTCCGGTTACCGTCTATATCTCGTTTCCGACAATACTCCTACCTTATTGGCGGACCTGGATGCCGGGACTTTTGAATATGAACACCGTCGCCTGGGATTGAACACATACAAATACGCCATTACCGCCGTGGATACTAACGACCGTGAAAGCGAATTTTTGTTCCTGGTCGCGCATATAAGCGATTAGTTCTTTACGACCTATTTTGGATTTCTTCCCTGGCCTATTTTATTTCAGGCCCCAGCCACATTTCTTGCATTGTCAAGTTTTGTTTACTTTTTGTCAAAAACGTTGATATTGAATCTTCCTGGGACTATATTTTACCAAAAACTCAAAAACTGTCAATCTTTGTGTCGCCCCCCTTGCATTCAATTAAAATATAACCGGTACATCTAAAACCATGTTATATTCAACCATTGAATGCTGCCTGAGGATTGCTGATCCGCCTGGCAATAGAATTGCAATTAAATTATACCTTGAAAATTTGAGTTGAGGAGGAGGATGGATTAGCGGTCTATCCCCTTTTTACCTCAATTGGTAAAACGAAGCTATAAAATTTACATATAATTTAGGAGGAAAAATGGATCAAAAGAAAGTAGAAAACCTTTTAAAGGTAAAAGAAGCAAATGAGAAAATGCTTTTGAATAAACCCAATGTCGTTGGAGTAGATGTGGGATACAAATACGTCGGAGGTAAACGAACCGACGAGATTGCAACCCGGGTATTTGTAAAAAAAAAGATGACGGTAGCTCAAAATGATGCAATCCCGGACAGCCTGAATGGCGAAGTGACAGATGTCATAGAAGAGGAAAGAGTTGAACTACAGTTGCTAAAGCTGCCGGAGAGCACGGTAATCCCTCAAGCTGTAACCGGTTCATATAATCCGCTGGTCGGCGGAATCAGTGTAGGTCCTTGCCGGTCGATCAACGGCTTCATTTACGTGGGAACGTTGGGATCCCCCGTACAAAAAGATGGAACTTACTATGCGTTAAGTAATTTCCACGTTCTTGCAGTGGATGACTCATGGAAAAAGGGTGACGACATCACGCAGCCGGGGAGAAACGATGGAGGTTCGTGTCCTAACGATACTATCGGAACGCTTGATAGTGCTTGTCTGGGAAGCAAATATAGCTGCAATAACGAACCGGTTGACGCCGCGACTTCCACCACTGTTAAAAGAAAAGTCTCCAATTGGATTTTGAATATTGGCGGAATCCAGGGAAGCACTCTGCCGACACTCGGTACGGCTGTACGTAAACAAGGACGAACCACCGGTTTAACCTATGGCACTATAGATGGTCTTGGTAGAACAGTATCAATTGACTATGGAGATGGTATCGGCACTGTCACCCTGACGAATCAGGTGTCCATCGTACCGGATACCTCCAGGAATCTCCGTTTTTCCGACCATGGCGATTCGGGATCGGTTGTTGTGGATGACAATGTACAGGTATTGGGTTTACTTTTCGCAGGCAGTTCGAATGGCTCAAGAACGTACGCAAATGTGTTTAGCGATGTTGAAAGTGCATTAGGCGTTTCAATTAATCCTCTCTCATGGGGGCCCAGCATCCAATACGACACGGGGGGACCCAATGCGGTTGCCATGGATGATAATGGAAATTGCCTGGAAGTTCACGTAGGCACCAACAGACTGTTCTACCGTGTGGGAAAAGCGAATTTTTCCAATCGG